>FWWM01005107.1_pt1 | contig 29497 bp, 30 predicted proteins | sample 2228351 | NCBI WGS metagenome assembly FWWM01 (sample SAMEA103939774, study PRJEB20133) | metagenome | reverse complement strand
TGTAGATGACGTTGGCGTGCAGAGGTGGCCCGGAGCCGTGCGCCGGGTGGGCGTAGAACTTGCCATCCCGATACTCGCACTCGCGCGGGTCGGCAATCACGCATTCATAGCCCTGCTCCCGAAAGTACTGGTCGAACTGCACGAACTCGCTGTAGGTGGGCACATCCTTCCAGTCGAGGATGCAGATGCGCATCCGCTCGCGCCCGCCCCACTGGCGATAGCTCTCGTTGAGGGCGTGCAGCACGTGGTGTTTGCCCGGCAACGGCCGCACCTCGTAGCGGCGCTCGAATTTGCGCATGATCGGCAGGCCGAACATGATGTCGCTCAGCGCGTCGTTGTAGCTGATGCCGGCCGGCGTCTCGGCGTTGTACTCGGTGAACTTGAGTTCATTCGTCTCCGGCACGAAGAACGTATCCATGCGCGCCGTCGGGCTGCTGGCGCGATAGGGCATCGGCGTGTTGATGAGCTTCTCCTCCCAGTCGGCCAGCATGAACTGCGCGCGGAACTCGGCGTCGCGCAGCGCCGTCGTATGCAACTTGGCGAAGGCCGGCATGACTGCGCCGACGGCGCGCTGCAGAAGCCGATACTGTTCGTGCGTCAGGAAGCGCGGCCGTAGCACCGTGCACAGCGGGCGCGTGCCGAAGAACAGTCCGCGGCGCTGCTGTTGCTCCTCCAGCAGCTCGTTGCTCGCGCGCGCCATCTCGTCGTCGAGCAAATCATGGTATAGCGAGATCGCTTTCTTCAGATCCGTCATAGGTCGGCCATCGCGTATGGCGTGCGCTGGGGCCTGGGATGCTTCGCCAACGCGATGCACATGTCGGCCATCCTCTCCACGCACCAGCGGTGATATTCATAGCCGCACGAATTGATGTCCATGTCCGGCGCTGGGTTCATGAAGTCGATCGCGTAGGGCACGCCATCGCGTATGGCCCACTCGATCGTGTTCATGTCGTAGCCCAGCGCGCGCACCAGGATGAGCGATTCACGGACGACGCGCTCGTGCATTTCCGGCGTGAGATCGTGCTTCAGATAGCGGCGGTTCACCGGATCGTACTTGGCGACGTAGACGTGCTCCTGCCCGATGCACATACAGCGCAGGTAGTCATCCCAGCGGATGAACTCTTGCAACACCATCGTGAGCAGGCCGCTCTCGTTATAGCGGGCATAGAGCTCGTCCATCGAATGGACGACGAACACGCCCTTCCAGCCGCCGCCGTGCGCGTCCTTCAGCACCAGCGGGAAGCCGCCCAGATAGTCCACGTGCTCCGCCCAGGGGACGGGATACACCAGGTTGCGCAGGCTTTCGTTGTGCACGATGCCCGGCACGTAGTCCTTGTTCGGCAACACCACCGTCTTCGGACTGTGGATGCCCAGCTTCGTAGCCAGCGAGGCTTCGAAGAATTTGTCATCGGCCGTCCACATGAACGGGTTGTTCACCACGTAGGTGCCCTGCAACACCGCATTCTTGAGAAAGGTGCGGTAATAAGGCACCTCGTGGGAGATGCGATCCACGATGACGGCGTATTCACAGGGCGCGTTCATGCGCGTGCCGCCCAGCTTGGCATACTCGGCGATCACGCCCTCGTTTCGTTCGTTCACCTCTTCGATGAACGCCGGCGGCCACGACCACTCGCGGCCCACGATCACTCCGATCTTTTGCATAGTTCCTCCAGACGGCCGAAGTGAGGCGCGGTCGAATCACAAGCTCCGGATCGGGCGCCCCGGACTTCGGATTTCGACCTCCAGCCTAATCGTGCCCTGCAATGTAGAGATGCAACATGCGCTTCCAGTAGGGCCAGTCATGCGACCAACCATCCCATAGTCGCAGAGCATTGCCGATGCCCTTGTTCCACAGCACTGCGCTCATGCGCTCGCTCTCCTGGCGCAGCGAATCCTCCTTGCCGGTGACCAGGATGATGTCCATCCGGCGCAGCGCCTCCAGCCGGCTCCAGTCGTGCTCATGCTGGACGAAATCCATCGGGTTGTTGAAATACACGTTGTCGTCGCTGTAGCCGCCGGTAAAACGCTTGATGTCGTACATCCCGCTCATGCCGATGACGCGCCCCACCAGGTGTGGGAACTTGAAGGCGAAGCACGCAGCGTGATACGCGCCGAAGCTGGCGCCGAGCACGATGAGGAATGGGTTGCCGTTCTTGGCGCGAGTCAGCGGCACCACCTCGTTCGCCAGATAGTTCATGTATTGCGTCTGGCGCCAGCCGCGATGCCCGGGATGGACTGCGTAGTTGTACCAACTCTCGCCGTCCACGCTGTCCACACAATACACCTGCAGCCAACCCTGCGCGATGTGGTGGCCCAGGCCGTCGGGGCCGAACATGCCGCGATCCTCCCACTCGAAGAACTTGCCACGTGAGGTGGGGAAGACCAGCACGCGCGCGCCATGATGGCCGAACACCAGCAGCTCCATCTCCCGGCCGAGCGCCGGGCTCCACCACTTGTGATATTCCCTGTTCATGGCTCAGTCGCGCCGCGAAGGGTGAAGTGTTCCGCGTGCCTTTTCATCTATGCAATACGTCCTTTCTGCGGGCGCGACGCTCACCGCGCCGGGAGGTGCAGCGCGCGCCTGACCTTTTGCTCTTCCGCGCCGGCGCGATTTGAGGCGTAGCGCCACCGCCACCGCTGCATCAGCCCTCACCACGCCGGCGCCCTGGCGTTCCAACGGCGCATCCGCGAGCGGCTCGGCCGTCTCGATCAGGATGCGCTTCACCTGCGCCGGCGTGAGCGATGGGTTGGCTTCCAGGATCTGCGCGACGACCGATGAGACGATTGCCGCCGCAAACGACGTGCCGTCCACGTGCTGATAGTGCGGGTGGATGAACTTCTGATCGTTGATGCGCTGGCGCACGATCCTCCGAATTTCATGGAACGGCTTGCTCATCGTCTCCGCACTGATGCGCTGGCGTGCCTCTCGGGTGCGCAGGATGCGCGCCAGCTCGGCGTCCGTGGCGCGCTCGATCTTCCACAGAAACTGGGCCTCGTTGTGCACCTTCGTCCGGGGCAACATCGGCGCGGCGATCCATTGCGCGGGTGCAATGATCTCCGGCTTGGTCGTCCCACGCCCGCCCCGGCCATAGCTCGAGTGATACAGCGTATGCCGCGATCGGTCGAGCGAGTTGTGGTCGTTCAACCCACCGACCGTGATGGCCGACGGTGCGCTGGCCGGCGACGCGATGCGCCGCGCGCCGCTGTTCCCCGCGGCACATACCACCACCATCCCACGCGCTACGGCCTCCTCGACCAGCAGGTCGAGTGGGGTCAGCTTGCCGTTGACCGGATAATCACCCCCCAGCGAGATGTTGACCACGCGCACATCGAAGCGATGGGCATTGTCCACCAGCCAGCGCAGGGCGCGATAGATGTCCTCATCGCGGATGCGATTGTTGTGCAGGTTGCCGGTCTTGACCAACACCACGCGCGCATCGGGCGCGATGCCCGCATACCGATACATGCTCATGAAGCCGTTGCCGGCGCACACGCACGACGTCATCGTGCCGTGCCAGCTCGACAGGTGCGGGATGCTGAAGCCGATGTTCTCGCGCACCGGCTCGCCGCGCGCGTCGGCGAAGTATGCGATGCGGTTATCCGGTTGCGTGAGATCGGGATGGGGATAGAAGCCCGAATCGAGGAAGGCGATGGTCATGCCTTTGCCCGTGTAGCGCGCGTCGGCGTGCAAGCGCAGCGGTGTAGGCAGAACGAGCTCGACGTCCTCCAGGTCGTTGATGAACGGCAACTGCATTGGCAAGTGAAAATACCACAAAGTGCGCCACGCGAGTAACATTCGTCGGCATGAACCATCATGGCTCGCTGGTCGCACTGGCGTTCCTCGCATCTATGGTCTGCCCAACCGGCCCAACCGCGCACGCACAGGACCGGTTGACCACCCCTACAAGCAGCGCATGTCCCGATAGCGCGTTCACCTGCATCACGTTGCGCGTCCCGCTCGATCACTTCGGCTCCTCCGATGAGACCATCGAAGTCGTCTTCGGCATCCTCCCCGCACGCAACCAGGCAGAGCGCAAGGGTATGTTCGTCACCGTCGTCGGCGGGCCGGGCGCCTCCGGACTGCAAACTGCGGACTCATACGCTGCAACACTCGACGACGCCATCCGCGACGTCTTCGACCTCGTCTTCTTCGACCAGCGCGGCATCGGGTTGTCGGGAGGATTCGATTGCGCGCAGGCCGCCGCAACGTACTATCAGACCGACGGGCGCAGCCGCACCCCCGCGCAGGAACAGGCGCTGATCGCCGCAGCGCGCCGATTCGCAGAGGACTGCCTGCGATCGCTCCCGCCGCCCGAGCGATTGCAGTTCTACAGCACCCGCCAGGCCGTCGAGGATCTGGAAGCCTTCCGTCGGGTGATGGGCGACGAACGCATCTGGCTCTACGGCGAGAGCTACGGCACCCAGTTCGCACAATGGTACGCCGCCATGCACAGCGATCGCGTGGCCGGCCTGATCCTGGACGGCGCAGTGGACCTCGCGCTGGACGGCATCCAGTTCGCCCGCGACACGACGCGCGCATTCAACGATACCCTGGTGGCCACGTTGAGGGATTGCAACGCACAGCCGGCCTGCCGGCGCGACATGGGCGGCGATGCCATTCGCGCCTACGACCGGCTGGCCAACCAGCTCGATCGAACGCCGGCAACCCTTCGATTTCCACTGCCGGGTGGCGGTGGGACGGTGGCGCGCACCATCGGATTGTCAGAGCTGGAGACTGCAGCCGCCGGATTTCTCTACAGCGAAGGCGAGCGCATGCTGTTGCAACGTGCGATTGCTGCTGCATCCCGAGGCGACTTCATCCTGATGGCGCGGCTGTTCTACGCCTCACTGGGACTCGACCCGGCCACCCTGGAGCCGCTTCCATCGTCCAGTTACTCCGATGCGGCCTACTACGTGGTCACCTGCAACGACTATCGCTACTTCGACGGCACACCGGAAGCGCGCGCTCGCGCTTACCTTCGAGCCGGGGATGCGGTGGAACGCGCCATCCCGCGCATGCGATCGGTCTTCTACGGCGATCTACCCTGTGCATTCTGGCCGCGACTCGGAACGCCGGCCGAATATGACCCGACGCCTGCCAGGCATGTTCCCACTCTCATCCTGGGCGCGACGGCCGATCCTGCCACGCCGGTCGAACAAGGCCGTGCCATCTTCCGCCGGTTAGCGCGCGCCCACCTCATCACCACGCGCGGCGGCGCGCATGTGACGTTCAACCGCGGCAACGACTGCCCAGATCGCCTGGTGACGCGCTTTCTGGTCGAGGGCAGATTGCCGGCGCGCGCCGAGACGCGCTGCGCTGGGGCCATCGCCGATGGCTATGTGCCCCTCGCGCCAGCCGACTCCAGCGCCTTCGGCGACGCGCTCGCCGCGATGCAATCCGTCGAGAATGAAATCCTGCACATGCCCGAGTTTTACTACTGGGATCAGGCACGCGAAGCGGCCTTCGGCTGCCCGTATGGTGGATCCGTCTCCTTCGACCTGGACCGAGCGGGTGCGACGGTCTTCACACTCGCCCGTTGCGCCTTCTCGAAGGGATTGGTGATCACTGGCACAGGCCGTCACCATCCCGGAGATGGGCAGTTCATCTTGAACGTGGAGGTGGCTGGTTACCGATCCGGACGGCTCGACTACGAGCACATGGACGATGCATACCACGTCGCCGGCCTGCTCGATGGCAGGTGGATAGAGAAATCCACCCGGTGAGCGCGCTGGAGTTCGACAACCGGACGACGAGCGTCACATTTGCAGCATCAATGCCTGACCCACCATGCGTCGGACACCAGGCAAATGCCGCCACGCTGTTTCAGGATCGGGCGAATGGCCTCGACGATGGCCGGTAGCTGCGACTCGTCGCACGTGCTGAGCAAGTAGCTGTTCTTGAACACGCCGCTCAGCTCGTCACCGCGGCGAATACCCCGCTCGCCCTTGCCAACGACGTGCGGGACGATGGTATAGCCAGATACGCCTTGCCGCTCGAGCACCTGCGCCACCCGCTCGATCTCCAACGCATCGGTCACGATCTCGATCCGCTTGATAGGCTGCATGCCGGACATTATCGGCGAAGAGGCGGGGCCAGCGTCATCCGGGCGCTTCGCACGGTCACGGCCACAGCGCCCGGATGACGCTCAGATACATCGGGATGCCAAGCACCACGTTGAATGGAAAGGTGAGCGCCAGCGCCATCGTCACATAGAAGCCGGGATTGGCCTGCGGCAGAGCCTGGCGCATGGCTGCCGGCACAGCGATGTACGACGCGCTGGCGCACAACACCACGAACAACAGCGCGTCACCCACCGGCAACCCGATGAGGCGCGCCAATCCCAGGCCCAACGCCGCATTGATCAGCGGAAAGCCGAACGCGAATGCGACCGGGAACCCGCCCATCTGTCGCAGATCGCCCAGGCGCCGCCCAACCACCAGACCCATATCCAGCAAGAACAGGCTGAGCAAGCCAGGGAACAACGTCTCGGCAAACGGCTTGAGCGACTCACCGTTCGTCGCGCCGACGGCATAGCCGATGATCAGGCTACCCACCAGCAACAGCACCGAACCGTTGAACAACGCCTCATGCACCAGCGCCGATAGTTGACCCTGCCCTGCGCCATCGCTCTGCCGGCTCATGCGTGCCAGCAACACACCGACGACGATGGCAGGCGATTCCATCAGCGCTAACGCTGCCGTCATGTATCCACCTTGCGGCACGCCCAGACGTTGCAGGAAGGCCGTCGCCGCTACGAAAGTGACAGCGCTCACCGAGCCATAGGTGGCGGCCGTCGCGGCCGCATCGGGCAGGTTCAGGCGGCGACGGAGGATCGGGAAGGCATACAGCGGCACAGCCAGCGACATCAACAACGCCGCGCCCAGCGCCGGCAACGCCAGCGCACCGTTGCTCTCACGCAACGCCACCCCGCCTTTGAAACCGATCGCCAGCAGCAGATACAAGGACAGGGCCTTGGGAATCGGCGCCGGCAGTTCCAGATCGGACCGGACCAGCACGGCCAGGATGCCCAACAAGAAGAACAGGACGGGCGGGTTGAGCAGGTTGGAGAGGATCAGGTCAACGCTCATGGTTCACGTGCTGGGTCAGGTCGTCGAGCCGCTAACCTGCCATCGAGCGTCGGTCCGACCGGGGATCGAACGGGAAGATGACACCCAATGACGTGTCAAGCAGGCCGATGTCGAGGTTGGTCCGCAACAAAACAGCGCCCCAGCGGCAAGTCAGGGGCGCTGTGTCTCAGCCTTGCAGTCGCCGACGTCGCGCCGCCGTCACTTGCCGGCGACCGCCACCCTGGGTGCGCGCTGCTTCGTCCCCCACAGATCGCGCTCGAACCAGGCCACCACCAACGGCACGGCGACGAAGATGGATGAATACGTGCCGCTGATCATGCCGATGAGCAACACCGCGACGAACTGCTTGATGCTGGCGCCGCCGAACAGCAACAACGCGGTCAACACCAGGATGTTGATGAGCGAGGTGGTGAGCGAACGATTCAGCGTCTCCAGCAGGCTGCGCGTGACGATCGTCTCGAACGGCTCGCCGCGGCGCCGCGTGAGATTCTCGCGGATGCGGTCGTAGACCACGATGGTGTCCTGGATCGAGAACCCCAGCACCGTGAGCATAGCGGTGAGGAACAGGGCGTCGATCTCCCAGTTGAACAACGCGGAGAAGATGGCTGTAATGCCGGCGGCGATCAGGATATCGTGAATGAGTGCGGCGATGGCGCACACGCTGTAGCGGAAGGCGTGCTCCGCCTTGCGAAACGACCACCAGATGAACAGCAAAATCGCGATCGTGGCCACGATCACCGCGACGATCGCCGCCTGAGTGACCTGCGAAGCTACCGTCGGGCTGACGGATTGGATCTGCGTGCTGTTTTCGTCGAGCGGGGCGACCGCCGACAGCGCGCTTCGAATCTCCTGGGCGCGATCGCCTTCGATGAACACCGTGCGCACCTGCCAGATGTTCTCGGATGGATCACCCAGCCGGGTGATGGCCGGGTTGGTGATGCCGAAGGATTGAAACACGCCGCGGATTTGATCCTCGCTGACGGGCTGTGCGAATTTCACCTCGAAGCGGTTACCCGGCAGGAAGTCCACGCTCAACCGCCAGGGCGTATGGGTCGGCAGGGTGACGACGTTGTAGATCATCGCCAGCACGCCGGGCAGGATCACCAGCAGCGAGAAGATGAAGTAGTAACGACGGTTCTCGACGATGCGGAAGAGATCGAACATCTAGACCCCCAGCAGAACGGCGCGGCGCGCCTCGATGGTTTCGGCTTGCTCGCTGAACGTGAGGCGCATCAGCGTGCGGGTGACGAACATGGCCGAGAACAGGCTGACGAGGATGCCGAGCGACAGGGTGATGGCGAAGCCGCGCACGGCGCTGGCACCGAAGGTGTTGCCGAATACGAACAGGATGGCGCACGTGATCAACGTGCTGATATTCGCATCGCGGATCGAAGGCCAGGCGCGCTGGAAGGCGGCCTCGACTGCGCCGCGCATCGTGCGGCCGCCGCGCAGCTCTTCACGGAAGCGTTCGAAGATCAGCACATTGGCGTCCACGGCTGCGGCCACCGAGAGCAGGAAGCCGGCGATGCCGGGCAGCGTCAGCGTGACCGGGATCAGCACGAACAGCGCCAGCGAGACCAGCATGAAGAACACCAGCGACACCGCCGAAAGGACCCCAGGCAGGCGGTAGCGCGTGATCATGAAAGCGATCATCGCGATCAATGCGATCACGCCCGCTACCAGGCTACGACGGATCGAGTCGGCACCCAACGTCGCCCCGATGTCGCGCGTGGTTTCGATGGTGAGCGGCACCGGCAACGAGCCATAGCTCAGCACCAGCGCCAGGTTGTTTGCGCTCTCGCGTGTGAAGCTGCCGCTGATGGTGCCATCACTGCTCAGCACCGCCCGGATGATCGGGCACGAGATCACGCGCTGGTCCAGCACGATGCACATCGCCTGATTCAACTTCTCGCTTGTGTAACGCTGGAAGTCGCCCTGGAACTGGGGCTTGATGGCGAAGCTGACGATGTTCCGGCCGAGGTTGTCGAGGCCGGGCGTGGCCGATTGCAGAATCTCACCGGTGAAGGCCGTGTCGAACACCCGGACGCCTGCCTGCGCGTTCAGCGTCTCGCTGATCGGCTTGCCGGTCGGCGAGGTCTGGGGGAACAACAATCCACCGTAGAGGCTATAGGTGGTCGAGATCGGCGTGCCGTCGGGGAGCGGGTTGAAGCCAGCGTCCACGAACTCGAGTTGACCGGTCTGTTTGATCAGGTCGATCGCCAGGTTGCGGTCGGTCACGCCCGGCAACTCGACCAGGATGCGATCTTCGCCTTGCTGTTGAATGATCGGTTCGGAGACGCCCAACCCGTTCACCCGGTCCTCGATGATACGTCGGGCCGATTCCATCTGTTCGGCGGTCGGCTGCACTCCGCCCGGCAGGTCGCTGGCCAGCAGCACTTGCAAGCCGCCTTTCAAATCGAGTCCCTGTTTGATCTGCAGGTCACGCCCGCGCGCTTCCTGCCAGAAGACCAGGTTCTTCACGAAATCGGGCTTGGGTGCGGGGAGTACGACGTAGGCCGACATCGCGAGCAGCGCGAGGACGATCAGTAGCCGGATGAATGTGTTTTGACGCATGAATCAGGAGGTTCCCATCCTTAAGCCGAGGATGCGAGTGGCGATTATAGCGGATAGGGGAAGCGAAAAAGCGAAGCGCTCGACGCACCAGCGGGCACGTCGAGCGCAGTCACCGTCGTCGGCGATTCGATTCAGCCGACCGGCTCCGGCTCCGGAACCACCTCGACCGGTGCCGCCGGCTCGCTGACCGGCACGGACACAGCCTGCTTCCGCGTCGCGGTGGACTTCCTGGAGGCAGTCTTCTTCGCCGTGGATCGCTTCACGGCTGCCTTTTTAGCCGTCGTCTTTTTGGTTGTTTTCTGGGCCGCCTTCGATCGAGCGGCCTTGCTGGTCGTTGCCATCGCCTTTCCCTCCTGTGCAAAAGCGAGCTCTGCCACGAAAAATCTAGCGCAGCGCCGGCCCTTGTCAAGGGTCGAACGCTCCGTCCACACCACGAATGACGCAGACGTCGTGTTCACAAGACCCGGAAAGGCGGACGCTATAATCCGCGAGCGAATTCGAGTGGTCGGGCATGCGACGGACGCACGGTCGGATGCTCGACTCGATAGGAGGTGATGAGCGTGAGCGACGAGACGAATACCGGAACGGAACCCAAGTCGTCAGCGGATGTGGAGCCGAAGATCACCCTAAACGAATACAGCGCGCTGGAGGAGAAGGTGCGCCAGGCGCTGCGCGAGGTCTACGACCCCGAACTGGGCATGAGCGTGATCGAGCTGGGCCTGATTCGCAAACTGGAATTCTCCCCGGATAGCGTCAACGTGACGATGATCCTGACCACGCCGTTCTGCCCCTACGGCCCGGCGCTGGTCGAGCAGGTGCGGCAGAAGACACAGGAGGCGGCGGAGCGCACGGCCAAAGTGACCATGGGGCTGGAGATGTGGGAGCCGACCATGATGGAGGACCAGGCCGCAGCCAACTGGGGGCTGTATTACTGAGGGCTGCCGCTCCCCCGAAACCTTCCCGGCCGGCGCTCATCCGTTCAACGCGGGCTCACGCGCCGGCGGCGTCAGCCACAGCGACAGCGCACCGGCGGCAGCGCGCGCCGCGGCGGCGATGAGCAAGCCGGCCGCAATAGGCAGCCCGACATCAGTCAGCGCCGACATCACCAGCGGCCCGGCGAAGACCGCAAAGTTTGCCGTGGCCGTATACACACCCACATAGCCCTCGAACTTCTCCGGCGGCGCACACTGCACCATCAAACCATACGCCGTCACCTGGAACATGACCGAGGTCGCGCCGCCGACGAAGCCGGCGATCCATGTCACCGGCAGCGAGGGCGCGGCGGCCAGGATGACCAGCTGCAATCCCATGCCCACACAGGCCGCAGCGAAGACCCGCGCATTGCCGAATCGCTCGGTCAGCCGGGGCACAAATAGGCCGACCACCGCCAGGCTGATCCAGAAGATGGCCAGGTACCAACCAAAGTCCACATCTGTCGCCCGGAGCACGCGCACCATCTGTAGCGTGATCAGCGGGCCAGGCGCGTTGACCGCCGTGTGCACCAGCAGGGTGATGAGCAGGTAATTTCGAGCCGGCGGGTAAGCCAGGAAGTCGCTCAGGCGCGCTCGCGGGCGTGTCGCTGCCTGTGCGTCGAGGGGCAGCGGCTGCACCTGCCGCAGGATGACGAAACCGATCATGCCAATCGCCAGCGACAGCGCGCAGGCGATGACATAGTTCGTCGGGAGAGGGAGCGCGTCCAGGATCGCGGCCAGGACCACAGTGAAGATGGCCATGCCGATGCCCAGCATCGTCCATCGGTTGCTGACCAGCCGGGCCAACCGGTCGGGCAGCGTCATGCGCGCCAGGAAGGTGGTGAAGGTGTAGTTGCTGAACCCGGCAGCGAAGTTCAAGGCCACGACCATCGCGACGATGGCCTCGGCCCGGAAGGCTGGCAGGAGCAGCAGGAGCGGCACCCAGATCAGCACGCTGCGCCAGAGCAAGAGCGGGATGCTCATGTTGCGCGGCCAGTCCGGTGCGCGCCGCAGCCAGGCCGGCCCCAACGCCGACGCCAGCGTGAGCATCAGCGCGGCGCCGGAGGTGAGGATGCCGAGCAGCAATGGCGAGGCGCCCAGCCGCGTAACCAGGACCGGCACATACTGGGTTACGAGGACGATGAACGGCGTGGCGAGCACGACCTCGATGGCGTTGAGGCGCTCGTTGCGGATGACGGTTTTGTAGGGAAGGGACACGGTGTGCTGTCGCTGTGATGGATCCTCGAGGGCACGCGTGACGGGATCGCCCATCTGGCGTCGCGCACATGGCAAGCGCCATTGCGCGATAGGCCCTACCCGCCCGGCTTCGTCAGCACGAACTTCTCGAACGCTTCTGCAGTCCAAGGCAAAGCCGGTTTGAAGAAGTGCTCATAGATGGTCTGAGCGTAGATGCGGATTTCGAATTGCGCATCTTCGGCCATCCGCAGGCCGAGGAAATGCATGAGGTTGTGCGCGTCCACCTTGGCCACCCAGGTGTAATACACCGCGAAGCCGGGCAGGAAGATGCGCGCTTGTTCGCGCGCCACTCCGGCGTCCAGCGCCTGTTGGTAGAGCCGATATCCGCGCTCGTAGTGCTCGAGCAACGCCGCGGTGAGCGGCGCACCCTCGTCGGGCGTCAATTCGCCCAGGCTGGCCTGCTTGTTCGACGGCGACTGCTTGCGCCAGGCGTCCGGCACGTAGAAGTCGTCTTCATCGAAGGCGACGTAGCGGCCGGACTGCGCGTTGAACTGCCAGGTGCGATGCCTCACCCACTGCCACCACGTCACCACCGGTGCGCGCACGCGGAATTTGAACTCCACCTGTTCGAACGGGCTGGTATGTCGGTGTTGCATCAAATAGAACAATAGCTTCTTGTCCTTTTCGCTGCCCTTGCTTTCGCCCAGGAAGGACACGCGCGCGGCGTTGACGATGGCCAGGTCGTCGCCCATCAGATCCTGCAGTTCCACCCAGCCCTTGTCCAGGACACCGACGCGTTTGCCCAGCAACGCCGCGCGGTCGGGAGGGTGAAACTCGACGTCGCTGGCAGAGGCTCGATCGGATGGCTGGTCGGCCTGAGGGTGATCACGCTTCAATGGCGGTTCGACACTTGCGGTCATAGACTGCAATGGTAACATTTTGTATGGCAAACTTCCCTCTAGACGCTGCACTGGAAAGGTTTGCCCAAGAGGTCAACCGCCCGGATGCAGAGATCAACCTGGCGCGCGCTGCGCTGGTAATGGGTCAGTTCGAGTATCCCGACCTGGACGTATCGAACTATCTCGCGCGACTCGACCGGCTAGCGGAATCGGCCGGGCGAGCGATCCAATCAGCTGAGCTGCCGGCGCTCATGTTGGCCCAGTTCCTCTTCGACACACTGGGGTTCGCCGGCAACGCGCGGCACTACACCGACCCACGCAACAGCTTTCTGAACGAGGTGCTGGAGCGCCGGCTGGGTATCCCGATCTCCCTATCGGTGTTGTTCCTCGAAGTCGCCCATCGCACCAGCATCCGCGCCGACGGCGTTGGTCTGCCTGGCCACTTCATCGTCCGCGTCGTGCTGGACACCGGCCAGGTGATCTACCTCGACCCGTTTCATGGCGGCGTCGTCCTCTCCGAAGACGACTGTCGCGAACGAGTGCGCTCCATCACCGACGGCAAGCTGCCTTTCAACGCGGCCTTCCTCAACCCGGTCGGCGCGCGCTACATCCTGATGCGCATGCTGAACAACCTCAAGAACTTCTACGCTGCAGCCAACGACTTCCAACGGGCCGCAAAGGTGGTCGAGCGCCTGCTCATCCTGAACCCGAACGATCCGTCCGAAATACGCAACCTGGGGCTGTTGTACGGCTCGTTGGGCAAGCGCAAACAGGCCGTGGCCCTGCTGGAGAGCTATCTGCAGAGACAACCCGACGCCCACGACGCCGAAGCAGTCAAGCGCTATATCCACGCCATCTCGGCCGAGGCGTCGCGCTGGAACTGAGCAGCGACGCTGCCGGGGTCATCCTACTGCTGCTCGACGTGGGCCACGCGCTGCACCGTCAACACGTAGAGGATCGCGCTCGCGATCAGATACACGCCGGTCAGGATCAAGAACGGTGACGGCAAGGTAAGCCACAATCCGCTGCCGGTGGAGCTCGTCGCGAACGTCAACAGATCACCTGTGACGCTGAAGAAGCGCTGGCTGGCCACGATCGCACTGATCGGACTGAGGCTGATCACCAGGGTGAGCACTGCATCGAACAGGTCGGCGAGGATCAAACCGCTGCTGCCGGTGGAAGAGAGCGCCAGGTTCAGGGTGGACGAGCCAACCAAAGCCGCCAGCGGGATACCGATGACGATGCCGAGCACGATCGCGTAGGTGCCCAGCATGGCGCCGACCGTCGTCCTGGATCGCGCGGAGATGTAGAGCGCGAGTAACGCGAACATCAACGCCGAAGCGAAGACGACGCACAGCGCGATGACCAACTCCAGAGGCTCCACGCCGCCGAGCAGGAACGCCAGGCTGAACAGCGGCAATGTTGCGAAGAGCAGCAGCAGGGTAAACCCCAGGGCAGAGAGCAGCTTGGCCCACACGATCTGCCCCGGCGTAAGCAACGTCAAGCGCAAGACGTCGAAGGTCTTGTTCTCCCGTTCCAGGCTGATGGCGCCGGCGGTGAAAGCCGGCGCGATGAAACTGGCCAGCAACACCTGCATGCCGACCAGGAAGTAGAACACGACCGTCCCTACCGTGCCGCTGCCGCTCATCGTGCGCGGGTTGCCCAGGAAGCTCACCATGTAGAGCAGCACAGACAGGCCACTGACGACGGCCAAGTAGACTGTCAACACCGTGTAGGACCGCGCGCTGCGCATGCGCCCGGCCAGTTCCTTGGACAGGATCGGGCTGACGCGCAGGGATGGACGAGGAATGGGTCGTTTGAGGTTGGGGGCGCGCATCATGCTTCCTCCGCGAATGCGACCACCTGCACGCCACTGTGCATGAGCGACCGCAACAACATGCTGGCGTCGGCATAGGCGCCGTCGAACGTCACGCGCAGCTCTTTGAGCAACGCGACGCCGGCCGGCATATCGGCGGGCGAGGCCGACTCGTCGGGCGGATGCACATCCACCACGCCCTTCGCCGCTTTGATCAATTTCGTAGCCAGCTTCACATCCCCCAGGAATTTCACCGCCAGGGTGCGATAGGGAGGCGTCGTCGCCAGGATCTCATCGAGCCGGCCGACCTGCGTGACCTGCCCGGCATGCATGATGGCAGCATGGGTGCACACATCTTGCACCTCGGCCAGGTTCGATGCCGCGAGCACGACGGTCTTGTCCATGCTGCTCAGCTCCCTCAGCAGTTCACGCATCTCGACGCGCGCGCGTGGGTCGAGGCCGGCGACCGTTTCGTCCAGCAACAGCACGCGCGGATCGTGAGCCAGGATGCGTGCGATGCCCAGCCGGCGACGCATCGAAGGCGTGAGTCGATCGGCCGGCGTGTCCTTGCGGTGATGCAGATCCACCAGCTGCAGCAAGTCTGCAGCCAGCACGGCGCGTTCCTTGGGCGGCACGCCGTAACATGCCGCGAAGAATTCGATGTACTCCGCGCAGGTCTGATCGGGATAAACGCCAAAGTCGTCGGGGAGATATCCGACCCACCGACGCACGCGCAAAGGCTCACCTACCACCGACAGGCCACAGACGAACGCATCACCCTCCGTGGGCCTGACCAGCGTCGCCAGGACCTTCAGCAGCGTGGTCTTACCCGATCCGCGTGGTCCGATCAGGCCGAAGATAGCGCCCTGCGGCACAGACAGGGTGACCCTGTCCAGGGCGGTGCGCCCACCGTAAGCTTTGCTCAGCGCTCTGGTTTCGATCACTGCGCGCAGGTTAGGCCGTGGAGATGAGAAGCAGATGAGGGACGCCCGACTTCCACGGAAACGCGTCGCTGCCCGTCAAGGCCCGTTGCCCTTGAAGGCCTCGACCGTCCGCCGGATGCCTTCTTCGAGCGAGACCTTCGGCGCATAGCCCAGGCGCTCGCGCGCGCGCTGCAAATCGGCACACAGGCGCGACACACCGCCGCTCTCCGCCGTCACCCGCAGCGGGGTGAGTTCTTTGCCGATCACCCGACCGACGGTCGCCACCAGATCGTTGATGCTGGTGGGAATGCCGCTGCCCACGTTGATGATGAGGCGATTGACATTCGGGGCCGTCGCTGCTGCGATCAACGCGCTCACCACGTCGTCCACGTATACGAAGTCGCGCTGCTGCCGCCCATCGCCGTGCACGATGATCGAGCCGCCGCTGAGGGCCTGACGGATCACGGCCGGCACGACCGGGGGATGCGAGGCACGCAAAGGCTGGCCGGGGCCATATGCGTTGAACACGCGCAGGATGACCGTGTCTATGCCCCACAAGGCACCAATCGTGTTCACGTAGTATTCAGCAGCCAGCTTGCTCACGGCATAGGGTGAGCCGGGGTTGGGAGTCGCGTCCTCGCGCACCCGTTCATCGGGTTGCTCACCGTAGATCGCGCCCGATGACGTGAACACCAGCCGGCGCACGCCCGCATCGCGCACGGCCTGGATCAAAGCCACCGTCCCACCCACATTGGTCGCGTTGTATTCGCGGGGATACAAGACAGATTCGGACACGGATACGCGCGCGGCGAGATGATAGGCGCAATCCACGCCGTGCAAGAGCGACCAGAGTTTAGGCACATCGTTGACGTCGCCGCGCGTGAAGTGCACCGCGGGGTCGAGGCGCGCCGGATCCCCCGTGCTGACGTCGTCTATCACCCGCACAACGTGCCCCTGGCGTGCCAGTGTGTTCGCCAACGCGACACCGAGGAAGCCGGCGCCGCCTGTGATCAGGAATTTCATATTGCTTGTTCGTACGAGCGACAAGAGGTCACTCCCTCTCGCCCTCCGCTGCAAATCACCCGGGCGGCCAGGTCATCTTGCGCCCGCCGAGCAGATGAATGTGCAGGTGGTAGACCGATTGTCCACCATCTGGATTACAGTTCACCACCAGCCGATAGCCCCCTTCGGCAATGCCGATCGCCTTTGCCAGCTTCTGCGCCGTCAGCATCATCCGGCCGAGCAGCATCGCATCTTCGTCAGAAGCGTCGTTCATGGTCGGGATGATCTTGTTGGGGATGATCAGGATGTGCGTGGGGGCGACGGGATGGATGTCATGGAAGGCCGTCACCGCCTCGTCCTGATAGACGATCTGCGCTGGGACCTCCCCGCGCGCGATCTTTGCGAAGAGTGTGTCAGTCGGCATGGGTCGTGATTTTATCGGCGATAATCGCGCCATGCAGCGCCCTTCCCTCACGCGCTTTGCCTGGCTCTCCATCGCTGCGGCCATTTTTACCATCGGCCTCAAGGCCCTGGCTTACTTGCTGACCGGCTCCGTGGGTCTGCTCTCCGACGCGCTCGAGTCGGTCGTCAATCTGGCCGGCGCGTTGTTGGCGCTGACGATGTTGAGCCTGGCAGCGCGGCCGCCCGACGAAGAACACGCCTACGGCCACACCAAGGCGGAATATTTCTCCAGCGGCGTCGAGGGCGCATTGATCACCATCGCCGCCATCAGCATCGGCATAGCAGCAGTTGATCGCTTGCTGCATCCTCAGCCCATTGCACAACCCGGGCTGGGAGTGGCCGTCTCGGCAGTCGCATCGGCGATCAACCTCGGCACGGCGCTCGTGCTGCGCGACGCCAGCCGGCGATACCACTCGATCACCCTGGAAGCCAACGCCAAACATCTGCTCACCGATGTGCTCACTTCCATCGCCGTGCTGAGCGGCGTGCTGCTGGTCGTGGTCACCGGCTGGCTCTGGCTCGATCCGCTCATCGCGCTTGTCGTCGCCATCAACATCGCGCGCATGGGTGTCCCTTTGCTGAAGCGTTCGGCAAACGGTTTGCTCGACGCCGGCTTGCCAGAAGCAGACGTCGCCCGAGTGCGCCAAGTGCTCGATCGCTACGCCGGCAGCGACGGAATTCAGTATCACGCGCTGCGCACGCGACAAGCCGCCGCCCGCAACTTCATCTCGGTGCATATCCTGGTGCCGGGTCGCTGGAGCGTGCAGCGAGGGCATCGTCTGCTGGAACACATCGAAGCCGACATCCGCAGCACCATCCCCAACGCCACGGTGTTCACGCACCTCGAGCCGCTGGAAGATGTGGCATCGTGGCGCGACCAGGAACTGGAGCGCAGCCGAGAGAACGGCATCGGCTGAGGTCGGACTTCCGGTCATGCAGCTCGCTCTTGTGTAGCAGATCCCCACACGCAGTATAGTAACCATCATGTCCGGTGGCCCTGCCTCGACTCACGCCAGCCAGCGCCACAAGCGCCGGGCGCTGATCCTCGTGATCGGCACACTGGCGCTGCTCTTCGTGTTGGCCAGCGGCATCACCGGAATGGCGCTGCTGCCTGGCGAATGGTTCACCGTGAACATCCCTTCGCCCGGCCGGCCGGTCGGCGGCAGCATCGGCGGCGGCGAGGCAATCATGCTGTTTGTGCGCGTGGTGCTGGCGCTGGCGTTGTTGCTCTTGCCGATCAACCTCGTCCTGGTGATCGTCAGCCGCGAAGGACGCCGGCGCCTGCTGATCAACCTCGTCTCCATCATCGCGCTCTGGCTGTGGCTCATCGCGTTGTCGCGCATCATGGGCAACCTGTCGGAGGAGCTGCTCGACAGCGAGGGACAAAGCGGCGCGGCAGCCAACGGGACGCCACCGCTGACGCCTCTGCCGGATTTCGTGCCCAATCCGCCGGACTGGACCGTGCTGGTGGTGACGCTGGCGATCTCATTGCTGATCGTCGGGCTGGCTGCGGTCGTCGTCTGGATGATCTGGCGACGGCGAGCGAGACAGGACGACTCGCTCGCCCGCCTGGGCAAACAGGCTCAAGCAGCGCTCGACGAGTTACAGGCAGGCGGCGACGTCAAGTCCGTCGTCATTCGCTGCTACCGGGACATGACCCGCGTGTTGCAGCAGGAGCGGGGCATCCAGCGCGAGATCGCCATGACGCCCAGCGAATTCGAGCGGGCGCTGCGAGGTAAGGGGTTGCCGCACGAGGCCGTGGGTCAGCTCACCCGTGTGTTCGAGGACGTGCGCTACGGCGGACAGCCGGCGGGCGAACGCGAGGAGCGCCTGGCGATGGATAGTCTGGCGGCAATCGTCGCAGCGTGCGCGCAGGCCAGAGGAACGTCGTGAACAAAATCCGGCACATCCAACCGGCGCAGTTGCTGCTCGTGGCAGCGACGTTGATCGGCATCGGCATCCTCACAATCGTCTTGCGCGACGCCGTTCGCGAAGCTGTGGTGATCCCGCTGGCCTATGCTGTGTGGATGACCGACCTGCTGCTGAGGAGCCTGCCGCAGGTCCTGCTGCTCGCCGTCTTGTTGATCATCAGCGCGCTTTTCATCCTGCGCGCCTTCTCGCAGGCCGGCGCCCGATTCGGCGAGATGACGTTCCGGCCGGTCACGGGCGGCGCGCGTTCCCGGCTTGGCTTCTGGGTCCGGCGACTCGACAACCTGGATCACAGCCAGTTCGCGCGCGAGCAGGTCTCTCAGGAACTGCGCAACCTCGTGCTGAAGACGCTTGCGCACGTCCACCAGCTCGACCCGAGCGAGGTCCCATCGCACATCCGCAGCGGCGCCATGAACGTGCCGCCGGAGGTCAAAGCATTACTCTTCGACTGGCAGGGGTGGATGCAGGATGGCCAGGACGGCACACGCCTGCCTTCGTCGCTGTGGCGACGCCTGCGCGGCGCGCTCAGCCCGACACGGCACTCAGCGGATCGAACGGCGCGCCTGAACGTCAAACTCGAGGCCGTCGTCGAGTACATAGAAGCACAGACAACAATCCAACATGACCGATTTACGAGATGACCACAAGCTGGCCGGCGAAGTCGCCGAGACGACACACCGCGTAATCGCCCAGGTGGAGCGCGCCGTGGTGGGCAAACGCAACCAGCTGGAAATGATCATGGCCGCCTTCCTGACCGGCGGCCACGTCCTGCTGGAGGACTATCCGGGCCTTGCCAAGACGCTGATCGCCAACAGCTTCGCCGCAGCGTTGGGCATGCAATTCAAGCGCATCCAGTTCACGCCCGACCTGCTGCCGGGCGACATCACCGGCGGCTACGTCTTCGACCGCGCGCAGAACAGGTTCGTGCTGCGCAAAGGGCCGATCTTCGCCAACATCATCCTGGCCGACGAGATCAACCGCGCCTCGCCGCGCACTCAGTCGGCGCTGCTGGAGGCGATGCAGGAGTACCAGGTGACGCTGGAAGGCGAAACGATGCGCCTGCTCGAGCCGTTCATCGTCATCGCCACGCAGAACCCGATCGAATACGAGGGCACCTTCCCTCTGCCCGAAGCCCAGCTCGACCGATTCATCGTCAAGCTCTCCGTCGGCTACCCCACCCCGGCCGAGGAACAAGAGATCCTGAGGCGCCGGCGCGACCGGCAGCAGGATGCCGTTGCCATCGAGTCGGTCACCGATGCCGAAGGGCTGCTTCGCCTGCGCCGCGCGGTCGAACGCATCTATGTGGATCCCGACATCGAGCGCTACATGGTGGACCTCGTCGTGCGCACGCGTCAGCATCGGCAAGTCGCCGTTGGCGCCAGCCCGCGCGGCACGCTGGCCTTGCTCAAGCTCTCGCGCGCGTGGGCAGCGATGCGCGGCCGCACCTACGTGCTGCCCGACGACGTGAAATTCTTCGCCAAAGCCGCGCTGAGCCATCGCCTGATCTTGCAACCCGACTTGTGGACCGTCTCCCAGGCAGCCGAACGCATCGTGGCCGAGGTCGTTCAGTCCGTGCCGGTGCCCGTCGTCAAAGAAGCCGGTTAGTAAGCCTTGAATGAATCATGGCCGTGCGTTGAGACCGATGACGAACAAGTGCACTTTGCTGATCGTGATGATCGTAGCGCTGTTCTTCGCCGGCCTGGCGACGCTGAACGGCGGCGTCATCGCACTGGCGATCCCGCTGCTGGCCTACCTTGGCATGGCGCTCGTCCAGCGTCCTGATGCGATCCAGCTGACCGGCGAGCGCACCGCCAGCGCGGATCGCGTCGCGGTCGGCGAACCGATCAGCATCCGGCTGCGGCTGACGAACGACGGGGCGCCGCTGAGCGAACTACACATCGAGGACGTCGTTGTGCCCGGGCTCGAGGTGATATCCGGCCAGACCAGCGTCCTCGCCTCGCTGTCGCCCGGAGAGTCACTCACCCTCGAATATACAGTGCGTGGCCCGCGCGGCGCCTATCGCTTCCAGCACGTGCGCGCGACCGCCCAGGACAGATTCGGCCTGTTTCAGCGACAGGTGCTGATCCCGGCATTTGCCTCGGTGCTGGTGCAGCCGACGGCGCACAAGCTGCGCCCCATTCCCCTGCGCCCACCTCGCACGCGTGGGTTCGCCGGGCCGATCCCCGCACGCCAGGGCGGGTCGGGCACCGACTTCTTCGCGGTGCGCGAGTATCAGATGGGCGACCGCCTGCGCGCAGTGAACTGGCACATCAGCGCCCGGCACGACGACCGCATCTTCAGCAACGTCTTCGAGCAGGAGCGCATCGCCGACATCGGGTTGATCCTCGACGCGCGCGAGCAAAACGAAGTGCGCATCGCACACGACTCGTTGTTCGAGCACGCCGTCCGCGCGACGGCCTCGCTGGCCGAGGCGTTCCTGGACGCCGGCAACCGCGTGGGGTTGCTCATCTATGGCAGCGGCATCGAAGGCGTCTTCCCCGGCTATGGGCGCGTGCAGCGAGATCGCCTGCTCAGAGCGCTGGCCCGTGCGACGGCCGGCCATCACTTCGTCTTCGAGAAGCTCGACCGGCTGCCGACGCGTTTCTTCCCCGCGCAATCACAAATCGTCTTCGTCGGTCCGCTGACGAACGATGATGTGCCGACGCTCGGTCAGCTGCGCGCGCTCGGCTACGCCGTCATGGTCGTCAGCCCGGATCCGGTCGCTTTCGAGATGCAGGCCCTGAACTCGGGCGTGCGCACCCGGTACGCCACCCGAATCGCGCGCGCCGAGCGTGCCTTGAACCTGCAAATGCTCCAGCGGCTCGACGTACAGGTGGTGGACTGGGACGTGGCGCTGCCGTTGGATACCACGCTTCACACGGCGCTGGCGCGCCAACGCCCACAGCGCCGTGTGTTGACGCGCATGCCATGAACACGACGAAGCTGATCCCCTACCTGCTCCCGGCAGCCATGATCGCCGCGCTGGGCGCGCTCTCGCTCGGACTCATCCTGCGCGGTGCCGCGGTCTTCGTCCCGATCTTCGTCGCACTCGGCGCATCGTGGGGATACAGCCGGCACCACGAGCACCACGCCCTGGCCATCGTCCTGGCTGACCTCACGCTCATCGCCGTGGTCGCCGGCGCGGTAATCGGTCTGCTGATCAGCGCGCTCCCCGGGCTGATGCTGCTGGCGGTCGTCGCAGCGCTGACGGCGTGGGACCTGGCGCACTTCGAACGCCGGCTGCAAGCGATGCCGCGGGTGGAACACGCCGGTGACATCGAACGCGGGCATCTGCGATGGCTGCTGATCAGCGTTCTAGGCGGGTCGGTCATCGCCGCATCGGCGCTGATGATTCGCACAACGCTCAGCTTCGGCGTGATGTTCGTGCTGGGGTTGATGGCCGCGCTCGCCCTGAGCTGGACGATCGGCGCACTCCGTCGAGAATGACGATGGGCCTGGGCTTGACAGAACGCGCGCAGCAAGCCTAGACTGCCGTGGGCAACGCCCCCTGCCACTCAGGCGTTGGCCGTTACCCAATCCGCTCAGCTTCTGCCAGACGCGCACGCAGCGGGCGCTTTTTGTTGGTTCGACATGGACAACGTGGCATTCAATCGCATTCTGCTGGTGGGGATAGGCGGCTGCGTCGGCGCGGTGTCGCGCTACCTGATCAGCGGCTACGTGCAGAGCGTGACACAAAACGTGCAATTCCCATACGGGACGATGATGGTGAACCTGACCGGCTGCTTCGTGATCGGCCTGTTGTCGCAACTCGCCGACGCGCGAGGCGTGTTCACGACCGAGTCACGCCTGTTCGTCTTCACCGGGATGTTGGGAGGCTACACCACGTTCTCCACTTTCGCCAACGAATCCATCAACTTGCTGCGCGACGGCCAGGCCCTCAGCACATTCATGAACGTCTCGGTGCAGGTAGTGCTCGGCCTGGTTGCCGTATGGCTGGGGCGCGTCGCAGCGGCTGTCATCTGGAGGTGAATTCGATGATCCTGCCCGAGGAAGGTTACTTGCTGCGCATCTTCATTGGCGAAAGCGACCGCAAGGACGGCAAGCTGCTCCACGAGTGGATCGTGCTCGAAGCCAGGCGACAAGGATTGGCCGGCGCGACGGTGCTGCGCGGCATCATGGGCTTCGGCGCAAGCAGTCGCATCCATACTGCCAAGATCGAACGCCTGTCGGAGGACCTGCCCATCGTCGTCGAGATCGTGGACACGCGGGAAAGGCTGGAACGTTTCTTCGACAGCATCGAAGGCAGCATCCGCGAAGGACTGGCCACCCTGGAGAAAGTGCAAATCCGCATCTACCGCAGCACGAGTAGATAGCCACGTCCTTCACATCATGTTGAGCACCGGCAAAGACATCTCTCGAAACACCGCCATCCGTCTGGTCGTGCTGCTCGGCCTGGTCAGCCTGTTCGCCGATATGACCTACGAAGGCGCGCGCAGCATCACCGGCCCGTTCCTGGCTGTGCTCGGCGCGAGCGGCGCAGCCGTCGGCATCGTGGCCGGATTGGGTGAGTTGCTCGGTTACGGCCTGCGGTTGGTCTCTGGCGTCATCAGCGATCGCACCCGCCGGTATTGGGCGCTCACACTCATCGGCTATGCCATCAACCTGTTCGCCGTACCGCTGTTCGCGCTGGCCGGGCGCTGGGAAGTGGCAGCCATGCTGCTGATGATGGAACGCATCGGCAAGGCGATCCGCACACCTGCCCGCGACGCCATGCTGTCACACGCGACCGAGGCAACCGGGCGCGGCTGGGGCTTTGGCCTGCACGAAGCCATGGATCAAATCGGCGCAGTGGTCGGGCCGCTGATTGCCTCGGTCGTGCTGTCCATGCGCGGCGACTACCGCGCGGCCTTCGCCATGCTGGCGATACCGGCCTTGCTGGCCATGAGCACACTCTTGATTGCGCGATGGCTCTACCCACGCCCGCGCAACCTGGAAGTCAACGTGCCGCAGCTACAAACCCAGGGTTTGCCGCGCGTGTATTGGCTCTACTTGGCCGGCGCGGCCCTGGTGGCGGCCGGTTTCGCGGACTTTCCGCTGATCGCCTTTCACTTCGAGAAGAACGCTATCGCGCCGCCGAACGTCATCCCCACCCTGTACGCCATCGCCATGGGGGTGGACGCGCTCGCGGCTCTGGTCTTCGGACGGTTGTTCGACCGGATCGGCCTGAGTATCCTGGCGCTGGTGACGGCGCTGAGCGCGTTGTTCGCGCCGCTGGTCTTCCTCGGCGGCCTACCGTTCGCCGTGCTGGGCATGGCGCTATGGGGCGTCGGCATGGGTGCACAAGAGTCCATCCTGCGCGCAGCGGTAGCCAGCATGACAAACGCCGATCGGCGCGGCACGGCCTACGGTGTGTTCAACACCGGCTACGGCATTGCGTGGTTCCTGGGCAGCGCGCTGATGGGCGTGTTGTACGACGCGTCCATCCCGGCGTTGATCGTCTTCTCGGTCCTCGTGCAACTCGCCGCCGTGCCGGTCTTCCTGTTGGTCGGCAGAACTGTGCGTCCAGCGTGATACGCCCGATCACCCTCCAAAGCAGCAATCGCAACGCCGGCATGCTGCCGCCACTGCCTCTGGGCGGAATAGCAGATTGCCAGCGCGCCAGGAATGTAGACAATAGAGTCCCGTGAGGATCTTACTCGCTGCGATCTTGATGGCTGCCACATTGCTGGCATCCCCTGTCCCACTTCTGGCCAAGGCACCCGACGCACAGGCCGCGGCCGCGCTCCAGGCACGCCGCGGCAAATGGATTGAGGTCGTGATCGCCGAGCAACGACTGACTGCCTGGGAGAACGGGCGCGCGGTGATGTCTACGCCGGTATCCACCGGCACGCGCCGCACCCCAACGCCGCGCGGGACGTTTCGTATCTACAGCAAATACGTCAAGCAACGCATGCGCGGCCCGGACTACGATCTGCCCAACGTGCCCTACGTGATGTACTTTCGGCGGGGCGGCTATGCGCTGCATGGTGCCTATTGGCACAGCAGCTTCGGCCAGCCGATGAGCCACGGCTGCGTCAACCTGCCGACGAGTGCTGCAGCCTGGCTTTATCATTGGGCACCGCGCGGCACGATCGTGGTCATCCGTTGATCGCGCCCGACGATGCACATCTTCGAGTCGAACATCAACGAGCGATGACAACTGGCGACATGAAGGCAACACGCAGACGCTTCCTGAAAATCAGCGGCAGCCTGGCTATTGCTGCACCATTCATTCGACTACGCCCCTCGCACGCGCAAGCACCCGATCCGAGCGCAGGCGAACCCGGCGAATCCCCCGCGCCGGTGGTTCAGCCAATCAACTACACCCTCGGCCGGTCCTTCCGCAAAGACCTGATCGTTCGCGAGCGACCCACCACCCGGTCGCCCGAAGTGCGCAAGCTGAGCGCCAACGAAGTCATACCGATCATGGGTCAGGTCATCAGCCCCGTGCCGACGACTTACAATCCGATTTGGTACCTGACCACCGACGGCTACGTGCATTCGGCCAACGTGCAGCCGTGCAACAACGTCCTGAACAAACCGCTGAGCGAGATCGGCGAAGACGGCCTTTGGGCCGAGATCACCGTGCCGTTCACCGAGCTGCGCGCGGCCGCGGATCCCCAGGCCGGCGTGCGCACGCTGCTGTATTACGGCTGCGTCTTCCGCATCCTTCGGCTGGCTGAAGGAAAGGACGGCAAGACCTGGTATGTGATCGCCGACGGCAACGGCAGCGAGGCCGGCCTCGGCTTCGTGCGCGCCGAGCACTTGCGACCACTCGAGCCGGAGGACTTTGCGCCGATCTCCCCCGAAGTGCCCCTCGACAAGAAGCGCATCGAAGTAAACCTGAAGACACAGACGGCGACGGCCTACGAGTACGACACACCAGTGTTCACCGCGCGCGTTGCAACCGGCGGGAAGTACCGCACGCCCGACGGCATCGTTGACTTCTTCACCATCCCCGGCGAACATCGCATCTTCCGCAAAATTGCGGGCACGCGCATGGCCGGTGGCACGCCGGGCTATGACTACTACAACTTGCCGGGCGTGAGCTGGGCATCGTTCTTCACAAGCAGCGGCATCGCCTTCCACGGCGTCTATTGGCACAACGATTACGGCCAGCCGCGCAGCCACGGCTGTGTGAATATGCTGCCTGCCGAGGCGCACTGGGTGTTCCGCTGGACAATGCCGGTCTATCCGCACAACACCCGATCGAACCTGCGCACCAGCCGCGAAGCCGGCTCCCTTGTGAAGGTGTTCTAGACCACCGCGACCTCACGAGAAAATCCGGTCGAGACGCGATCTGCCATGTTGACAAGCGGCGTCAATCATTCTACGATCAGCAACATCTGAACAGTTACTCATACGTTGAGATTTTGGATGACCAGGCGAACGGCTCGGCGATGCCTCGATGAACGCGATGCGGCACAACTGGCGGAACTCTTCCGCGCGTTGGGCGACGCCAGCCGCGTGCGCATCCTATCCGCCATCACCGACGAGGAGCTGAATGTGAGCACGATCGCCGAGGTGGTCGGCATCACCGAGTCGGCAGTCTCACATCACCTGCGCGGCCTTCGGCAGATGCGACTGGTGCGCGCTCGCAAGAATGGCCGGGAGGTGTTCTACACCCTCGACGACGAGCACGTCGCAGAGCTGTTCAACAGCGGCCTGGAACATGTGAGGCACGGATGAAGCACACACACGCGACGATCACCTGTCCGCATTGCGGCTTCCGGAAGGAAGAGATCATGCCTGCCGATGCATGCCTGCGGTTCTACCGATGCACGAATTGCGGCACCGTGATAAAACCAAAGCCCAGTGACTGCTGCGTGTTTTGCTCGTATGGCAGCGCACCTTGCCCACCAAAGCAGCAACAAGATGGACATCCCTAGCGAGAGTTCGCGCGTCTACCACATCACCGGCATGGACTGCGCAGACTGCGCCAAAACCATCGAGCGAGGCGTGGGCAAACTCGACGGCGTGCGATCATGCACCGTCAACTTCGGCACAGCGACGCTCAAAGTCGCAGGGCCGGCGTCGCAAGAAGCTATCATCCGGCGGGTGCGCGAACTGGGCTACGACGCCAGGAGCGAATATGAAGCGCCGAGCGCCGAGCGCGCCGGATTAGCACGACGGTTTCTGGATTCTCGATTCGCGATTCTCAAATTCCTGGGATTCCTGCTGCAACGTCGCGATACGACGCTGGCAGTCATCGGTGCGCTGCTGATCCTGCCCGGCCTCCTCTTCGACGAGCTGTTGCCCTTCCTGGGGATCGAAAGCCCCATCTTCGACGTCACATCCCTCAGCGCGCTCCTAGTAGCCGGCTACCCCATCGCCCGCAGCGCCTGGCGCTCGCTCGCCATCAACCGGCAGGTCAACATCAACGTGCTGATGACGATCGCAGCCATCGGCGCAGTCTTCATTGGCGCCTACACCGAAGCCGGCCTGGTGATGGTGCTGTTTGCGATCGGTGAAGCGTTGGAGGGATACACGACCGAGCGCGCGCGTGACGCGATCCACAACCTGATGGCCCTCGTCCCCGATGAGGCGACCGTGCTGCGGCCAGTGGACGGCGGCGTGCGGACAACCGATGCCGATGCGCATCACCTGCCGTCCTCGATCGCCGAAGTGCGCGTGCCGGTGAGCGAACTACGCATCGGCGATACGATCGTCGTCAGGCCCGGCGAGCGCATCGCGATGGACGGTCGGGTGAGCTCAGGCATCTCGTCCGTCAACCAGGCGCCCATCACCGGCGAGAGCATCCCCGTGACCAAGCACCCCGGCAGCGAGGTCTTTGCCGGCACGATCAATGGCGAAGGCGTCCTCGAGGTCGAAGTGACCCGTCTGGCAACGGACAACGTCATCGCGCGCATCGTCCGCATGGTCGAAGAAGCCCAGGAGCACAAAGCGCCGACCGAGCGATTCGTGGACCGGTTCGCCCGCTACTACACACCGGTGGTGGTCATGCTGGCGCTGGCAACATGGTTTCACCCCACTTACCTCCTGGCGGCGACATTGCTCGCCTGTGGCATCCTCGTAACCAATCTGGTTGAATGGCTTCCGCAGAGCCAGAGGCGTTTAAACCTACACAACCTTGCCATTTTCTTGCGTCCGCTGCTGCTCTATTTGCTCCTGATAGCTCCTGCCGCCCTCTATGCGCTCAGCTTTTCCGTTTCCAAAGAAATCTCCCGTGAGGTCGCCGAACAGGGACGCCTGATTCTCTATACCGTGCGCATTCCCCACCATGCCGACCCATCGGTTTGGTTCAACGCCTCTTCCGTCTTCCAAATCGCTTTGATGTTCAGCGCGCCCTTTCTAACTCGCCAAAAAGCGTTGCGCAGCTTGCTTGGCGTCTCGTTGCTTCTGGCAACCCTTTTGACCCTGACGGTGGTCATCACGCGCGACAGCGCTCTCGCCTTGCTTTTCCCGTGGCGGGTGAGCATCATTCTCCTGCCGATTTCAGTGACCATCTTGCTAAGCCGTTTGGTGGAGATCATCCCTTCCGAAAAGGAAACTCCCGAAAACCCATGGTTGGTGTGGATTCTGCCCTCAATTTGCACTGCCTTCATTGCACTCACCTTATTGGTCGGCTGGGTGCGCATCAGCTTAGACTTCCAACGCCACCGCATGCAGCCCGAACATCGCCTGCTGGAATATGTGGCTCAGCACAAGCAACCCCAAGACCTTTATCTGACGCCCCTAAAGATGGAAACCTTCCGCCTAGCCACCGGCGCACCGGTTTATGTCGATTTCAAATCCACGCCGTATGACCCGCGCGAGCTCATCGAATGGCGAAGACGCTACCAAATCGCCCATGACTTCTTCCAATCCCCCGCGTGCGAAAAAATCGCTTCACTAAGAGGGGAGGGAATCACCCACCTCATCTTGCCTGCCTCCCAAAGTCTCCCTTGCCTGGTTTTAGAAACGCGTTACTCAGATGAAGCCTTTCAATTGCTGCAAATCCACCCTGCACCTTAACCTGCTATCTTGTACCCTTTGGCTTAAGTGACAAGCAATCCTTGATGCTCAACGCGCGCAACACTCTCACCGCAACGGGTCAACAAAGCTGGTTCACCCAACAACAAGCGGGGTTCCTTCCTGCTTGGCACGCCGCAGCGCATCGGCGGCTCTCTCAATTAAGGCATCGCAGAATTGGTCCCTTTCGGAGAGTTGCACAACCCCAAAACTGAGCGAGACCGAGACGTGGCCATGATTATAGGGGATTTGCACAGCGCGGATCACCTGGTCTAAGCGACGGACAAGGGTCACCGCATCATTTTGTTTGGTTTCAGGCAGCAAGATAACAAATTCATCGCCGCCAAAACGTCCAAGGATATCGATTTCGCGTAAGTTCTGGCGCAAGCACTCCGCTATCGCCTTCAAAACCTGATCGCCCACCGCATACGAGTAGGCATCGTTAAAGGCTTTGAATTTATAAACAAAACAAAAAATGACGCTCAACGGGCAACGGTAACAGCGAGCGCGGTCGAACTCTCGTTCAGCAAACAATCTCAAGCCGCGCCGATTGTAGATGCCGGTCAATTCATCATGAATGGCAATTTCCTTTGCCTGTTCATAGAGGCGCGCGTTTTCAATCGCTCGCGCTGCCAAGTGCGCAAAGGCCATCAAGGTACGGAT
>FWWM01005102.1_pt1 | contig 29501 bp, 24 predicted proteins | sample 2228351 | NCBI WGS metagenome assembly FWWM01 (sample SAMEA103939774, study PRJEB20133) | metagenome | reverse complement strand
TGATCGAACTGGACCTGGCCTCGGTCACCCCTTCCCTGGCTGGGCCGAAACGCCCTCAAGACCGTGTCTCCCTGACCGAGATGAAACAGGCTTTTCGCAAGGCCCTGACCGCACCAGTCAAAGAACGGGGCTATGAACTCCCTGCAGAGGTCCTCAATCGCCAGGCCACATTCGGCACCAACGGCAGTTCGATGACCATCGGACACGGCGCAGTAGTGATCGCCGCCATCACCTCCTGCACCAACACCAGCAACCCCTCGGTGATGATCGCCGCTGGTCTGCTGGCCAAAAAGGCAGTGGAGCGCGGCCTGAGCGTGAAACCTTACGTAAAGACCTCCCTGGCTCCTGGCTCGCGAGTGGTGACGGAATATCTGCAAAAGGCCGGGCTGCTGGAACCGCTCTCCAAACTGGGCTTCAACGTAGTTGCGTATGGCTGCACCACCTGCATCGGCAACTCTGGCCCCTTGCCGGGGGAGGTGGCCAAAGCCGTGAGCGGCGCCGACCTGGTCGCCGCGGCGGTGATCTCGGGCAATCGCAACTTTGAAGGGCGCGTCCACCCCCTGGTTCGGGCCAACTACCTGGCCTCGCCCCCGCTGGTCGTGGCCTACGCCCTGGCCGGAACGGTGGATATTGACCTGCTCAACGAACCGCTCGGCATCGCCAGCGATGGTTCACCTGTTTACCTGCGCGACATCTGGCCAACCCAACAGGAAATCCAGGAGGCCATCGCCACAAACATCTCGGCTGAGATGTTCCGTGAAAAATACGCCAACGTGTTCACCGGCTCAGAAATGTGGCAGGCCATTCAGGTCAAAGAAGGCGACCTGTTTGAATGGGATGAAACCTCCACCTACATTCATCACCCACCCTACTTCCAGGAGATGACTCTGGAAACGCCGCCCATTCGACCGATCCATGGGGCCCGAGTGCTGGCCATGTTCGGAGACTCCATCACCACCGATCACATCTCCCCTGCCGGAAGCATCCCTGCCGATTCCCCCGCCGGCAAATACCTGATCGAACGGGGAGTCCAGCCACGCGACTTCAACTCCTACGGGGCCCGTCGCGGCAATGACCTGGTGATGGTGCGCGGGACCTTTGCCAACATCCGACTGAAGAACCTGCTGGTTGCCCCTAAAGAGGGCTACTGGACGAAGTTCTTCGGCGACCAACCTGGCGAGGGACATGCCCAGGAGATGACCATCTTCGAGGCAGCGATGAAGTACAAAGAAGCCGGCATCCCTACCATCGTCATCGCTGGCAAGGAGTACGGTACCGGCTCCAGCCGCGATTGGGCGGCCAAGGGACCGATGTTGCAGGGTGTTCGGGCAGTGATTGCCGAGTCCTTTGAGCGCATCCACCGCTCCAACCTGGTCGGCATGGGCATTCTGCCGCTCCAATTCCAGGCGGGTCAAAATGCGGACACCCTGGGCCTGGATGGCAGCGAAGTATACGACATCGAAGGGCTGGACGACTCGATTCAACCCCGCGCCACCCTGACGGTACGGGCTACCAGAGCCGATGGACGCGTGATCACCTTCCCGGTCACTGCCCTGCTCAACACCCCGGTGGAAGTCAACTACTATCGCAACGGCGGCATTCTGCAGACCGTGCTGCGAAACCTGTTACGGGAATGAGACATTGACTGTGGAAAAGAACAACCCGTCCCGAGGGTCTCACTTCCCTCGGGACGTTTTTCTTTCCCCAGGCCGTCTAGCCCCCCCAAAGACGCCTCAAACCACGCCCAGAGAGGGATACCGTTCCCCCATCAACGCCAGGCCCAGGGTGATCAGGAACAGCAGCGCAATCACGACCAGCGCCACAAGGCTCCACACCCAGACGCCGAGCAAGGAGAACGCCATGGCCACGGTGATGCTCAGCGCCAGCATGGGCATCGTCCGCCATGCCAGCCAGGTCACTCGCTGCCGCCACAACATCCACACCCCCACTCCCATGCCAGCCAGCGAAGCCAGCAGAGTCAGAGGCGTCAACCATCGGCCAGGAATCGGCAAGGGGAGGATCAACACACCACACATCGTCTGCCGATCCAGCAGAGGATAGGCGGCATACACCAGCACATCCACAAAGATAAACCGCTTCAGATCAATGTGCTGGGGGCCGATTGTCCACGTCAGGGTAGCCGATTCGCCCGGCTCCAGGTCCACCCGCCGGAGAGAGACTTCGGGCAAGAGGGGCGTGCTGATCGCCGTGCGCACCACCGGCGAAAGCCGCCGATCGGTAGGATTGCTCAGCCGCAGGGTCACCTGCGCCTGTTCAGTGGGAGTCATCCACACCGGGCAGGAGACCCCTGTCAACACCGCACTGGCACGACGGTCAAACCCATAGAACTGCGCCTCCAGATCGGCCCAGGTGGAGAGCACCACGATGACCAGGCCTATTATGCCTCCTGCTCCATAGAGAATCAGGCCAACGTGTGTTCGGAAAGATTTCATTGTGAACAATATCTTCGCCAAAACGCGTTGGATAAAGTAGGGCTTTTCGAGTAAAGTTTTGTCTGCACAACCCAAAATTACTCAGAAAAGCTCATGACAGAGATTATACTACTTTTACACCCCGGGAGTACGGATGTCTCGTCCGCACCGGCAGACATAAAGTCATGACAAAAAGGGATGACCAACAGGCCAGATAAACCTGATGGCAATCCCTTATCATAGTCAGGTAAATCATAGGGCTTTTCAAAATGCTAATCTTTGGGCCTTTCTTACAGTTGCTGTGACTCTCAGTAACATCAAATTGTACCGCTGACCTATGGTCGGCACACTGCCAGGCAAAGCCTGGCGGTACAAAAAGAGATGGAACATTAAATCTTTGAAAAGCCCTGGGTAAATCAGTCAACCCCTTCTGAGAGGGCCCATCACCGCCATCAACGCCACAGAAGCGCCGAGCCAGCCAGCGCAAACAGCCAGTTGGGCACGAAACTGAATACCACCGTGGCTACCGCCATCGCGCCCCAGGTCAGGTCTAGCCAGGCATCGTGAGTGGTCTGCGGTTCGCCCTCATGCATAAACATGTTGACCACCACCCGCAAGTAGTAGTAGGCCGAGATCAGCGAGGTCAAGACGCCGATGATGGCCAGCCCGACAAACCCGCCCTGAATGGCGGCGCGGAACAGGTAGAATTTCCCTATCAGGCCAATGGTGGGGGGAAAGCCGATCAGCGAGATCAGAAAGACGGTCATCGCCAGAGCCAGGGCCGGCTTGCGCCAGAACAGGCCATTGTAATCGGCAATCTGCAACCCACCACCTCCGGGTTGTTCCAGAGCGATCACCACCGCCCAGGCGCCGAAGTTGGTCACCATATACGCCACCAGATAGATCAGACCAGCAGCCAGCGAGATGGGGGCGACTTCAGGGTTACCATAGGGCACAAACGCCATCAGGAGATAACCGGTATGGGCAATGCTAGAGTAGGCCAGCATGCGCTTGATGTCGCTCTGAGAGATGGCCAGCAGGTTGCCCAGGATCATGGTCAACGCCGCCAGGGCCCATAGAACATCGGTCAGCTCGGTGGCCAGGGGCGGAAAAGCGGTAGAGAAGACCCGCAACAGGGCAGCAAAACCGGCAATCTTGGCCCCTGACGACATGAACCCCGTCACCGCCGTCGGGGCGCCTTGATAGACATCGGGAGTCCACATGTGGAAAGGCACGGCTGCCACCTTGAACCCGAATCCGACCAGGGCCAGGGCGGCGCCGATGGTCAGGATCAGGCCAGGGGTCCCGCGAGAAGCGACGTTCAGGACGGCGGAAAGGTTCGTCGTGCCGGTCGCGCCGTAGATCAGGGCGATCCCATACACCAGGAATCCTGTCGAAAAGGCTCCCAGCAAAAAGTACTTCAGGCCGGCCTCTTCCGAAACGGGATTGGTACGATGAAAGGCAGAAAGGACGTAGAGCGGGATGGAAAGCAATTCCAGAGCGATAAAGATCATAATCAGATCGGTGCTCTGGGCCATGAGCATCATCCCGACCACGCTGAACAGGAGCAGGGTGTAATACTCACCACGCTCCAATCCCATGCGTCGCACATAGCCATAGGCCAGGGCCACCCCCAGCAGGCCAGAGAGCACCTGCAGAACGTTGACGAAAACCGAGAAGCCATCCAGGGCCACCATGCCGTTGAAGCCCGAAGCCGTGCGGCCGGCCTGGGAAAGGGTCAACCCCAGCGTGATCGCCAGGCCCAAAGCCGCCAGCAGTGCCGTCAGCCCTTTGCGTCGAATGACGAACACATCCAGCAACAGCAAGGCGCAGCCCCAGGCGCTCAGCACGCTCAGCGGAAGGATGATTTGGAGATCGGTTGATTGAGGCATAGAGGTTTCCTCTCTCCGTGGCAGCAGATAAGCACCCTCAAGGCATGGCGATTGCCGTCGCCGAAAGCGCCTGAACCAGTTTGTTGACCGAAGGCGCCATCAGGTCGAAGAACGGCGCCGGATACAGGCCGATCCAGAAGATGAAGACCAGGATAGGCAACACCGTGACAATCTCGCGCCAGTTCAAATCGCGCAGCCCGTGACCATGCTGCTGTACTTCTTCAACGATCGGTCCCTGGGGGCCCAGGAACATGCGCTGGAACATGTACAGGATATAAATGGCCGCCAGGATCACCCCCACCGCGGCAAAGCCGGCATACCACGGCGATCCGATGGCCCGCGAGCCAAACGCACCCAAAAGAATAGTGAACTCGCCCACAAAGCCATTCAGGCCGGGCAATCCCATCGAGGAGAGCGAGACGATCAGCATAATCGTCCCAAACACCGGGGTGATCTTCCACAATCCGCCGTAGACTTTGATCTCCCGGGTGTGGGTCTGCTCATAAATCATGCCTACCAGCAAGAACAGGGCCCCCGTGCTCAGACCATGATTGATCATTTGCAGAATGGCCCCCGAAATCCCCTGGGGATTCAAGGCGAACAACCCCAACATCACAAACCCCAGGTGAGAGACCGAAGAGAACGCCACCAGTTTCTTCACGTCTGACTGAGCATAGGAAACCGCGGCACCATACAGGATGCCAATCGTCGCAAACAGAGCGATCCACGGAGCGGCGCGCAGGCTGGCCTCAGGGAAGAGCGGCAGGTTGAAGCGCAGGAAACCATACGTACCCATCTTCAGCAACACCCCTGCCAGGATGACCGAACCGGCGGTCGGCGCCTCCACGTGAGCATCGGGCAACCAGGAGTGCAGAGGCCACATCGGGACTTTGATCGCAAACGCCGCAGTAAACGCCAGGAACAACCACCACTGAATGCCGGGCGGGATATTCCCCTGGGCCACCAGATCGGGTACTGAGAAAGTTTTTCCGGCGATCCCCAACCACAGAATGGCCAGCAGCATCAAGATCGAGCCGGCCATCGTGTAGAGAAAGAACTTAATCGCGGCGTAAATACGGCGTGGCCCCCCCCAAATGCCGATCAGAAAGTACATCGGCACCAGGGTAAACTCCCAAAAGATATAGAACAGGAACAAATCCTGCGCCAGGAACACGCCCAACATGCCGGTTTCGAGCAGGGTGAAGAAGATCATAAAGTCTTTCACCCGTTCCTCGATGGCCGTCCAGGTAGAGAGAATCGAAATGGGCGTGAGGAACGTCGTCAACAACACCAGCAAAACAGACAACCCGTCCACACCCATGTGGTACTGCACCGTCCAATCGCCGAAAGTGAACCAGTTATAGCGGGCGACCAGTTGCAAATCCGGGTTCGAGGGACGGAACAGCAGGAACACCCACAGGGAGAGACCAAAAGTAATCAAGGAAGTGATCAAAGCCGTCCAGCGCAGAGCATTTTTGCGCTCTCCCGGGATCAGAAGCAGGATCACCACACCCACCAACGGGAAGAAGGTCATCAGAGTCAGGGGTTGCAACAGAAAGTCCATAGTCTACCTCGCGGTCAAGGGTTCGATGCCTACAACGATGCACCTTTATCGAAGGATCAAATAACCCAGGATGGCTACCACGCCCAGCAGGATCGAGAGGGCATAAGAGCGGACGAATCCATTCTGGACCCGTCGCGTGGTTGCCGAGACCCATTTCGTGAACTCACCCAGGCCGTTGGCCAGGCCATCAATGCCGCGCTGGTCGGCATAGCGATTCAGGCCGATATGAGCCAGCCAGTTATACGTGCCGACCAGCACCGTGTCGTGGAACCAATCGTGCCAGAACCGTTCCTCAATGACACGGGCCAGGAAATGGGCCAGGTCCACATAGCGGTTGACAAACACGGCCCAATACCCTTCGTCCACGAACCATTTGTTCTCCATGCCGGTATAGATCCACCCCAACCGCTTGAGTGGATCAGGCTGACCGGCCGCCAGGGGTTGACGTCCATAGATCCACCACGAAGCCCCAATAGCCACCAGGGCCAGCGCAGTAGAAAGGCCGGCCACCCCCAGGTTGAGCGGCAGGGATTCGACTTCTCCCAGGGTATATTCCAGCCAATGGCCGAGATGATGAAATCCCTCGAAAGGCAGGTTCAGCGCGCCACCCACAATGGAGAGCACCGCCAACGCCATCAATGGAACCGTCATGATCGGCTTACTCTCTTCCGCATGGGCGGCAGCCGCGTGGCGCGGCGTCCCGAAGAACACCATCCAGATCTGCCGTCCCATGTAAAAAGCGGTGAAGAAGGCGGCTATGCTCAATAAGATATACACTATCGGATAGTGTAGACGGGCATCCAGCAAAATCTCATCTTTCGACCAAAAGCCCGCCAGCGGGAAAATACCTGCCAGCGCCAGCGCGCCGATGACATAGAGCCAGAAGGTGATCGGCATCCGTTCACGCAAACCGCCCATGTTGCGCATGTCGCCGGGGTCAAACTCCTCTTCGTGATGGCCTTCGTGTCCGTGGCCATGATGGGCCAGGTGATGGTGACCGCGCTCCAGGCCCAAAATCACCGAGCCGGCCGAGAGAAAGAGCAAGGCCTTGAAGAAGGCGTGAGTCACCAGATGGAACATGCCGGCCACAAAGGCACCCATCCCCACCGCCGCCACCATAAAACCCAATTGTGAAATCGTAGAATAAGCCAGCACCTTCTTGATGTCATACTGGCCGACGGCAATCGTAGCCGCAAACAGGGCAGTGATGGCGCCGGTCATTGCCACAATATATTGGGCTTCTGGAACCAGCGAATATAATCCGGCCGAGCGCGTCACCAGATATACGCCAGCCGTCACCATGGTCGCAGCATGGATCAGGGCCGAAACCGGCGTGGGGCCAGCCATGGCATCAGGCAACCACACATAGAGCGGAATCTGCGCCGACTTCCCGGTCACCCCTACCAGCAAGAACAGCGTGATGGCGACGATCACTTCTGGCGGCACCTGTCGAGCCGCCTCAAAGACTTGATCGAACTGGAAAGAGCGGAAATACCAGAACATCACAAAGGCCGCCAGCAGAAATCCCAGGTCACCGATGCGGTTGGTGATAAAGGCTTTCCTGGCCGCATTGGCGTTTGCCCAGGAAGGACGACCCAGAGTATCCATTTCATACCAGAACCCAATCAGCAAGAACGAACACAGACCCACTCCTTCCCAGCCGATGAACAGCATCAGATACGAATCGCCGCTGACCAGGATCATCATCGCCACGATAAACAGGTTGAAAAACACAAAGAAGCGGCGATAGCGCAGGGGATCGCCCTTATAACGCACATCCTCGTGCATGTATCCAATCGCGTAAATGTGGATCAGGGTGCCCACGCCAGCCACCACCAGCATCATGGTGACCGACAGGGTATCCACACGAAACGCCCAGTCAATCTGCAGATCGCCAACCTGAATCCAGCGCGCCAGGGGTACAATCACGGTGTGGCCATGATTCAAGGCCAGCGAATACGCCAGCAGGATCGAAACCACAAATGCAGCCCCCGAAGCCAGGCTGGCGATCCAACCAACCGCCGCTTCGCCCCCCGGACGTCGCATCAGCCGCCCACCCAAAATCAGATTGATCAACCACCCGATGAGCGGGAAGAACACTACCCAGGGCGCCAGATAGAAAAAGCCGGTGGAAACCATGTCACTGTGCATATCTCACCACTTTGCACTCCGTGTTTTCAGGGAAGTCATCCCTATCCGTGCAACTTGCTCATTTCATCCACGTTGATCGTGTGTTTGCTCTTGAAAATCTGCACAATCAACGCCAGGCCGACCGCCACTTCTGCCGCCGCTACCGCAATGACAAAGAACACAAACATCTGACCATTCAACTGTTGCAGGGCACTGGAAAATGCCACAATCGCCAGATTGGCTGAGTTCAACATCAACTCGATGGACATGAACATCACCAACGGATTGCGGCGCACCAGCACCCCCAGCGCGCCAATGGTGAACAGGATACCCGAAAGCACCACATAATAGTTCACTGGGATCATGATCGCACCGCGCCAGGGAAAAACCTCCCTCTCTAGCGCCCTCCTTTCTCAGGTTTGGTCAACAGGATCGCCCCCACCATCGCTACCAGCAGCAACACCGAGGTCACCTCAAAGGGGAGCAGGTACTCACTGAACAGCATTGTTCCCATCTGGCGCAGGAACTCCGTGGTGTTCACTGCCTCCGATGGGGGCATAACCATTCCCACTGCTGGAGCACGAACCATCAGCAGGTAACCGATCTCCACAACCAGGGCCAGCGCCAACACAATTGCCAGTGGTCGCTGCCAGGGCAGCACACCGGTAGGACCTAACTGCTCGGCCCCCAATAGCATGATCACGAACAGGAACAACACCATGATCGCCCCGGCATACACCGTCACCTGGGTCATCGCAATCAAGGGGGCTCCCAATAAGAGATAGAATGCTGCCACGGTGACAAAATTCAGCACCAGATACAGCGCTGAATACACGGCATTGCGGCTCAGCAACATCCCCAAAGCACTTGCGATAGCGATCACCGCCAGAACCAGGAACAGGATCAGGTCAAGGGTCATAGGCAATTCCATAAACGAGCGGAGTAGGATATAGAGAAGAGGAGGCCTCCCTAGTCTTGAGGATCGCTCATCTCCGGAACAGCGCGGGTATACACCCCGGCGGGGACGCGCTGCGGCGTCGTCAACTCCGGCGCAGGGGCCGGCTCCAGCAACATTTCCTTCGTATAAATCGCCTCGCGGCGACTGGTAAAGGTCAACTCATAGTTATCGCCCAGCACAATCGCCTCCGTTGGGCAGGCATCTTCACAGAACCCACAGAAGATGCAGCGCAGCATATTGATCTCGTAGGTAGAAGCATAGCGTTCACCGGGTGAATAGCGCGCCTCGTCGGTATTCTCGGCAGCCTCTACAAAGATTGCATCTGCCGGGCAGGCCGCCGCGCACAGCGAACAACCGATACAGCGTTCCAGGCCATTCTCATAACGGCGCAAAATATGCCGCCCACGGAAGCGCGGCCGCACCGGACGTTTCTGCTCCGGATAGGAAACAGTGACGATGGGATTGAAAAACGTCTCTTTAAAGGTCGTCCACAAGCCACGAACCAATTCAACCAGCGGTTCGAACGCGCGCATAGTACTTTCTCCTCAGATCCAGGTAGATCACCGCTATTGCCGTCAAACCACCCAACATAGACAGGATAGTGATCAACCAGTAAGACTCCAGCATCAGCCCGATGGCCGTCACAAACACCAGATACAACGAGAGAGGCAGGAAGATCTTCCACCCCAGGGCCATCAGGCGATCATAACGAATGCGCGGCCAGGTGGCCCGCACCCAGATCATCACTCCCAACAAGACAATCACTTTAGCAAACAGATACACCGGCCCCAGGAACCAGGCTCGATCCACGCTCAGGAAGGTATCCCGCAGGAACCAGAACTCCCGATAGCCCCCCAGGAACAACGAGGCGGCGATCATGCTGACCACGATCATCTTCTGATACTCCGCCATGAAGAACAGGGCAAATTTCATGCCTGAATACTCGGTATGATACCCGGCGGTCAGTTCTTGTTCCGCTTCCGGCATATCGAAGGGATGACGGTTCACCTCAGCCAGGGTGGTAAAGAAGAACAACAAAAACCCTACCGGCTGGACCACGCCAAACCATATCTCGCGCTGCGCTTCCACAATGTCAATCATGCGCATCGAGTTAGCCATCAAGATCGCCACCACAAACATCAGCCCCAGCGTTAACTCGTAGGAAATCATCTGTGCCGAGGAGCGTAACCCACCCAGCATGGCATATTTGCTGTTGCTCGCCCAGCCGGCCATCACAATCCCATACACCGCAATCGAAGCCACCGACATCAGGTACAACACACCGACGTTGATGTCTGCCAGATACAACGTGATGGTGCGGTTGCCCAGAGTGAACGAAGTTCCCCACGGAATAACCGCCGCGATCACGATGGAGGGCACCATGGTCACCAGCGGCGCCAGAAAGAACGCCACCCGATACACGTTAGCCGGCGTCAGTTCCTCTTTGAAGATCAACTTGACTGCATCGGCAATCGGCTGCAACAATCCCTGAGGGCCGGCGCGATTGGGGCCAATCCGCACCTGAATGCGCGCCAGCAGACGGCGCTCATACAGGGTCAGATAAGCAAAGCCGCCCAGCAGGGTAAACGTCAACACCAGCGATTTGATCAACCATTCCCAGAACAGCGCCCAGTCCATAACGTTATCCCTGTACCGTGTGTGCTACTTCGATGGAAACCTGCCGCGGAGCAAACAGGGGCAGACCAAAACTGCGCGGCACCAGAACCACCCCCTGCGGCACTGACTCATCGGTCTGAACCACCGCCGCTGCCTGTTGCCCATCCCAGGCGAGTTGGATTCGCTCCCCGTCGGCAATCCCGATCGCCTCAGCCGAAGCCGGATGCATGCGCACGGTTGGCTCTCCGATCCGCAACCTCAGCAGGTCCGACGGCCAGACGGTATTCCCGCGGTCATATGCACGGGTCACCGGCACAGCCAGCCACTCCCCTTCCTGGGGGCGAAGCGGTTGGCCGATCTCGACGACCGGCAAATCAACCGCCTCGCCGCGCTCCAGAGCACTGCTGAGCACAACGCCCAATCCTTCCTGATTAGGATGCACGGTGCCCGAGAAATAGTAATGGGCACGACCCGTCACCGGCCATTGTTCGGTGACCTCGGCCAGCCGGGCATAGGTCAATCCCTCAAACGCCTTCACCGTCCGCACCAGGTGATCAAACACCCCTGCCGGCGAACTGCTTTCCAGGGCATATCCCATCCCTTGCGCCAGGTGAGCCGTGATCATAAAGTCGGGTCGCGAGTCGCCAAACGCAGGGAGAGCCGCGTAGAAACGTTGCACTCGCCGTTGGCCGGAAGTGAACGTCCCCTCGCGTTCCGCGTAGGATTGAGCAGGTAACACCACGTCGGCCAGGCGGGCTGTCTCGGTCAGGCGAATCTCCTGTACGACCACGAAGCGAGCCGCCTGCAAGGCCTCAACCAGAGAGGGATCATCCCCTGCCGGATCGGCAGCGACGATATAGACTACCTTGCCGCGCACCTGTTCCGCCAGGTCAGACACAGCCCGAAAACCGATCTCCCAGGCGCCCTGGTCATTAGGCCGCGGCCATACTCCGATCAACCCGCTACCTGGCCTGCCGGCATGGCCATATTCCTGCAACAGGCGAGCCAGCGAAATCGCCAGTTGAGAGGATTGGGTCAGGCCGGTTCCTTCGCTGCCGAAGAAAACCACCACTCGCGAGGCGCTGGCCAGAACTTCATGGATGGCTCCGTCGGCCTGCAGTTTTTCCCCTAGATAGGCTTCATCCCCATAGGCATAGCGCACCACCCAGCGGGCATAGGCCTCCAGTTTGGTCTGGCGCGGGTTGGCCACAATCAGCACCGCCCCCCGTTGCGCCGCGGCTTTGACCCGCAACCACCAGATCGGCGCCTCCTCGTAGAGATCAGAAGCCGCGACCAGGATCACATCCCCCCTTCCCAGGCGGCCCAGGTCAAACCCCCGAGAGACTCCAAACACGGTAGTGACTTCGCCACCGCCCATGTGGGTGTAGAGCAACGCCTGTCCGCCGGCCATATCGGCCAGGGACTTGAGATTGAACAGGTCCTCGTTGGAGAGACGTCCTGAAGCCAGGATCACCAGATCGTTGCCGGCCTCTGCCAGTTGCCTGGAAGCCCGATCAAGGGCATCCTGCCAGGAAGTGGGTTTCAGATGCCCATCCTGGCGCAGCAACGGTGTGGTCAAACGATCCTGCTCCAGGTAATGGTGAGCGAAGCGACCTTTATCGCAGATCCAAATTTCGTTCACCTGTTCATTCTGCCGCGGCATGACGCGCTTGATGACAATGCGGCCACCTGAGCGCGCCTCGCGGCGAGTGCTGAACACAATGTTGCAACCCACCGCACATTGGGAACAGATGGAGGCAAGCGGCGTCAACTCCCAGGGTCGCGCCCCAAAGCGGAAATCGGCCGTGGTCAATGCGCCTACCGGACAAATATCGGTGGTGTTGCCAGAAAAGATGGAATCAAAGCCCGGCTCAGAGAAGGTGATGATCTGGGTGGTGCGGCCGCGTTCGTCAAATCCGATCACCGGCTCGCCGGCAATATCTTCCTGGAAGCGAATGCAGCGGCCACATTGAATGCACCGCTCCCGATCCAGCCAGATCAACTCACCCAGGGGGAAATGCTTATCCAGATGTTGTTTCTCGTCATACAAGAAACGGCTCTCAGCCGGCCCGTGGCGCATGGTCAAATCCTGAAGCGGACATTCACCACCCTTATCGCAGATCGGACAATCCAGCGGATGGGAAGTCAATAGAAACTCGACAATCTCTCGCTGACCCTGGCGCGCCTTCTCGGAAGTGTGTTGTGTCTTCACCACCATGCCTTCCGAGACGATGTTGGTGCAGGCCGTCTCCAACTTAGGCAGGAACTGAATTTTGGGATGACCTTGCTCGTCGAGCACGGGTTGACCGGTGGTGCGATCGATCATCGGCCGGCCGATCTCCACCAGACACATACGACACATGCCGGCTGGTTCCATCTTCGGGTGATAGCAAAAGACCGGGATGTCAATGCCAGCCCGTTTGGCCGCGTCCACGATCGAGGTTCCAGCAGGAACCGTCACTTGTTTCCCATCTATCGTTAAGGTTACGTCAGTCATAGGTCTGCTCCCAGGGCTACGGTTACGATGAGACTACGAAATCCTGTGGGAAACGCTCGATTCCAGTGACCACTGCCATGGTGGCGAATTCGCCCAGAGCGCACAGGCATTTCCCCTGCATCTGCCGGGCCACATTGTAGAGCAGTTGCACGTCCTCCTTGCGGGGGGTACGCTCCAGACGCTCCAGAATCTTGAGCATCCAATAATTGCCCTCCCGGCAGGGTGTGCACTTGCCGCAGGATTCGTGCTTGAAGAAACGCACCGTCTTGCGGATCACCCACTCGATGCTGACCGTATCATCAAGCACAATCACCGAACCTGATCCCAGATCTGAGCCCAGGGAGCGCACTGCCGCATACTCCAGGGGAGTATCCAGCGCTTTCTCATCGGCGACGATCAGGGAAGACGAGGCTCCAGCAGGCATGATGGCTTTGATCGGGCGATCGTCCACAATCCCACCGCCTTCTCCGTAGATCAGGTCACGAAACGTCTTGCCAAAAGGCAGTTCGTAGTTGCCTGGCTTTTTGACTCGCCCGGAGAGGGAAAACACCTTGACCCCGGCACTATCGGCTGTTCCCAGCGAGCGATACCACTCGGCACCGTGGATCAGGATCGGGGGGACGTTGGTCAGGGTTTCCACATTGTTGACCACGGTGGGCTTTCCATAAAGGCCATAGGAAGGGGGAAAGGGAGGGCGGATACGGGGCTGGCCACGCCTGCCCTCCAGCGATTCGAGCAGAGCGGTCTCCTCGCCACAAATGTAAGCCCCGGCGCCGAGATGGGTGTAGATGCGCAAGGAATACTCGCTGCCAAACAGGCGATCTCCCAACAACCCGGCCTGTTCCATTTCGGCGATCTTTTGATCCAGCCATTCGGCGATATGCCAGTATTCGCCACGCAGGTAGATATATGCAACGTTAGCCTGCACGGCATACGAAGCAATCGCCACTCCCTCCAGGAACTGGAAGGGGTTTTTCTCCATGATCTCGCGATCTTTGAACGTGCCTGGCTCTGATTCATCGGCATTGGCCACAACGTAATGCGGCCAGTTGCGATTATCCATGAACGACCACTTCACGCCGGTGGGAAAGCCGGCGCCGCCGCGACCGCGCAGGCCCGAGGCCTTCACCACCTCGGTCACCTGGTCAGGTGTCATTGAAGTCACCACTTTCTGCCAGGCTTCAAAACCTCCATGTTGACGATAAACATCCATCTGATGAATGTCTGGAATATCGCGATGACGGAGCAGGATGTGGGCCATATCGTCCTTCTTTCTCTCAATCAGGTTCGATGGGAGCACCTCGGGTTAGCCCGTTTCGCTTTGGGCTTTCTTGAGAGCCTCGAGCAACTCAAGGGTGCGATCCACGGTCATGTTCTCATAGTAGGTGATGCGCTCCGGGCTCTGAACCTGAAAGACCGGTGCCCGGTCACAGGCGCCAATACACATCACCGCCTCGATAGTCACCAGACCATCAGGTGTGATCTCGCCGAGGCGAATGCCCAGGTTTTCACACAAGGCTTCCAGGAACTGATCCGCCCCGCGCAGGGCACAGGGCAAATCATTGCACACCTGCAGGCGATATTTGCCCTCTTGCTTATCGTGATACAGAGTGTAAAACCCTACGATGGAAGCGACCTCAGTTTCATCCATCTCCAAAAACTCAGCGATCTCGCGCATGGCGGCTTTGGTGATATAGCCATCGCGGCGCTGAGCCAGGTATAACAGCGGCATGACCGCCGAGCGTTTGTGCTCTGGCGGATATTTGGACAAAATCCGTTCCACTTCCTGGGAATACGTTTCGATCAGGCTCATCGGTCAATATCTCCCAAGACGAAATCCAGCGAACCGATGATCGCCACCAGGTCGGCGATCAAATGTCCGCGGGCCAGTTCACTAATCACAAACAGGTTCTCAAACGACGGGGTACGCATGTGAATACGATAGGGCTTGGGCCCCCCATCTCCTTCCAGATACACGCCCAATTCACCGCGTGGACTTTCCACCGCCGAATAGATGGCCCCTTTGGGGGCTTCGAAGCCTTCTGTCCACAACTTGAAGTGGTGGATCAGAGCCTCCATGCTTACGCCGATCTCCGAACGTGGCGGCGGGACGAACTTTCGATTGTTCGAGCGCACTGGACCCATGGGCAGTTTATTCAACGCCTGTTCGATGATCTTGAGCGATTCGCGCATCTCCTGCACCCGCACCAGGAAGCGGGCGTAATTATCCCCCTCCGTTCGCACCGGCACGTTGAAGTCATATTGCTCGTAGCCCATGTAGGGTCGCTTCTTGCGCAAATCCCAGTCCACGCCACTGGCACGCAGGATAGGCCCCGTCACGCCATACTGCAAGGCTTTCTCTTTCGAGAGTTTGCCAATGCCCAACAAACGATCCAGAAAAAACGGATTTCGGGTGAGCAAGGCTTCGTACTCGTCTACCCGCCTGGGGAAGGTTCGCAGGAACTCACGCACCATGGCCTCGAATTCCACTGGCACATCGCGCCATACCCCTCCCGGTCGGATGTAGGTGGTCATCATGCGCTGCCCGGAGACCAGTTCGAAAATATCCAGAATCTGTTCGCGCTCGCGGAAGGCATACATGAACACAGACATGGCCGCCAGGTCCAGCGCGTGCGTGCCGATCCAGACCAGGTGGGAGGCGATGCGTTGCAACTCCACCAGAATCACCCGTAAGGCCTGAGCGCGGGGAGGCACATCCAGACCTACCAGTTTCTCCACCGCCATACAATAGGCCAGGTTGTTGCCCAGCGGGTTCAGGTAATCCATCCGATCGGTCATCACTTCGGCCTTCTGGTAGGTCTTTGCCTCCATGTTTTTCTCTATACCGGTATGCAAATAACCGATATCCGGGAGACAATTCACCACCACTTCGCCATCTAACTCCAACAACAGGCGCAACACCCCATGGGTGGACGGATGCTGGGGCCCCATGTTAAGCAACATGGTCTCGCCTTGAATGGCCCGTTCAGAGACAAGTTGTCGGAGTTCATTCAGGGTGACTTCTTCGATTTGCACCATAGGCTCTCTCAAAGCAAATCCGGCAATCTATGCGACTACACGCCCACAGAACGTGATCCCAACTTCACGACCCGGCGATCACTCCCTGGCATAGGGCTTGAGCCGATTAATCTCTTCGTAGTTGAACGTGAACTGCGGTTCCTCATAGCCGAGAGGATAATCCTTGCGCAGCGGATGGCCTTCTGCATCGGCTGGCATGAGAATACGACGCAGATTGGGATGGCCAAGGAAGCGAATGCCGAACATATCCCACACCTCGCGCTCCCGCCAATTGGCGTTGGCATATAGGCCGGTCGCTGTAGGAACTTCGGGGCGGTCGCCATCCACCGGCACTCGGACCATGAGGGTGAGATTCTGGCTGAGCGAATTCAAAAGATACACCACATGAAAGCGTGGCTTTTCCTGGGGCCAGTAATCCACGGCGGTGATCGTCGCCAGCATCTCAAAGCCTTCCCGATCCCGCAACCAGGTGAGCACATCCACAATCTGGTCCGGGCGAGCGAACACGTGCGCCTCGCCACGAAACTCCTCAAACGATGTCTGAAACTTTTCCTGTAATCGCTGCGCGATCGCTTCCAGTTTGCTATCCATGACGGCTATCCTTCGTCCACCAGGTCTTTAAACTTCTCACCTTTGACCTTTTCGTACAGAGTGATAATCCCATGGATCAAAGCCTCCGGCCGGGGGGGACAGCCAGCCACATACACATCCACCGGCACCACTTCATCCACTCCCTGTACCAGGGCATAATTGTTGAACACCCCACTGCACGAAGCACAATCTCCCATGGCGATCACCCACTTCGGTTCCGGCATCTGATCATACAGGCGCCGCAACACCGGCGCCATCTTGCGCGAGACCCGCCCAGCCACGATCATCAAATCACTCTGGCGCGGACTGGCGCGCATCAACTCCATCCCGAAGCGGCTCATATCATAGTTAGGCGCCTGAGCGGCCATCATCTCAATGGCACAACAGGCCAGACCAAACAACATCGGCCACATCGAGCGCGTGCGAGCCCAGTTCACCACTTCCTCTAAAGTCGTGGTCACGACCCCCATATTTCCGAGTTTTTGTTCTACTCCCATTCTAACGCTCCTTTCTTCCAGGCATACACATACCCTACCAGTAAGATCAGAATAAAGAGGAACATTTCCAGCACGGCAAACAGGCCCAATTGGCGGAAGACAATCGCCCAGGGCAAGAAAAACACGACTTCAATATCGAACAAAATGAACAGTACGGCGATCAGATAGAACCGCACCGGGACCCGGCGGGTGCCCGGCCCGATCGGACGCATCCCCGACTCATACGGTTCATTCTTGACGATGGACTGGCGTCGCGGCCCAAACAACTCCCCCAACCCAATCGCTATCAGGCCAACCACGATAGAGAGCACGATGAGCAATGCGATGGCAGCGTATTCCAGTAACATAGTCGCCTCGAGGTAAGGAAAACTGTCAACCCGCAGAAGTATAACACAAGGCCTGGCCGACGACCAGATAAGTTCGACTTTTCACAAATTTTCTGGCAAAAAAGAAACCCAACTCGGGCAGTCCTGGCGTGCATTTTACCACAATCTACGCTTGACTTTACGGCAACAAGATTGTTCTACCGCCGGGTACACAGAGACTTAATTCGGAACTCTGCGCTCCCAGCGTGCTCTGCGGTTCATTGAGTAGACTCACCCTTCTCCCTTCCCTCCCTCTGCGCTCCCAGCGTGCTCTGCGGTTCGTTTTTTCCGGCCCGAGATAGACTATAATAGCCCCTGCCAGACGCCCGGCCTGACGACAGGCAACGTTTATATCCTGATACCTGGAGAAACCGACCTTGACATCTCCCCTGGTTGCCCTGGTGCCCATGCGCCATCACAGCCAACGCGTGCCCGGCAAGAACTATCGCCTTCTGGCCGGCAAGCCTCTGTTTCACTATATCCTGGAAACCCTGCTGGCGGTTCCGGAAATTGACGCCATTGTGGTGGATACCGACTCCGAACCGATCATGGAGAGCATCCGTCATTCCTTTCCTGGCGTACAGATCATTCCCCGCCCGGAGCACCTGCGCGCCGATACGATCTCCATGAACGAGATTCTGCTCTATGACACAGAGCAGATCGGGGCCGAATTCTATCTCCAGACCCATAGCACCAATCCCCTGCTGCGGGCCGAGACGGTCTCGCGTGCCATTCGCACCTTCCGCGAACGTTACCCAGACTACGACTCGCTGTTCTCCGTCACTCGCTTACAGACGCGCCTGTATGACTCCGCCGGCCGCGCCCTCAACCACAACCCGCTGGAACTGATCCAGACGCAAGACCTGCCTCCAGTATACGAAGAAAACTCCTGCCTCTACCTCTTCACCCGAGCCAACCTGTTGCGTCGCCGCCATCGCATCGGTGAACGCCCCCTGATGTTTGAAATCCCGGCCGAAGAGGCCTGGGATATTGACGAAGAACTTGACTTCACCATTTGCGAATGCCTGATGAAACGTCGTCACAAATCTCTCATCCCCTGAACGCCTATGCCCACCATCCTGATCACTGCTCCCTACCTGATCCCCTTCCTGGATCGTTTCCGACCGGTCTTTGAGCAACATGGCCTGGACCTGATCGTGCCCGAAGTGCGCGAACGCATGGAAGAAGACGACCTGCTGCGTTATGCCGGTCAATTTGACGGAACGATCTGCGGAGACGATCGCTACACGGCCCGGGTACTGGAAGCCTGTGCCCCGCGCCTGAAAGTGATCTCGAAATGGGGGACCGGCATCGACTCGATTGACACCACCACCGCTTCGCGACTGAACATCCGCGTGGCGCGCACGCCCAACGCGTTTACCACCCCCGTAGCGGATACCGTGATGGGCTACATGCTGGCCTTCGCCCGTCGCCTGCCCTGGATGGACGCAGCCATGAAGCGCGGCGAATGGCAAAAGTTACCAGGCCGGGCTTTGAGCGAATGTGTGCTGGGCATTATCGGCGTCGGGAACATCGGCAAAGCCGTGGCCCGGCGAGCACGCGCCTTTGGGATGCGCGTGCTGGGCAACGACATTGTGGAGATCGATCACGTCTTCCTCACCGAAACCGGTGTGGAAATGACCGATCTGGATACCTTGCTGGCTCAGTCAGATTTCGTCTCTCTGAATTGCGACCTGAACCCCACCAGTTATCACCTGATCAACGCCCAAACGCTGGCGAAGATGAAACCCTCGGCGGTGTTGATCAACACCGCCCGCGGGCCGATTGTGGATGAACCCGCCCTGATCGCCGCCCTGCAATCGGGCCAAATCGGTGGCGCTGCCCTGGATGTGTTCGAGCACGAACCGCTGCCAGCCGATAGCCCACTTCTGAAGATGGATAACGTCCTCCTGGCGCCTCATAACGCCAATTCCAGCCCCACTGCCTGGGAACGGGTTCACTGGAACACCATTCGTAATCTGCTGGACGGTTTGGGAATTCTGAAGTAAAGTTGATACCGCCAGGCTCTGCCTGGCAAGGCCGACCCCAGGTCGGCGGTACGTGGTGTCCAATTTGTACCGCCAGGCTCTGCCTGGCAAGGCCGACCCAGGTTGGCGGTACGTGGTGTCCAATTTGTACCGCCAGGCTCTGCCTGGCAAGGCCGACCCCAGGTCGGCGGTACGTGGTGTCCAATTTGTACCGCCAGGCTCTGCCTGGCATGACCCGACCCAGGTCAGCGGCACAGGGTTTTGTATGCACCACCCGGGCTCTGCCTGGTATGCTGACCAAAGATCGGTGGTACACCGGATAACCAAAACTGGACAGTACCCTATGGACATCGAAACAGCCTATAACCTGGCTCTGGACTATCTGTATTCATTCGTAGATTACAGCCTGAAACACGCCTCAGAACTGGCCAGGGCGGACTTCAATCTGGATCGGATGTTCGCCCTGATGGACGCGTTGGGGAATCCTCAAAATGCCTATCCCATCATCCACGTAGCCGGGACAAAGGGCAAGGGTTCTACCTGTGCACTGTGTGCGGCGGCGCTACAGGCCGCCGGCTACAGGGTGGGTTTGTACATTTCACCCCATCTGCTCGATTACACCGAGCGCATTCAGATCAATGGTCAACCGATCTCCCATTTGTACCTGGTAGAACTGGTCGAGCAGGTGAAGCCCTATGTAGCCCGCATTCCTCGCCTGACCACGTTTGAGATCACCACGGCGCTGGGGTTTCTGGCGTTCGCCCAACAGGGGGTGGATGTGGCCGTGATCGAGGTGGGATTGGGCGGTCGCCTGGATGCGACAAACGTGGTGTCCCCCCGGGTGGCGGTGATCACTTCGCTTTCTATGGATCATATGGCTGTGCTGGGAGATACGCTGGCAAAAATCGCTGCTGAGAAAGCCGGGATCATCAAGCCCGGCGTTCCCGTGGTCTCGGCGCCACAACGAGAAGAGGCCCTGGAAGTGCTGGCACGGATTGCCACAGAACGGGGAGCACCCCTGACGCGGGTCGGCCAGGAGGTGACCTTTGAGGTGCTCCACATGTCATTGCAGGGGCAAACTGTACGGCTGTATGATCATCAGCGCGATACCATGCTGGAGGTGCAGATACCGTTGCTGGGCGCACATCAGGCCATCAACGCTGCGGTGGCCTATACGGCCCTGCGCGCCGGCGGATGGGCGTTGCCGGCTGAGGCTATACAAAGTGGCTTTGCTCAGGTAAAATGGTCTGCTCGCTTCGAGGTCGCCTCGCTGGATCCGCCGCTCATTTTTGATTCTGCACATAATGACGAATCGTTCGCTCGCCTGCGCGAGACGTTGGAAACCTGCTTCCCCGGTCGGTCGGTGATTCTCATCTTCGGTGCTTCGGAGGACAAGAATGTTCCAGGGATGTTGCGGGAGATGAAACCCCAAATTCGCCGGGTGATCCTGACCCAGGCGAATCATCCCCGCGCCCTGGGGGTGGAAGTCCTTCGGGGTCTCGCCGATCAGGTTGGGGTTCCGTATGAAGCGGTGACGCCGGTGGCGGCCGCGCTGGATCGGGCGTTGGTCCTTTCCGCCGAGGAGGGAAGCGTTGTCCTTTCCGCTGGTTCGATGTTCGTCACTGCCGAAGTAATGGCTGCCTGGAAGCAGCGGCAGACGGTCTCGTAAGCGAAATTTGCATGTGGTGGTGGAATTCGTATGGCGATGAGTGAGTTTGACGATTGGAACGAAGAGGAACATCTCGGTTTTCTGCTCTCGCAGCGCACTGAGGAGTTGTATAGCGTGATGAATATGGAGCCCGATCGCAACGGGTTGATCGAAGCGCTAGCGGTGCCGTTGCGGGATGTGGTGATCTTTCCGCGCCTGGTTTCGCCGATCTTCGTCGGGCGTGAGATGTCGGTGATGGCGTTGCAGGAGGCCCAACGGCGCAATCAGACGGTGATCGGGCTGGTGCAACGGGACCCGGAACAGGACGATCCGGGCCCGAAGGATTTTCTGCCGATCGGGGTGGAGATGGCCGTTGGGCGATTGATCGAGATGCCTGATGGATCCTATTCCGCTTTGGCTCAGGGTCGCCGACGGGTGGAGGTGGTGGAGTTCCTCCGCCTGCGCCCCTATCTGAAGGTGCGGGCCCGGGTGATAGAAGAGTCCACACGAGTGGATCGGCAGATCAAAGCGTTGATGCGCTCCGCGCTCGATCTGTTTGAGCGCTGCGTGCAGTTGAATCGTTCCCTCCCGGAAGAGGCCCATATGTTTGCCATGAATATCCCGGAGCCGGGCTGGCTAGCCGATATGATCGCCACGGCGCTCTCGCTGAAGAACGAGGAGCGCCAGACTCTGCTGATGACGGTTGATCCCCAGGTTCGCCTGCAATATGTGAATAAACTGCTGGCGCAGGAAGTGGATGTGCTGGAACTGGAGGACGAGATCCATGCTCGTGTGCAGAACGAGGTAGACCGCAGTCAGCGCGAGTTTTATCTGCGGGAGCAGATGCGCCAGATTCAGCACGAGTTAGGAGAGGGGGATGTGTTTAGCCGGGAGATCATGGAGTTGCGCGAGCAGATCGAGAAGGCCGATCTGCCTGAGGAGGCGCGCCAGACAGCTTTGAAAGAGGTGGAACGCCTGAGCCAGATGCCGCCGATGGCGCCCGAGGTGGGGATCATCCGCACGTATATTGACTGGATTCTCGATCTGCCCTGGAATACGGTGACGGAAGATAATCTGGATGTGAAGAACGCGGCGCGTATTCTGGACCGAGATCACTATGGCCTGAAGAAGGCCAAGGAGCGCATTCTGGAGTATATTGCCGTCCGCTCGCTCAAGCCGAAGAAGTTGCGCCAACCGATCCTGTGCTTTGTGGGACCGCCAGGAACAGGCAAGACTTCGCTCGGACGTTCGATTGCTGAGGCTCTGGGGCGTAAGTTTGTGCGCGTCTCGCTCGGCGGGGTGCGCGATGAGGCTGAGATTCGCGGCCACCGCCGGACGTATATCGGCGCGCTGCCCGGCCGCATTTTGCAGACCATGAAACGGGCCGGCACCGCCAACCCGTTGTTCATGCTGGATGAGATTGATAAACTCTACACCGACTTTCGCGGCGACCCGGCTGCGGCCCTGCTGGAAGTGCTGGACCCGGAGCAGAATCACGCCTTTAGCGATCACTATCTGGAACTGCCCTTCGATCTGTCGCGGGTGATGTTCATCACTACCGCCAATTCCCTGGCAACGATCCCGCCGGCGCTGTTGGATCGGATGGAGGTGATCGAATTCCCCGGTTACATTGAGGAAGAGAAATTGATCATCGCTGAGAAGTATCTCATCCCGCGCCAGTTGGAAGAGAACGGGATTGACGATCTGGGCCTGACTTTCCAGACCGAGAGTTTGCAGAAGATCATTCGCGAGTATACGTCGGAGGCCGGGGTGCGCAACCTGGAGCGGGAGATCGGGCGGATCTGTCGCAAGGTGGCGCGCATGAAGGCCGAAGGTCGCCACCCACCCCAGGTGATCACGCCGGACCTGGTGGAGAAGTTTCTGGGTCCACCGCAGTTTTTCCAGACTCAGGCAGAGCGGGAAGACGAGGTTGGCCTGGCTACTGGCCTGGCCTGGACGGAGAATGGGGGTGAGATCATGTTCGTCGAGGTGGCTGTGCTGGAGGGAAAGGGAAACCTGCAAATCACCGGCCAGGTGGGCGAGGTGATGCAGGAATCGGCTCAGGCCGGGTTATCTTATCTCAAGTCGCGGGCGGCTGTCCTGGGCATTGAGGTGGATGTGTTTGAGCGCATAGATGTGCATATTCACCTGCCGGAAGGGAGCATCCCCAAGGATGGCCCCAGCGCCGGGATCACCATGGCTACGGCCATGATCTCCGCTTTCACCGGCCGACCAGTATTTAAAGATGTGGGCATGACTGGCGAGATCACGCTGCGAGGACGGGTGTTGCCGGTAGGAGGAGTGCGGGAGAAGGTGATGGCCGCTCATCGCGCCGGCCTGAAGACGGTGATCCTGCCCGAACGGAACAAAAAAGACCTGGTAGATGTGCCCAAAGCGGTACAGCGCGATCTGAAGATCGTGCTGGTGCAGCACATGGATCAGGTGCTGGAGGTGGCGCTCTCAAAGGAGGTGGTGATGGAGCCACCCCGGCCGCGAAGCAGGCGCGAGGAGACTCAGGAGGAACAGGGCGAGGAGGGAGGCTAAAGAGTCCCCCAGGGTGGAGTCAGTTCCTCCTCGACGCAGACCTGGCATCCCTGGGGAACGAGTGGAAGGTATGGCAGCCAGGGAAGTCTCAGACCAGGTTAGCAAATGTTGCTACTCAACCGCCAGACATGGCCTTCGCGAGCCAGAAGGGCATCCGCCTCAGGGGGACCCCACGATCCACGCGGGTAGAAGACTAGCGGTGGGGTGTCGGTCTGCTCCCAGCCCTGCAGGATGGGATCCATCAATTGCCAGGCCGTTTCAATGCCGTCGGAGCGGGTGAACAGGGAGGCATCGCCCTCCAGGGCTTCCATGAGCAGGCGTTCATAGGCCTCGGGAATGCTGCGATCGGTGAAGGAGTGGCGATAGTGGAATTCCATGTCCACCGAGCGCATGTCCTGATCCGAATCGGGAACTTTAGCCTGGAAGGTCAGATGAATGCCTTCGTTGGGTTGAATGCATAACGACAGGATGTTGGGGGTGATGCTCTCACCCGGCGGCAGTTGGAACATGAGATGGGGCGGACGTTGAAATTCGATGATGATCTCCGATGTCTTTTGTTTCAGAGCCTTGCCCGAACGCAGATAGAATGGCACGCCTCGCCAGCGCCAGTTGTCTATGTAGAGTTTCATGGCCGCGTAGGTGGGAGTGCGCGAATCGGGGGCAACGCCAGGGGTGAGACGGTATCCCTCGTATTGAGCGCGCACGGTATCTTCCAGGGCAATCGGGCGAATGCTTTGCAGGACTTTGACGATCTCGTTGCGCACGGCATCAGCATTGAACGAGGCCGGCGGTTCCATGGCGACCAGGGCCAGCAGTTGCATCAGGTGGTTCTGGAACATGTCGCGCACCACGCCGGCACTATCGTAGAAGCCGGCCCGTGTGCCCACATCCACCGTTTCGGCCACGGTGATCTGAATGTTGCTCACGTAGCGACGATTCCAGATCGGCTCGAAGATGGAGTTGGCAAAGCGAAAGAAGAGGATGTTTTGAGCGGTCTCTTTGCCCAGGTAGTGGTCAATGCGATAAATCTGGTGTTCATCGAATACGGTGTGCAAGACCCGGTTCAGGGTTTGGGCGGAACGCAAATCGGTGCCAAACGGTTTTTCAACGATAATGCGACGCCACAGGCCACGTTGGTGATCGTCTTCTGCCATGCCGGCGGCTCCCAGGGCAATGGCTACCGGGGCATAGTATTCGGGGGAGGTGGCCAGGTAGTACAGGTAGTTAGCCGGGCCGCCGGCCAAAGCGTGCAGGAACGACTCCAGACGGGGAAAATCCTGGGGATGATCCAGATGGCCACGGAAGTAGCGGATCTGAGTCTCAAAGCGCGCCCACAGGTCAGGGTCAAACGTTTCAGGAGAGAACTGGCTGACCCCTTCGCGCAGATGGGCGCGGAAGGTGTCATCGCTGTACTCGCGACGGGCAAAGCCAACGATCAGCGTTTCGGCCCCCAGGCGGCCTTTACGAAAGTTATTGTAGAGGGCCGGGATGAGTTTGCGCCAGGTCAGGTCACCGGAAGCACCGAATATGACGATGATGGTTTTCGGCATAGATATACGCCATCCTCATGGGGCTTTTTTGACCGGATGACCGCCGAATTTGTTGCGCATGGCCGCCAGCAATCTGGCTGCGTAATTGTCCTTGAGACGACTGATGAAACGTTGTTGCAGGGAGAGAGTGATGACCGGGGCCGGCACGTCCAGGTCAATGGATTCGAAGACTGTCCAGCGGCCTTCGCCACTATCTTCCACATAGGGAGCGATCTCGCTCAGAGTCGGGTCTTCGCGCAGGGCGTCGGCGGTCAGGTCGAGCAGCCAGGAGCGGACCACACTGCCATAGCGCCAGATTTCGGCGATTTGATGCAGGTCGAGAGAGAATTCTTTTTTGGCCCGCAGAATGTCGAAACCTTCCGCATAGGCCTGCATCATGCCGTATTCAATGCCGTTGTGGATCATTTTGACGAAGTGGCCGGCGCCGACGGGGCCGACATGTCCCCAGCCGCGATCAGGGGCCGGGGCCAGGGTCTGGAACAGGGGGGTGAGGTGGGCCACGGGTTCAGGGTCACCGCCGATCATCAGGCTATAGCCGAGCGTCAGGCCCCAGATGCCGCCGCTGGTGCCCACATCCACGTAGTGCAGGCCACGCTCTTTGAGCCAGGCGGCGCGGCGCAGGTCATCTTTGTAGAAGGTGTTGCCCCCATCTACCACGATGTCACCGGGAGCGAGCAGGTCGGCTACCTGACGGATGACCTGTTCGGTGGTCTCGCCGGCGGGGAGCATGATCCAGACCACGTGCGGGGTGGCGGTGAGCGCTGCAATGGCGGCCGGGATGGTTTCGGCCGGGATCAGGCCAGCTTCCTGAGCCAGGTCTTGGGCAACGCGATAGGTGCGGTTGTATCCGATCACGCGATGCCCTCCTTGTAGCAGACGACGGGCCATGTTGGCGCCCATACGCCCCAAGCCAAGAATGGCAAGTTCCATAGCAGGGAAGTCCTCCTTCAAGAGTTGGGATGAATGTGAGCGGCGGCCTGGGAATCGGCCAACCAGAGCAGGTCGCCCTCTGCGGGCTGCAGGTGCGCCGCCGGAAGCGTCGAATCACCCTGGGCGACGCGGGCCAGGATGGGAGCTTTGGAGGCGCCGCTGACCAGGACGATCACGCGTCGGGCGGCGTTCAGAACCGGCAGGGTCAGGCTGAGGCGGGTGACCAGCGGCGGGGGTGGGGAGTCATGGGGGGCCACGATCACCCAGCGGTCGGGATCGTCCATCCCCGGGGTGTTCGGGAAGAGCGAGGCGGTGTGTCCATCTTCGCCCAAACCAAGCAGGATCAGGTCGAAGCGCGGCCGGCCGCCAAAGTGTTCGGCCAGGCGGGCCTGGTAACGAGCGGCGGCCTGGTGGGGAGGCTGTTCGCCTTCCATGCGATGGATGTGCTCCGGGGGCAGGGGAACGTGTTGAAGCAGGAGATCGGCGGCCATGCGGTAGTTGCTTTCCGGATGGTCAGGCGGAACGCATCGCTCATCGCCCCAGAAGACATGAGTCTGCGCCCAGGGAAAGCGGGAGGCCAGGTCGGGTTCAGCCAGGCGACGGTAAAGCATACGTGGGGTGTTGCCGCCGGCCAGGGCCAGGTTGAAGCACCCGCGCTGGCGAACGGCTTCCTCGGCGGCCTGGAGGATGTGATCGGCGGCCTGCTCTACCAAGGAGGAGGGATCGGGAAAGACCAGCAAGTTCATCGGAAAGACATTTTTCAGACGAAAGAGATAGGCGTAATTTTACCTGATGAGGGCGATAATCATAGGCAAGAATGGTCGCAATGCCCGCAGTAGCCAGCAGTTTGGGTACAAGGATTGTGGCAAACGCAGCGTGCCTTGGCCCCTCATGATTACTCCAGCGAGCATTGAGAAGACTCGTCAACGAATTTGGGGGAACGAATACACGAATCTGCCAGCACCGCCCGCACCAGCACGCGGTATTCGGACGGCCGTTGAACTGCCATCCTGCACTCAATCGGGTTGGGGCGGCAGTTGAACTGCCGTCCCAACTTCTCCAACTACACACTACACCCTGGGCGCTCTCCATCGTCCGCCTGGCTCATGGCCAAAGGCTGGGCGATGGCTTTACCTGTTCTACGGCACATAATACTCGATGATCAACTGCGGTCGAGAGACCATACCGGCATCGCCACTGTAGAACTTCAGGTAATCCGCACCCAGGTCGTCGCTGTCATCCTTCGCAAAGCGCAGGCGGAACTGCGTCAGACCCGTCTTGTTGATGTAGGAAAAGATGATACCACTCGTCCAGCCTTTCCGATGCCACCCATCGACCGGATTCTTCGAAATCCCTCCCACGGCCGATTTGCTGGCCGCTGCCTGAAAGTCGCTCAGCGGCAAAGCCCCATTGTTGCTAAAGGCACCTTTCCTGACATCCACCAGCAGGTTGCCGTGGGTAGTGAACGGATCAGTGCCCACCACGCCCTGCAACTTCAACCGCAGAGTGACTTTGACGATCACTGCATTGTTGGGCAATGGTGCGGTGTCGAAAGACAGAATCGCCCGATATTGCCGATCCTGAGCATCATCACCCACGAACAGAGTCTCGCCGGTGTCATTCTTGCTACCACCCAGGTTGCTGGTCTCGCTGGATTCGAGCACCCAGCCCTCTTGCCCGTCCGATGAGAGCACCATCAATCGCTTCTTGACCGTATACACCTCACCGCTCTGGTAGGGCAAACCACTCAGCGCATTGCCACCCAGATCGGCTATCGTAGCCGAGGCCGGAACATCCAGGCGCAGCGTGCCGTTGCCGTAGCCTAGGTTCGCCGTCACGGTGTAGGAGCTATCGCTCCCGCTCACCGTCGCCACGGATACAGCGCCGATCGCTCCGCTCACGACCGTCGCCGTGAAGTCGTTGACATCCACACCAGTCACAGGCTCTGAGAAAGTCACCGTGAAGTTCACGTTGTTGCTGGAGGTCGGGTTGGAGTGAGCACGGGTGATAGGGAGCAGCGCCGGAGGAGTATCGGGATATTCATACGAACCCATGTCGCACACGGCGAAATTATCACCATTTCCATCCTGCGGGCGGATCACGCCGTTCTGGGATTGATTGTTCACCGGCGGGTCGGCCCAGGTGGTGTTATCGCCCGCGTCTATCGCCGGGCTGCCGGGCAGGAGCGGGAAGTAGGCCGGCGAGCCGGTCAGCGCGCCCAGGTTGGGGTCCGAGCCGATGATGTTGCCGTTTGAGCCGTTCGTCAGGCCGCAGGCGCTGTTGCTGTCTTCGATAAGGTTGTTGTTCGAGTTGCTCAACGTGACATTGCTTACGCAATCCCCGCCGCCCGTGCTGTTGGCAATCAGGGTGTTCCGCAGGGTGGCTGTGCCGCTGTTGTAAATCCCGCCGCCTCCGCTCCCGTCTGGGACGCCGCCCTTTACTGAAGTTTGGAGATAAGTTCTTGCAAGTCTTCGTATTGGTAAGGCGGCCGGCCGATACACTCCTAACACCCAGACCCATCTTTCCGAGTCGTTGACTGCATACAAAACGCGTCAGCGCTCCAATCGCAGGCGTCGGATTTCCACATCAGGCGGCAAGTCCAAATCGGATACATCCAGCACCTTACTGGAATGACGGGCGCGGGTTGACAAGCAGTTCATCCAAAGCCTTTTTGACTCGCTGGCGAATGCTACCTGGCAATTGTTCACGCGCCTGGTGTACATCCGGCTTGATCCACAGGCGATAGGCGGACTCTTTCCCCCGCTTTACCATTGATCGCGCGTCTCCTGCCAATCCAGCGCGCCTGATTTTTCAGGGCCAGCCTTCAGGCGTTGCAACGCCTGCTTGACAATAGCCCGATCTTCCAGTTCCTCGACAGGCTAACCCCCAAGAGCCTCCCATGCCCACCTACTACCAGACTGCCCTGGCCTGCATCTGACAACTGCCAGAGACCCGTCAAAGTGCAATGGCTTGTTCGCTGAGCACATGCGCCCAGAAGGGCGTGATCTGATTCTGGCTGATTTCGTCTGGCGTGAACCCCTGCGCCTGCACCGGTTCCAGAATGCGCGCCAACCCCTCGTTTATTCGTTATCCATTGATTGACGATCCACACTCCCAAGACCCCCATCAACGAATGAGACAACGAATAAACGAATGCGCGCCGTCCTCCATTTGTTCATTCGTTTTCAAAATTCGTTGACGGGCTGCTCGCGAAGTGCCTATCAACGAATGAACGAATATGCCAGCCCCTATTCGTTCA
>FWWM01002725.1_pt1 | contig 29519 bp, 27 predicted proteins | sample 2228351 | NCBI WGS metagenome assembly FWWM01 (sample SAMEA103939774, study PRJEB20133) | metagenome | reverse complement strand
CATTCAAGCCAGTTTCTGAATTTGTAAAAATCCAGGAGAGGTTCAGGCTTGTTTTGCGAAGACCAGATGCAGATCAGATCGTCCAGCAGCTTCAGGATTACGTCGATAGAAGGTGGGAAAGATTGCTCGCACTTGAACAAGCGACGAAAGATAAGCCCATTCGCTGATTTCTGTCGGCGGTGGTGCAAAAATGAGGGCACTAATTCTGGTTGATCTGCAGAACGATTTTGTAAAACCGAATGGGTCACTCTACTTTGCGGGCGCTGAGAAAGTTATCGCGCCCGCTTTGTCCCATCTGGAAAGAAATCTCAAAGACGGGAGTGTCATAATAACAACTCAGGACTGGCATGAGCCGGACGATCCGGAGTTCAAGCTGTGGCCTTCGCACTGTATTCGTGATACTGAAGGTGCAAAATTGATTTTAGAAATCGAGGAAAGATTAGCAGGTTATCCGAAACACCACGCAGTGAAGAAGAACCGTTACAGCGCCTTTTTCAAGACGGATTTGGAGGAGAAACTCAAAGAGTTTGGCATATCCGAAGTCGAAGTATGTGGGGTTGTGACTCACATATGTGTGATGTTCACCGTTGAGGAGTTGAGAAACAGAGGTTTGAAGGTCAAGGTTTTCAAGGATGCCGTTGCTTCATACGATAGGCAGTTGCATGAATTTGCGCTGAGGATGATGAGTGAAATCCTCGGTGCAGAGGTGGTTTAAGTGAAAAAAAGACTTGATCCAAAGGTTTTCAAGGTTCCGATCGACAGGATAAGGAACGGGTATTACTCTGACATATATTTTCTCAGATACGTTGAGGTGCTGAAGAAAGACAACAGACACCCTCGGGTGCTCTATCAGTTTTTCCCAAGGCGAGATTGCGTAGTGGCTGGCATAGATGAAGCTTTGGCTATATTGAGATTCGCCACTGGTTATTACAAAGATGACGCAAAGGCAAAAGAGCTGTTTCAACAGATCCAAAGACTCGATTTGGCTTTGCAAGAGGCTTCGATCGAAATGCAGAAAGACCTCGTTATAGAGTACACAAAGAGGAAATGGGATCTGAGAATGAAATTGAACGATTTGTGGATAGATAAGTGGGACGAGATAGAAGTGAAAGCCCTTTACGATGGAGATGAAGCGAAAGAATGGGAACCAATAATGGTTATCGAAGGAGATCCAACGTACTACGGTTATCTTGAGACAGTTCTTCTCGGTGTTATTGCACGTGCTACCAGCACGGCTACGGCTGTTAAAAATGTTGTTAGAGCCGCGAATGGCAAACCTGTGTTGTACTTCAGCGCAAGATTTGACCATTATTGGGTACAGGCAACAGACGGTTATGCAGCGCTGTGTGCAGGTGCCTTCGGTGTTTCAACGGATGCCAACGCGGATTACTGGGGAGTAGAATCGATGGGTACCATGCCACATGCATTGATAGCGGCTTACGATGGGAGTACTGAGGCGGCGGCTGTGGCTTTCGATAAACACATGCCAGACAACGTGAAGCGAATTATCTTGGTCGATTGGGACAACGATGTCATAGGGACTACTTTTAGGGTTGTCAAGAGTTTTTACGAAAAACAAACCGGCAAGCCGTTCGTTCTTGGCGTAACAGATCCTTCACCGATAATTGGAGATGGTAAGGGTAAGATATGGGGTGTGAGATTCGACACATCTGGCAATCTCAGGGATGTTTCTGTGGTTCCAAGGGACGAGTCTTCCTTGGGAGTCTGTCCAGAATTGGTTTGGAAGGCAAGACAAGAGTTTGACAAAGTTGGGCTCAAGGATTTGAAGATAGTGGTGTCCGGAGGTTTTGACGCAGAGAAGATAGCTCTCTTCGAAAAGCTCAAGGTTCCAGCAGACGTCTATGCCGTTGGCTCAAAGCTTTTGAGGCATAAAATTGACGTAACCGCCGACATCGTAGAGGTAAACGGTAAGCCTTGTGCAAAAGTGGGCAGGCAAAAGCTGGATCACTCAAGACTTCAACCAGTTGGAAAACGATATTGGGAGGAGGTGTGAGCGATGGAAAAGGGAACGTGGACTGTGAAGAAGGGTTTTGCCGAGATGTTCAAAGGCGGAGTAATAATGGATGTAACAACGGCAGAGCAAGCTAAGATTGCCGAAGAAGCCGGTGCAGTTGCAGTGATGGCCCTTGAGAGGGTGCCTGCTGACATCCGAAAGGCCGGCGGAGTAGCAAGGATGGCCAGCATATCAAAGATAAAGGAAATCATGCAAGCGGTTTCAATACCAGTCATGGCAAAGGTGAGAATAGGACACATAGCCGAGGCTCGGATACTCGAAGCGCTTGGCGTGGACTTTATCGATGAATCTGAGGTTCTCACTCCCGCTGACGACAGGTTCCACATCAACAAACACGAATTCAAAGTCCCATTCGTTTGCGGTGCAAGAGACCTTGGCGAAGCTCTCAGAAGAATTGCGGAAGGTGCTGCCATGATCAGAACAAAGGGAGAAGCTGGGACTGGAAATGTGGTTGAAGCAGTCAAGCACATGCGCAAGGTCATGGATGAAATCAGGAGAGTTACGAGCATGGTTGACGAGGAATTGGTGGCCTACGCCAAGGAAATCGGAGCGCCTGTAGAGTTGGTTAGGGAAGTTAAGAGATTGGGAAGACTTCCCGTTGTTAACTTCGCAGCCGGCGGTATTGCTACTCCGGCAGATGCAGCGTTGATGATGATGCTTGGTGCCGATGGGGTGTTTGTTGGTTCTGGAATTTTCAAATCAAAAGATCCCGCAAAGATGGCGAGGGCAATAGTCATGGCTGTAACCTACTGGAACGATCCTGAGATGCTTTTGAAAGTCTCGGAAGACACAGGCGAACCAATGCCAGGGTTGGATGTGGAAGAACTCGAAGTCAAGATGCAGGAGAGGGGTTGGTGAGAGTTGATCGTAGGAGTCTTGGGGCTGCAAGGTGATTTCAGAGAGCATGCAATGAGTGTTCAAAGGCTGAATGTAGAATGCATAGTCGTCAAAACTGCGGATGATCTTGAAAAAGTCCATGGCTTGATCATACCAGGTGGTGAATCAACGACCATAGGAAGACTTGCAAAGATAACAGGTTTAGCTGACAGGATAATAGCTCGGGCAAAGGATGGTATGCCAATTTACGGCACTTGTGCTGGCATGATATTACTTGCACGAAAACTTCTGAACTACCCAGACCAGTACACGTTTGGATTGATGGATATTGCGGTAGAACGAAATGCATACGGAAGGCAAGTTGAAAGCTTTGAAGTACTTCTGGACGTTCCGACTTTTGGTGGCAAAATCAATGCAATATTTATTAGGGCTCCCAAGATAGTTGAGGTTGGAAAGAACGTCAAGGTTCTGGCTGAGCATGAAAACGTTCCGGTTCTGGTTCAGCAGGACAACCTTCTTGCAAGTTCTTTTCATCCAGAATTGAGTGAAGACTCAACGATCCACAAATACTTTGTTGAAATGGTGGAGAGATACTATGACAGTCTACATAAGTCTGCCTGAAGGGGAGACAAAGGACAAGATAATTCAAGCAATTTCATTGTGTTGCGGAATTGTTGTCGCCGACGAAAGGAGTGCGGATGTTTGCATTAGCGATTCGAAACATCCACTGCTTGATACCGTTGTGGTTTCCACACAACCGCCGGAATCTTTGGAGGATGTGATCGACGTAATACTTCCGAATCAAACTCTGGAGTATTACATCATGAAGATGAAACTCTTACACTGCTATGTCTACTCCAAATGCAGCCCGCAGGGTTTTCTAGATGAGGAAGTGTACAAAGCTCAGCGATACAACATCCCTCTTTCTGTTATCCTTGTTCAGATCATGTCCAAGTCAACGTCGGTAGCTCAGTTTGTTTACAATTCTGCAAAAAGACAGATGAGGGTTTCAGACAGAGCTGTTTTCTTGCAACCAAATTCTCTGTTTGTGCTGCTTCCTTACACACCTATTGATGGTGCGAAAATCTTTGCCGCAAGGCTCCTAAGACGTATCGAACGAACAAAGGTAAAGGGAATAGCCGCATTTCCAGATGTTATCTTCGCCGTCTGTCAGGTTGACAACCAAGTTATCGATTCTACGGACTTGTTTTTCAAGCTGGAAGAAGCAGTACAGAGGGCGTTTCAAGAGGGAAGAAAGATCGTTGTTACTTAAAAAAGGGGCGGTTATCCGCCCCTTAATAAGTGTTTTCAAAGTTTTAGTTCCTTCAAAATTCTCTCCACAAGTTCCTTCCCAACTCTTTCTTGCGCTTCAATCGTTGACGCACCGATATGAGGTGTGGCTACAACATTTGGAAGTTGCAGCAATTTTCTTCTCAGCTCGTCCTGTGGAGGTTCTACCTCAAAAACATCGAGTGCGGCTGCGTAAACCTTCTTGGAAAGCAAAGCTTGGTACAAAGCTTCTTCGTCGATCACACCACCGCGTGATGCGTTAACAACGATAACACCATTCTTCATCTTTGCAAGGTTTTCTTTGTTTATCAGGTACTTTGTTTCTTGAGTTAGTGGAACATGAAGGGTTACAAAATCTGCTTTTGCCAACAGTTCATCAAGCGACACCATCTTTGCGAATTCACAGCTAGTCACGTAAGGATCGTAAGCGATTACGTTCATGCCGAAGGCTGCAGCTCTTTTAGCCACTTCTCTGCCGATGACTCCAAGTCCGATTATGCCCAGTGTCTTACCATACAGTTCTACACCTTCAAGTTCCTTTTTGGTCCACAGGCCGGCTTTCAGGTCTATCGTGCCGCGCGCAATGTGACGGGCGGCGCTCAGCATCAGTCCAAAGGTAAGTTCTGCCACTGAGATCGCGCTGGCTCCCGGTGTGTTCAAAACAGTTATGTTCCGCTCCTTGGCTGCAGCAACATCGATGTTGTCCAAACCAACGCCAGCCCTGCCTATGATTTTCAGTTTGGTTCCTTTTTCGATGATCTCCCTTGTGACCTTCGTCGCACTTCTCACAACGAGCACTTCAACCTCTGGAATCATTTGGAGCAGCTTGTCTTTCTCAAGATGCTCGCTTGTAACTTTCAGCTCGGCTTTTGATGTAAGCAGGTTTATTGCTTCCTGATCGAGAGGATCGTTTATATGAACTCTTATCATCCTGCTACCCCCTCGCGGTGGAAGACCTCCATTGCCGCAGCAACGCCTTTTCCAAACTGTACAGGATATCCAAGCTCGTGCAACGTGAATTCCAGAGCGCTTATAGCAGTTATGGTGTCGAAGATAGATACGTAGCCAAGGTGAGCTATTCTGAATATCTTGCTTGCAAGATGCTCTTGACCACCTGCAATTGTGACACCGTATTTGTCCCTCATGATCTTTGTTACTTTCTTTGGATCGATTCCCTGCGGTGAAGTTATGGCCGTAGTGACGTTACCAGGTCTCTTCGAAAAAAGCTCCAAACCAAGTGCTTTTACAGCATTTCTTGTCGCTTCGCCAAGTATTCTATGCCTGTTCCATACGTTTTCGATGCCTTCCTCTTTAAGCATCTTTATGCTTTGATTCAACATGTAAATCATGTTGACCGCGGGAGTCCATGGGTTGTCGGGATAATTTTCATCGTAATATCTTAGATCGAAGTAGTACTTTGGACATTTATTCTTTAAGACCAGCTCCCAAGCCTTTTTGCTGAGGGTTATGAAACCGAGCCCTGGTGGCATCATGATTCCTTTTTGCGAGCCACTGACGACTACATCCACCCCCCATTCGTCCATTTTCAGGGGTTCTGCGAGAAGTCCACTGACCTCGTCCGTAACCAAGATCCTGTCAGTATCTCTGGTAAGCCTTGCTATTGCTTCTAAGTCAATAACAGTTCCCGTTGAAGTCTCGCTGTGCGTTGTGAAAATCACCTTTGCATCTGGATGTTCTTTCATTGCCCTTTCAATCTGTTCTGGTGTGACTGCTTCTCCCCATTCCAAAGCTATCTCAACGACGTTAATTCCGTAGGCTTGACAGATCTCTTTCCATCTCTCGCCAAATTTTCCAGCCACGACTACGATAGCTTTTTCTCCTGGGTTGACCAAGTTTGTAACTGCCGCTTCCATTGCGCCCGTGCCCGAGGAGACGAAGACGTACACCCTGTTTGAGGTTTGGAAAAGGTAACGCGCTTCATCGAGTGTCTCTTCTATGATCTTCAAGAACTGCGGCGTCCTGTGATGAATTGTTTCCTTGGCGCCGGCTAACAAGACATCGGTCGGAACCGGCGTTGGACCAGGAGCCATGATATAGTTCTTCTTCAGCACAACAACCCCTCCTCTTTTGAAGGTCAGTTCACTACAAGTGTAACATGAGTCCTTTTGACCGAAACTACTGCAAATATTTGCATGCAAAAAACTGCAGTGTGCAATTTTTTGCAGAGATTTCAAACTGCGTTGAATACAAGCATTTTGTTAAAGAGTATTTGTGGCACGAATTTGATATATATCTTTATGGGTGATTGACGTGGAATTTGCGGGTGAGAAAACCTTTGGTTTTTCGCAGTTGGCTGATAAGCTGAAAGCTTCCATGATAAGAGAGCTCCTGAAATACGCAAACTTACCTGATGCCATCTCCTTCGGGGGAGGTACACCTGATCCAGAGACATTTCCCCGAATGGAACTTGCACAGCTGGCGGCTGAAATCATCCAAAGGGAGTACAAGTACACCCTCCAGTACGCCACCACCGAAGGAGATCCCGAACTCATAAAGCAGATTTTAATTCTTCTAAAAAGAGTTTACGACATAGATGGTCTTGAACCTGAAAATGTTCTGATAACAGTCGGTTCTCAGCAGGCTCTGGAGCTTTTGGGTAAGGTGTTCATTGACCCAGGCGATTATGTTGTTGTCGGTGATCCTGAATACCTTGGGGCAATTGGAGCCTTTAGGTTAAGAGAACCAAGGTTCCTCGTTGTGCGCTTTGAAGAAGATGGTCCGGATATGAATCAGATGGAAAATCGTATAAGGAAACTCGACCTCACCGGAGAGCTGAAAAAACTCAAGTTCATATACTTGGTTTCGAACTTCCAAAATCCGTCTGGTATAACAACTTCGCTGGAAAAGAGAAAAGCTCTAATCGAGCTTGCCGAGAAATACGATTTGCTTATAGTTGAAGACGATCCATACGGAGTGCTCAGATTCGAAGGTAATCACATACCTTCGTTGATGAAACTCGCGGGCACTGACAGGGTAATACTCCTAAATACTTTCAGCAAAATACTCTGTCCGGGACTTCGGGTTGGAGTTGTCATTGCCGATAAAAGGATAATCAGGAAATTGGTACTTGCAAAACAAAGCACCGACCTCTGTGGACCGTCACTGACAATGCGATTAACCGCAAGATATCTGGAAAGGTACGACGTTTTAGAACAGATAAAACCTTCGATAGAGTTGTATCGGAAGAAAAGAGACATCATGCTAAAAGCCCTCGAAGAAAACTTTGGCGACGTTCCTGGGACAAAATGGACCAAGCCTGAAGGTGGCTTATTTGTGTGGATGACTCTTCCTGATGGCTATGACACAATGGAAATGTTCAAATTCGCTGAGGAAAGAAAGGTTTTCTACATACCGGGTCAAGCCTTTAGACCATACGACGATTCTTCGCCTTCGATGAGAATGTCTTTCTGTTTGCCTCCATTTGAAAAGATCACAGAAGGTGTCAAGAAATTGAAAGAAGCCTTCTTAGCTTACAAAGGTCACAAGGGGTTGAGATGATGTACAGAATTCTGGTTATTAACCCTGGCTCAACTTCGACAAAGATAGCGGTTTATGAAGATGAAGAATGTGTTTTTGCCGAAAAAGTAGAGCATTCCGCACAGGATCTAGAGAAATACCCGGATCTAATGGATCAATACCATTTTAGGAAAGAGAACATCGTCTTCGCTTTGAAGAAGAGTGGATACGATGTTGATAATTTTGACGCCATAGCAGCCCGTGGAGGCATACTACCACCTCTGGACAGCGGTACGTATATAGTGGACGAGGGCATGATCAACTATCTCAAGTATAAATCTCCCGTCAAACACGTTTCGAACTTAGCCGCGGTGATAGCCTTCGAGATTGCAGATGGAAAGATCCCGGTCTACATAACCGATCCAGTTTCTGTGGACGAAATGATACCTGAAGCGCGCTATTCTGGGATACCCGAGATCGAACGCAAGAGTCTTTCGCATGCTTTGAACATAAGAGCAGTTTGCAGAAAAGTTGCAAAAACGATAGAGAAGAACTTTGACCAATCGAGTTTTGTTGTCGCTCACCTTGGTGGTGGAATATCAGTTGCCGCTGTGAGAAACGGAAGGATAATCGACGTGAACAACGCAAATGATGAAGGACCATTCAGCCCAGAAAGAACAGGCGAGTTACCCGTTGGTGATGTTGTGAAGATGTGCTTCAGCGGAAAGTACACGAAAGAGGAGCTCAAGAAAAGATACGTTGGAAAGGGAGGATTAGTTGCATACCTTGGCACGAACGATCTGAGAGAGGCTTTGAAAATGGCAAAGTCAGACGATAGAGCAAAACTGGTTGTTGAGGCTATGGCCTATCAAATAGCCAAGGAGATTGGTGGAATGTGCACTGTTTTGTGCGGAAAAGTAGACGGAATAATTCTCACCGGAGGAATGGCTCACAGCGAGGAATTTACCGAAATGATCAAAGCCTATGTGTACAAGTTTGCACCGGTTTTCATCGTTGCTGGAGAATTTGAACTCGAGGCACTTGCGTATGGTGCTCTCAGGGTCATGAAAGGTGAAGAGATCGCCAAGAAATGGAGTGGTTCACAGTGAGTAGACTCCAGCTGCTTTTGAAAAAAGCATCGGGAATGAATAAAAAACTCGTTGTTGCCGCTGCGGATGACGATGTGGTATTGAGCGCCATCAAAGCGGCAAGAGAGTATCAGTTAGTGGAGCCGATCCTTGTTGGTCCTGCTCAGAAGATCAGGGAAATGGCAGCAGAAATCGGGCTCGATCTATCGGATTGTGGTCTGATCGATGCGGAGGGCACCAAAGCTGTTGAGAAAGCAGTTGAAGTTGCAGCCGGTGCCGATTTACTCATGAAAGGCAACGTTAAGACAGGAGATCTGATGAAAGTAGTCTTGCAAGAAGAGTACGGTTTGAGAACAGGTTCAACGATAACGATGGTGAGCGTTTTCGATATACCGGCTTACCATAAACTTGTGGCGATTACCGATGCCGGTATGATAATCGCACCGACTTTGGAACAGAAGGTTGACATGATAAACACGGCCAGCAAGCTGATGAAGAAACTTGGAGTTGAAACACCGAAGGTGGCAGTTTTGGGGGCAATAGAAGTTCCAAATCCAAAAATGCAAGCGACTATCGAGGCGGCTGTTCTGAGTAAGATGAACGATCGTGGTCAAATCAAAGGATGCATTGTTGATGGACCCTTCGCTTTGGACAACGCAGTATCTTTGGAGGCTGCCAAGCACAAAGGAATAAACAGCCCCGTAGCTGGGGATGCAGACATACTGATAATGCCTGACATTGAAGCTGGCAACATATTTTACAAAGCCATGGTCTTTCTTGCGAACGCAAAGGTAGCTTCTGTGATCCTTGGTGCGAAGATACCAATCGTTCTCACTTCAAGGGCTGATTCGGATGAGACTAAGTTGTACTCGATTGCCCTTGCTTGCGTAGTTTCGTGAGAGGGTGATACCGATGCATAGAATTCTGGTTATCAATCCAGGTTCTACGTCGACAAAACTTGCAATCTTTGAAGATGAGAACCAAGTTCTATCAGAAACTCTCCGACATACTGTTGAAGAGCTGGCACCCTACCATCACATCTTTGATCAATACGATTTTCGCAAGCGTGTCATCATAGATTTTTTGAGCAAGAGTGGCTATTCGCTCAAGAACTTCTCCGCAATCGTTGGACGTGGTGGACTTTTGAGTCCAATACCTGGAGGTACTTACGAAGTTGACGAAACAATGCTTCAAGAACTCAAAGAAGCTCGAAATGGTGAGCACGCATCAAATTTGGGGGCAGTTTTGGCTCACGAACTTGCCCAGATTGCTGGTGTAAAAGCGTACATTGTTGATCCTGTCGTAGTGGATGAGATGGCTCCAATCGCGAGAATCTCTGGCCATCCTGACTTTCGCAGAAAGTCGATATTTCATGCTTTGAACCAAAAGGCTGTTGCAAGAAAAGCAGCTGAGTTGCTGGGCAAGACCTACGAAAAGGTTAATCTCATAGTCGCACACATGGGTGGAGGCATCTCCATTGGAGCTCACGTTAAAGGCAGAGTTGTAGATGTAAACAACGCTCTTGATGGTGATGGGCCCTTCACACCCGAAAGAAGTGGTACGCTTCCTTTAACGCAACTGATCGATCTGTGCTTCTTGGAAAAATATTCCAAAGAGTGGATTTTGAAACGGATAAAGGGAAACGGCGGTTTGGTAGCCTATCTTGGTACGAACAGTGGTTTGGAGGTTCAAAAAAGGATATCCAATGGTGACAAGCAGGCTGAACTTGTCTACAGAGCCATGGTTTATCAGATCGCAAAATGGATCGGCAAGATGGCTGCGGCTATGAGAGGAGATGTTGATGCAATTGTTTTGACTGGTGGACTCGCTTACGACAGTGACTATCTTGTTCCGTGGCTCAAGGAATATGTTTCTTTCATTGCGCCTGTTTTGGTTTTCCCTGGTGGAGATGAGGAAAGAGCCTTAGCTTTGGGGGTTCTCAGAGTACTAAGAGGTCAAGAAAGGGCAAAAAATTACAGAGAGGAAGCGGAAAGATGGCAAAAAACTATATCTTTGTAGGACTGTACGGATCAGGGAAAACTGAAATAGCGATCAATTTTGCACTTCGGTTGAGAAGGCTGTACGAGAACGTTGCGCTGGCTGATTTGGATGTCGTCTCTCCGTATTTCCGAGTGAGGGACGTCAAAGGCATTTTGGAACAAAGAGGTCTAGCGGTGCTAACACCACCGGAGGCTGTAATGAGAGCTGATGTACCGTTGATAAGTGCTTCTGTTGGAGGTTACCTGGACAACCTGAAATACAAAGTCGTTCTCGATGTTGGTGGGGAAAAAGGAACAATCGTGCTTGGTTCGCTTAGGGAAAAACTTTCAAGGTGTGTTACTTATCTGGTTGTGAACACGAGAAGACCGTTTAGTCAAACGGCAGAAGAAATCGTGAATATAGCGAGGGCTTTGGAAGCCGTCTCTGGTGTGAACATAGACTTTTTGATAAACAACTCCAATCTTGGAGATGAAACAACACCGGATATTGTCAAAGAAGGCGAAGAAATTTTGGAACAAGCTTCAAAGATACTGGACAAACCAGTGGCATACACTGTGGTAGCAAACGGTGTTCAATTCAACGGAAAATTCGAGACCTTTAGAATCGAGAGGTTCTTGAAGAGCAAGGAGGTAAGAGTGTGAGAAGGGCTTACATTGAAATTGATTCAGAAAGATGCAAAGGATGTGGGTTGTGTATCAACGCTTGTCCGCAGAAAATAATCCGGTTTTCGGCTGCGTTCAATTCAAAAGGTTACCATTTTGCAGAGCAGTACGATCCCGAGGAAAAATGTCCTGGTTGTGGATTTTGCTACATGATGTGCCCTGATACCTGCATAACGGTCTACAAGCTTGTACAGGTGAGGTGATATAGATGAAGAAAAAGATAATGATGAAAGGCGTGGAGGCAATAGGCGAGGCTGCCATAAAAGCTGGATGTAGGAACTATTTTGGTTATCCGATAACACCTCAAAACGAGCTAACTGAATACATGGCAAAAAGACTCCCCGAAGTCGGTGGATCGTTTCTACAGGCGGAGAGTGAAGTCGCCGCAGTAAACATGGTTTACGGCAGTTCGGCGGTCGGTAAAAGGGTCATGACGTCAACCTCCTCTCCTGGGTTCAGCCTGATGCAAGAGGGAATTTCGTACATGGCTTGTGCACAATTACCGGCAGTTTTTGTAAATGTTATGCGCGGTGGACCTGGTTTGGGAGACATTCAGCCTGCACAAGGAGACTATCTACAAGGAACAAAAGGTGGCGGACACGGTGACTACAGATTGATCGTTCTTGGACCATCCACCGTCCAAGAAGCTGTGGATCTCACGATCCTCGCCTTTGAACTGGCAGATAAGTACAGAAATCCAGCTTTGATACTCGTCGATGGATTGATCGGACAGATGATGGAACCTGTTGAGTTCCCTGATATCGAATCATCATACGATAACAGCAGTTGGGCTTTGACTGGTGCGTCAGGTAGACCACCAAGAAAGGTGACGTCTTTCAACATAGACCCATACGCACTCGAGAAAATGAACCTGGAACTTCAAGAGAAGTACAGAAAGATTGAACGTTATGAGGTTCGCTGGGAAGAAGTTATGACGGATGATGCCGAGATATTGATCGTTGCTTACGGAACGGTTGCGAGGATTTCAAAAAGTGTTGTCAGAATGGCACGCGAAGAAGGCCTAAAGGTAGGGTTGTTCAGACCCATCACACTTTATCCATACCCATATGGGGCGTTGGCAAGGCTTGCCGACAAAGTTTCGTTTATATTGACAGTTGAAATGAGTTCTGGTCAGATGCTTGAAGACGTTAAACTCGCTGTCGGTCAGAGAACTGAAGTTGAATTCTACGGCAGGATGGCCGGAGTCATACCAACACCGGAAGAAATCCTTCAGCAGGTGAAAAGCCTTGCTCTTGCAGGGAGGCGTTGAGAATGAGTTACGCAGCGGTCTACAAATCACCGCAGGCTTTGAGTGAAAAACCATTTACTTACTGCCCAGGCTGCCATCACGGAATAGTCCATCGTTTGGTGGCAGAGGTAATAGACGAACTCGGCATAAGAGAAAAGACTATAATAGTTGCCCCTGTTGGTTGCTCGGTGTTTGCGTACGAGTTCTTCAACTTGGATGGGACGGTCTCGCCCCATGGCAGAGCCACTGCCGTTGCAACTGGTATGAAAAGAGCTCGACCGGATTTGGTTGTCTTCACCTATCAGGGAGATGGCGATCTTGCGGCAATCGGAACAGCTGAAACTATTCACACAGCCAACAGAGGAGAAAAGATAACAACGATTTTCATTAACAACGCTATTTACGGGATGACTGGTGGGCAGATGGCACCGACGACTTTACTTGGTATGAAGACGACTACAACACCTTACGGAAGAACCGCAGAAAATGAAGGCTACCCGATCCACGTTTGTGAGGTTCTGAAAGAGTTGAAAGGTGTGGCATTCTTGGCAAGGACGAAGGTGACGACACCAAGGGATGTGAATCTGACAAAAAGATACATCAAGAAAGCGTTTCTTGCGCAGATCAGGGGTTTGGGATACAGCTTAGTGGAAGTTTTGTCAACTTGTCCAACGAACTGGGGAATGGATCCAATTAGTTCGATGAAATGGCTCGAAGAAAACATGACCCGCGAGTATCCACTTGGAGTCTTTGTTGACAAAGTAGGTGATGAGAAGTGATCCACAGCTTTGTTTTCGCAGGTTTCGGTGGTCAGGGTGTAATGTTGATGGGACAAGTCTTGGCACAGGCTGGTATGATTGAAGGCAAACATGTTACGTGGTTTCCATCATATGGTCCTGAAATGAGAGGTGGGACGGCTAACTGCACAGTTGTGGTGAGCGACGAGCCTGTAGCTTCGCCTGTTGTGGAGAACCCACTTGAAGTTGTCGCAATGAACATACCCTCGTTGATCAAGTTTGAGCCGAAGGTAAAACCAAAAGGTTATCTGTTCATAAACTCATCGGTTGTTGACAGAAAACCTACAAGGACAGATATTCATGTCTTTGAGATACCGGTGAACGATATAGCGGAAAGGCTTGGAAATGTGAAAGTCGCAAACATGGTCATGCTTGGTGCAGTGGTTGAGGTAACTAAGTGTGTAAAACTCGATTCGCTAATCGAGTCTATGAAGTACAAGTTATCCGGGAGAAGTTCACAGATAATTGAGCTGAACATTAAGGCAGTCTACGAAGGTTCTCGGCACGTAGGCGGATAAGATAGATTAACCCACCCATTGGCCGGAGCCAAGAAGCTCCGGCTTTTTTATTCAGCGTATATCATCCTTACGGTCATTCCACCGTCAACGACGAAGTTCACACCTGTTATGAAACCCGATTTTGTCTCATCGGCTAAGAAAAGACAAAGGCTTGCTATATCCATTGGGTCACCAACTCTTCCTGCTGGATGTTGCAGATGATCTATTTCTCTGAGACTCGGTTCGCTCCTTAAAGCTTTTTTCTTCCACCTGGATGTTTCAATCCAACCTGGGCTGATACAAACAACTCGTATTCGATACTTCGAAAGGCTAACTGCCAAGGAATGCGTTAATGCAACCACCCCACCTTTTGAGGCTGAATATGGTTCCGTATCTGGCTCCGATTGAAAAGCTCTTGTGCTTGCAATGTTTATGATCACCCCACCTGTTTTTTTCATTTTCTCCGCACAATACCTTGCACAAAGGTATACACCAGAGAGGTTAACCTGAATAACACGATTCCATTCCTCAAAGGTTCTTTCAAAGATATTTTTTGTAGAACTTATGGCGGCGTTGTTCACAAGAATGTCTATTCTTCCGTAGAGGCCGAAGGTTTTCTCGACCATCTGTTTGACGGATTCTTCATCTGCAACGTCTGTTTGAGCGAATGTTGCCTCGTAGCCTTGGCTTCTCAAAAATTCTTCCCTTTCTTTTCCAGCTTCTTCATCGATTTCCGCAAGTACGACCTTTATTCCATTCTCACAGAAAAGCTGGGCTATTGCTGCACCAATTCCTTGCCCTCCACCTGTTATTATTGCCACTTTGCCTTTTGGCACCTTTGAGCACCCCCTTAGTTTAAGAATTTGAATCGATAAAATCCCAAGAAATACTTGTTTCGTTCCGAAACTTCCCACGAGGGATCAAGTAAGGAAAGTGTCTGAAGTCTTACAAGTCTCAACTCTCCAGATGTTTGATTTATTGGTCCTGTGTGGTACAAAACCCAGTCTTGATCGGTTTCCAGTTTTCCAAGGTATATCATTGTGTGATAAGGCATTTCAAAATCCTCAGGATGCATGAACACCAAGATATCCCCTGGCAAGGCGTCTTTTGCATCCTTTGAAACAAATCTCATGGAGCATTCAACGAGTAACCTTGCAACAGCAAAAGTGCTGAATTCATCAGGGCTGCTATACTTTCCTCGTGTCACTCTGAAGAGTTTGTCTCCAACCAAAGGCACATGTGGATAGTTGTATTTCTGGACATCTGGCAGAAGTGGGCCCTTATAAGCAGATCTTGTGAGCCAGTCTGAATCGTGTTTCCTCAAAGCTTCCCTTGCACAAAACCTTATCAAGCCTGCACAGTCTCTTTCTTTCTCGTTCCAAACAGGAGAGTCGTTCGTGAAAACATCAATGGCAATGTTTACGAACCAGCTTCTGAATCTTGCGCTGTCTTTATGATCAAGTTCAAGCGAATCCGGATAGCCGTCTTCATCCTTGTCATCTGTACAGGCATGAAAGTTGAGTACCGTCTTCGAAGTTCTCTTGACTGGTCCATAGTTTTCAAAGTAGAGTTCGACGATTTCTCCAGGTCTTGCTCCTGAGACGAAAACACTGTTTCTCGACACCTTGATCGGTCTGTTTGCATACACTTTAACCAGGGAAAAGGAAGCCGGAATCTCAACATCTTCCACATCCTTTATCACAAAGTTGGTTTGAAATACCTCGGCGCGAAAAGTCATGGCATCAATTATCGCTATTGTTCCGAAGAACGCGATACCGATCAAGGAAATAAGGAATTTCTTCATGCCTTACCTCCGAAAGAAATTTCTGCAGATAAAGCCTGTGTTTTCCACCTACTTCGTGAGGTTTTGTGCCAAGAATATACAGTATGAAACCCTCTTCAAACCATTCAGGTAAGTTGAAATTCTTTCGAACAAGATGGTGAAGAACTTCGTGCAACAAGGTTTCCTTGAGCACTCCTTTTGCTTTCAGGATCCGAAACGGCTGGGTGATTATCAAATTGTTGGCGTAGACCGCGCCTATAGTGTAGGACTTTTTGGTTAAATCGTAGAACTCCCTCAGACTCTCGCATTCGACAATCAAAAGATTGATATCAGGTTCTACCCTGAGCCTTTGGCAGACTCTGTGTACCTTCATCAAAAAATCTGAACCCAGCAGGTCATCCTCAAGGATTTTCTCCAGCTTTACAAACCTCAAACCAAACCCCGATATCAAGCTCATCGAGATCAGAATGACCGTAAATACCTTTGTAATACATCGAATAAGCCCTTGCCGGCAAAACCTTGTAAAGACCATTTGCAGTTGCCCTCCAGTAATAACTCATTCTCATCGAGGAAAATTGTGTTGCAAAGAAAACGACTCTATCCATATGTATTTCCCTTGCAGCAAACCAATCTGTCCACGCTCTGTACCATCTGTAATCGAACTTCGCAAACTCCTTAGGAGTTTTTTCGGAATAGTTTGGCAGCACCTGCGCACAAGAAGGTATGTAGTCCTCGATGACAAGGTAATTCCCTTGCCCTTTGAGAATTCTCAGTTCGGTCTTGACAACATCACCTGCGGATAGTTTTACTGGAAAGCTTTCTTCTGCGAAAATAACCTCACAGACTCCCGGACTCAGAGGCTCGTCATTACCACTGAACCTCAAATTCGTAGCAACCACTTTTTCTCCATCCCAAGCAAGGATTTTCGAGGCGACAAATGGAAGTTCGACGAATTTTCCATCTTTATACAAATAGCTTGTATTTTCTCCAACGACGAATATCGATTTACCATCTGAAAGAAGCTTTTCCACGTCGGAAGGAAGTTGTCCGAGATACTCGTTGTTGAGCCACAAACCATCGTCTTTCCAAAGTAAGATGCCGTTTTCAACAAGGGCGGCATCTTTTACACCGTGGTAAATGGTTGAAACCTTCGTAAAGCAATCGTAAACAACACTACTTGTCTCCGACAGGATTAGGATTCTGCCTTTGAGTGTTTGGACACTACTGAAAGTAATCGAGAAATCGTCGATGTTTATTCTGTTTGTCTTGACGTTCAACCTTACTCCGTAGTACTCAAAATCCTTGATAAGGTGAGGTTTTATGTAAAGCTCCTCTGTTTGATAGTCTTCAAAAATCCTGGCAGAAACGGGGACATACTTGTGATTTAAAGGAACAAAGGCATCCACGTAAGTTTTCTTATTCACCACAGGAATTTCATACCTTTTGTAGTACTTTCGCTTGACTTTTAGTCCTTCGTCAACGGATCGCGATGGAATTTCTTTGTAAACAACGTGTACTTCCACAAGACCAGAGCCTTCGAGAATCAGACTACCTGGCTCGAGAGCAATCGTGGTTGAACCTTCGATTGTCAAAACTCTTTCGTTGTTGGCAACTTTTACGGTTGGTTCCCCAAGATTTGGTAGTGCTTCAATCAAAGCCAAACAAGCGTAAGATGTGTCTTTCGTTGAATACCACATGTAACCGTCTTTTTTGCTGAAAAGGTAGTTTATCATTTTCCCTTGGATTTCAGCATATTTGTTCCATTTTGCAAGAGCCCTTAAAGCCATCGATGTCATCTGAACCTCGGTCGTGAAATAATCGCTTTCCCCGAGTTTTATGTGGGCAAATTTCTCATCTTCCACAACCAGCTTCATCATCTGATCAACTGCTTCTTCATCGATCATGGCAAGGTACACCCAATCCAAATCCTTGGAAGGTTTAACCTTCTTGTGTTCAACTTCAAATAACGTGAGTACGTACGAGCCGTATGCGATCTGATTTTCAAGAAGGTAATCTATTGCCGCTTTCACAACAGATTCAGCGACATGGTAACCTGCTTTGATTGCGTAGTATAAACCTTCCATGACATAGCAGGTCATAAAATCGCTCGTTTCATCGGTTTGCCACCAACCCCAGCCACCATCGTAATGTTGGTACTTGTAAAGTCTCATCAGACCTTTTTGAACGATTTCGTCAAGTTCTTCGATCTTCAAGCCCATCTGTGTAGCAACAACAGCTGGCAAGAAACTGCTCATTGTTTGCTCAGTACAGCCGTATGGAAAGCGAATGAGTTTTCTTATTGAGCTTTCCAGTAACGGAACGACACTCGAGTGTGTTCGAAGTGTCGCAAAAACATACTCAGCTTGTGGCAATGCAATTTCCCTTTTCCCAGTCAAAGCCTCTAACAAGTAGAATTCCCTTTCAAAGGCAAAAGGTTTCACAGGTGTCTTCAGCATTACAGCGTCTTCCCTGATTGGCGATTGAGCAAATGTTGTGAAACCAGCTTCCTCGGATGGTTCTACCGCTTGAACAACCCATTTGTGTGTTGCTGACGAGTTTGGTTGGACCATCGAAGTCCCATGCTCCGACGTGAAAGGTTCTTCTGTGTGGAAATCGATTGGTCCATCGATCAACTTGAACTCTTTCGTCGGCTCAATCCAGACGTTTGCCTGCAGAATCTGATTGGTTCTATTGCTAACGGTAGCTGATACCTGTACGATGTCCCCTTCCCTGAAGAAAGATGGTAGGTGTGGGATTACGTAAAAATCTTTGGTGACGACAAATTTTCCTTCTGCTTGCACAAAGTTGTCCCTCGAAAAGCCGTAAGCCGTAGCAACAAAAGTTGTCAAACTATCGGGGACTTTGAAGGATACCTTTGCAACACCGTTAGTCGTTTGCAGATTCGGTATCCAGAGCGCGGTGTCTGGGAAATATTCCCTGACGTTCATCCGAACCTCGGCAATTGCTTTTTTGAAATCTTCAAAGGCAGTTTCTCGGGAAAGGATAGCTGCCAGCTGTTTTTCTTTGAAAGAATACTCGATTGGAAAATAGAACCACTCGGATGAGAAAGACCAATCTACTTCTGGATATTCATTCATGGGATAGATAGATTCTTCCAAAGATTTTGGTTTTTGACCAAGCATTTCATATATGGCTTCGTCGACGACAGATAGACAGAGTGAGTAATTCCCGCCTGTATGGATTGTCAGGACGCATTCTTCACCAGGTTGGTATAGCTGTTTGTCAAAATCGATCTTTGCATCCCCAAGGTTGAAATCTTGGTTTAGTTGCAAAGTTATCATTTTTTGAACATGCCTGTCTCCCTTGGAGGCTGTGCAGATCAAAAACAGCTGCCGCTGGGAAAGATTATCTGGTATCGTCAGTTCCACCTGGGTGAAGTTGTTGGTTGAAAATGGTTTGAAAGTATGAATTTCATCAGTTGCAAGCACCAATATCCCGGTTGAGTTTTTTGACGTGAAGATTTGCACTGTCATCTTTTCTCCAGGAATGTATTGCTTTTTGTCTGTTACAATCTGAAATTCTCCCACGCGATAGCCCGTTATGAAGCCGTAACTGTGGACGTAAACATGATTCTTTGCCTTCTGGAAACGAAACTCGATTTTATACGTGGTGATTTCTTTCGGCGTGAAAATGAATATCCCTTCACCTTTGTCAATTTGAATCGAAAAGATTTCATTTCCAATCCTGACTTCAGCAAATCCATCGACTGGATTTCCATCCAAGTCAGTGATTCTGACTTTTATGTTCAATCTCTCTCCAGGTTTTGTCCAGATGTACTTTTCATCGAAACCAATCAAGAAACAATCCGCATGAATGTGAACCTCTGTTTCTTCCTCGACCTGTCTTTGGCTTTCGTCAGAGGCTATAGCCTGAATGAAGTATTGACCTTCAAAACCATCCTCAACAGCGAGAGAGAGTTTTAGCTCACCTTTTTCGTTTGTGTATTCGTAGCCCCTGAACACAAGGTATCTCTCGGAATCCTCCGGTTGAGCATAGACGTACACCGCAACGTTTGCACCGATGACGGGGTCTTCGTTGATGTACTTCACTCGAATGGTTACGTTGATTTTCTCATCCGAAACGTACTCCTGTTTGTCAGTTTCAATCTCTATCTTATACTCAGGTTTTCGGTATTCTTCAACAAAGAACGTTTCGTAAAATCTTTGGTTATCCCATAGCACTTCTATCGTATAGCTTCCGATGGCTGCTGTCTCGGCTAACTCGAAGCTATCCCAAAAACTCCCAAGCTCGTTGGTTTGCACTTGTTTTTCGTGTATCTCGTTTCCCTTTGGGTCTTTGATCAAAAGTCTAATCGAACCTGATTCCACGGCCTTGTAAAGATTACCTCGCCTTTGAAGAAGCTGTCCTCTAAAGTGAACCGTGTCGGATGGTTTGTAAATAGGACGGTCTGTGACAAGGAATAGTTTCTTGTCCCGTGAACCTGTCTCACGCCAGCGATAAATTTCACATATGGAGTAAGATCTTCCGCTTTTAACAACCGCAAGATCGCTGGATTGGTTGAGAACTGCTACACCATTCGAATCGGTTTTCTGAGTACACAGGAGAGTTTTGCGGCTGAAGAAGTTGACTTGAGCCGCCGAAACAGGATTGCCTAAGCTGTCAAAAACTTGCACAATTGATCGATCATCGTCAACGTACATAACTGCGTCAATTTCCGTTACAATGAATATTTCGAAATCCAGCCACGTCGGTGGACTTGTCGAGTTGTCAAACAAATAGCCCGCGTAAAGACCAACTTTGTTGACAAACACCGATAACTCTTGCCAATCCTCTTGGACGTCGAAGGATTTGTTCAGAACTCTCTTTCCCAGCTTTTCCCTGATAAATTCGTATTTCACCATGTGTTCTGTATGTTGTGTAATCAATTCCTCGAGATTCAGATTCAACTCGTAAATCTGCACGCTGACACTTTTTGTCTCGCTAACCACAAACGTGATGGTGTTCGAGAACCGCAAAATATTCGGACCCGAGAAGTAACCGTATGCGGCGAAAACCAGCGAGAACATACTGCAAAGAGAAATAACCAAAAACCTCTTCATAAATCTTCCCCCTTTTTTGCTTCAAGGTGACAAAACTCAAAAGTTTTGTCGTAAACCACCACTATCTCTCTAAGCATTGGGAATTCGAGCATCTCCCAGTTTTCGAAAACTTTCTCGAATCGCTTTGCTTCGCCGTAAACGTTCATTCTGTGACCTATGACCACATAACCTGTCTCTTCGACATGGTAAACCTTCCCGTATTCCTCACACAGTGACCAAAGACAAAGATGTAGTATTCTCAAGAATTCGTATGAAAAATGCGAGTAGCGTTGTTCTTCTTTCAGTGGTTTCTCTCTGAGTTTGTTGAGTTTCAACAAGTTCGAACTATTCAGGTTGCCAAGCCTTCCCTTAGCTTTCAGAAACCTTGTTTCAACGATTTCCTGACAAAATATTTCGTTTTGCTCCTTCACAAACAACACAGCAGGTTGGCTTTCGGAAACGTAAATGTCAATCGGTGCGATCATTCTCCCTTTATCGTTCAGCTGATTTAGCCATACTTCAGGGATGAAATCAACGGCAACAGTAACGACTATCGCATCAAAAGTTCCATATTCTTCAGCCCCTTCGTCGCCATCCTTGTTTAAAAAGATTACGTTCTTCATTCCCAGTCTTTCGGCATTTCTCTCTGCAAGTTCGAAAAATCGCTTGTTGAGTTCCAGGCCGACTACGATTCCATTATCTCCGACGACCTTGCCCATTACGCAGGCGTTGTAACCCGTTCCAGAACCAATTTCGAGAACCTTCATCCCAGGCTTCAAGCAAACAGACTGCATAAAGAGTGCCATCAAGGACGGCTGACTTGAGGTCGTGTACTCATTTCCATCTCGGGCGGTGACCAAAACGCTGTCGGAATAAACCTCAGCTGAATCGTAACTGTACTCACAGAATAACTCTCTTGGTATTTCAGAGAAAGCTCTCAGGATGTGTTCGCTGTAGGTGCCGGATGAGGAGATCTCTTTGGTAAACCTTTCTTTCCAAGAAGGTTCCATGGTTTCACCTTTTTATATTATTATATTATAAACCGTCTTAAAAAACCCGGCATACCAAATCGGGCACGCCGGGTTTTTATTATCTGTTATCGTTGTTGAACAAGCGCGATTCAGCTGTCCTTCATTCTGAGAGAATCTCTTCTATTCTTTTCATCACTTCGTCCGTGAGCTTTTCCTTGACTTGTGCTGCCTTAACGTTCTCTTCGAACTGCTCTATTTTCGAAGCCCCAAGTATAACGCTGGAAACCCTTGGGTTTTTAAGACACCAAGCTATCGAAAGTTGAGCAAGTGTACAGTCAAGTTGGTTGGCAACTGTCTGTAGTTTTTCAAGCTTTGCAAAGGTTTTTTCTGAAAGTATTCCGCGTTCCTGCATCCACTTTCTTATCATTTCGAACCTTCCCAATCTTGAATCTTCTGGTATCCCTTTGTTGTACTTTCCAGACAAAACACCTGAAGCAAGCGGACTGAAGGTTGTTAGACCCATTCCGTATTTCTCGTAAAGCGGTTGATACTCCTTTTCAACTCTCTCTCTGACCAACAAGTTGTACTGTGGTTGCTCGACGATGGGTGGGATGCAGTTATATCTTTCGGCGACTTTGTGAGCTTCTTCAATCTGTTCGGCGCTCCATTCGCTTGTTCCCCAGTACAAAGCTAAGCCACTTCTGACAATCTGATCCATCGTCCAGACAACTTCCTCCATGGGAACCTCGGGATCTGGTCTGTGACAATACAGCAAATCAACGTAATCAAGTTGCAAGCGCTTCAAGCTTGCCCAGGTTCCTTCAAGAAGGTGCTTTCTGGAAAGTCCTCTCTCATTTGGTCCTGTGCCACCCCAGAAAATCTTGGTGGAGATAACCCAGTCAGAGCGTTTGTAGTACTTTAGAACTTCTCCGAGCATCGCCTCAGCCATCCCGGAAGCATAAGCTTCAGCGCAATCGATAAAGTTTATGCCATTTTCGTAAGCTTTCTTGACGAGAGCTTTTGCATTGTCCATATCAACTTGTTGAGCAAATGTCACCCAAGTACCAAGAGACAGTTCACTGATTTTCAAACCCCATTTTCCTATCTTTCGATACTCCATACAAACACCTCCTTTTGTTCGATACATTAATTTTACCACAGAATTCAGACATATCTGCTCGGAAATTTTCTCACTCGAATCGTGTAAAATTGAAAAAGAGATTTGATCAAGGATCTTATCGGAGGTGTTCAAACTGCTCGATCTTTTGTACTGGCTGATGTTCTTTGCGACGCTTGCAACGGTTGCGCTCGCTTGGGCGATTTACTTGTTGAAGTCGAACAAGCCTTCCCCGAACGAAAAAGAGTTCGAAGAATTTGAGAACAGAATGCTTGAACTGATGGGTCAGTTCAGACATCTTTCAGCTGTTCGAATGCAAATGCTTGATAAGAAAATAGAGGAAATGCGAAAACTGATTCAGCAGGCAAACAGCCTTTACGCGGCTTTGAGCTGTCAAGAAGCGAATGTTCTGGCGAAGACCTTGATCAAGGAAGAAGGTATCAATGAAACTGAGCGATCGGCGATTGCGAGCGATTCTCAAACTGAGGTAACCGAAAACATCTCTGTGCAAAAAGACTCAAAACAGCCCACGCAGGACAATCAGGATTCTTTGGAGAGGAAAATACTCTTGCTTTACCAGGAAGGAAAAAATGAATCTCAGATAGCAAGAGAACTCGGCATAGGCATCGGAGAAGTTATGCTTGTTTTGTCTCTCTTTCGATTTCGGACGGATCTTCGTTAACAACTTCAATCAGAGTTTTTGCAATCACCGGGTCCAGCACAGTTCCAGCCATTTCTTCTATCATCCTAAGCGCCTCTCTGAGTGAATAAGCCTTTCTGTATGGTCTGTCACTTGTCAGAGCTTCGTAGATATCGGCAACCGCTATGATTCTTGATTCAATTGGGATTTCGTCTCCTTTCAAACCGTCGGGATAACCCAAACCATCCCATTGCTCGTGATGATGTCTAACCCATTTTGCTTCCTTCTTCCTGAATGTTGCTACGGTTTTCAAAAGCTCTTCTGATTTAACCGGATGGGTTTTTATGACCTGAAATTCTTCGCTGGTAAGTTTCTCCGGCTTGTTGAGTATGTAGTCTGGTATACCTATCTTTCCGACATCGTGCAGAAGACAAGCATTTCTGATCCTCTGGCAGGTGTTTTCCGAAAGTCCCAATCTTTTGGCGATTTTGTAAGCCAAAGTTGCGGCACGCTCACTGTGACCACTTGTGTAGTAATCCTTCATTTCCAAGCTCTTTACAAGCAGTTTCAAATTCTCAAGCCGTGATTCTTCGTACTCCAGTCTGAAGTAGTTACCCATTTGAACTGCGAGGAAGATGATGAACACCAGCGGGATTGCTCTTAGATCAAGGATGTAGTACAGAATGTAACTTGAAAGAATAACCGGGACGATCATCGCTGCCCCTGCGGACGGTCCTTTTATTGTAACAGATAGACTTTTGGTCAGGGTTTGATTAGAAGCGAGCATGTACACAATTGAGACAAAAAATGTGTTCAGAAAGATATAGACAGCTGAAACCAAGAGCACAAGCCAGATATCAATATAGATCTTTCCAGTGGCAACGCTCTTGAACAAAATCGCAGCAAATCCGGCGGACAAACCTATCTGAGAGATATTAAACATGTACTTCAAAGGATTCCGGCTTTTTACAAGTACTATTCCAGAAAAGATAACAGCGGAGATTGCAACGAGAATAGTTTGGAAAACGGGCAGAAAACAGGCTGCAAGGATATCAACTACGATTCCCCCACTCAGCCTCACTCTGTTGCTGTTCAGTGTAGGTGTCGAGAATCCAATCAAATCAAAACCAATACCTAAGAGGATAAAGGCAAAAAGCTGGACTCCAAATTTATCAGCTCGCGAAAAGCTGAACAAAAAAATCAAAACGAACACAAAGAAAAGTGAAATTACATAGAGAACTGGCAATCCCTTTGTCTTGTTCATTCTCTTCCCTCTTCGCTGTCGTGCCGGGGCATTCCTTGGTTTCCAACTCGATTACCACCATGTTATGTGAGCAACAGCGGAGATCAGGAGTGTCAAAAGGCTTCCGGCGATTGCAAAAATCTTCCACAACTTCCTCATTGTTATCCCCCCTTATCATTAACTTGAATGCTCCGCTGTTTTTTTTCGTGCTCCGCTAAAAGTTGCTTCGCTCTTTAAGTCATGCCCCGGCATTACGTAGACATTCTTTTATTTTCTCTATAATCTCAGACAAACCGTACTTGGTGATCCCCGAATAAAGGAAGATTTTCCTTGAAAACTCGCGCTCAAACCTCTCCTTAATTGAATCGATTTTAGATCTACTAATCTTATCGATTTTGCTCGCAACTATTATAACACTGAAACCAAAGTAATCGCACAGTTCAAGAAAAATTTTATCACTTTCTTGTGGTTCAAGTCTACTATCGACGATCAAGACGCTACCCTTGATGTGTTTTCTTCTGGCTTCAAAATACGTCTCAACCAATTCTTTCCAGCGCATCCGTTCCTCCTTTGATCTCAAGGCAAAGCCATATCCTGGTAAATCCACAAAATAGTATTCTCCGTTGACAACGTAGAAATTTATCGTGCGTGTTTTGCCAGGTCTTTTGCTCACGTACGCAAGCTTCTTGCCAAATATGTTGTTTAGCAGAGTCGATTTTCCCACATTTGAGCGACCTGCGAAACATATTTCGCCGTTCAAAGGATCGGGAAAATCCTTAGAAGAATAGCACGCTTTCAGAAACTCTGCTTGCGTCACAAACATGCTTCCTCGATCACCTGATTGATCGAATTGACAGGTATTATCTCGAGTTTTTCACGCACATGTTTTGGTATTTTCACCAACTCTTTCTCATTTACCCTCGGAATCAGAATTCTCTTTATTCCATGGCGGTATGCCGCGAGAACTTTCTCTTTTATACCACCGACTGCCAGCACATTACCCCGCAAAGTCAGCTCTCCTGTCATGGCTGTATCGTTTCGAACTTTTCTCGAAGTTACGCTGGATATTATGGCTGTGGCCATCGTCACACCAGCAGAAGGACCATCCTTCGGTACGGCTCCTTCTGGAACATTGATGTGCAGGTCGTTTTGCTCAAAAACGTCTTTGTACTTTTCGCCACAAAACGCTCTTGCAACACTGAGAGCAATTCTGGCTGATTCCTTCATAACCTCTCCTAATCTGCCGGTCAATATGAGCTGTCCCTTGCCGGGCATCAAAAGAGCTTCAACTATCATAACCGTCCCACCAAATTCTGTCCAAGCAAGACCGTGGACAGCTCCAATCTCAGGTTCTGACAAAACCAGATCGTTGGACGAACGTTCAATGCCGAGGTATTTGGGAAGGTCCTTTGGTTTTATCTGGGCTTTTTCGACACCTTCTTCAAGCTGAAGGACAACCTTTCTGACGATTTTTTCTAGATTCCTCGTCAGCTGCCTCACACCAGCTTCCCTCGTATAATCGGTTATAACCGTCTTTATGGTACTTTTGCCGATTTTCACTTGTTCTTTCGAAACTGACATCTCTTTGAGGATTTTGGGTAAAATGTAATCTTTGGCGATGACTATTTTCTCTTCTTCTGTGTAACTTTCGATTTCTATGACTTCCATTCGATCGAGCAAAGCCGGTGGGATAGTGTGCGTAACATTTGCGGTGGTGACGAAAAGCACCTGTGACAAGTCAAATGGGACTTCAAGATAATGATCTATGAAATCTTTGTTTTGCTCTGGATCCAGCACTTCAAGGAGTGCGGCAGCTGGATCACCTTGGAAACTTACGGCGAGTTTATCTATTTCATCTAAAAGCATCACAGGGTTCTTGGTTTGAGCTGTTCTAATCAGCTGTATTATCCTACCTGGCATCGCTCCAACATAAGTTCTTCTGTGCCCCTTTATCTCCGCTTCGTCTCTCAAGCCACCGAGCGACATTCTGACGAATTTCCTGTTCAAAGCATCGGCTACGGCTTTCCCCAACGAGGTTTTTCCAATGCCCGGAGGACCGACAAGGCAAAGTATCGGAGCGCGAGCGGATTTGCTTCTTTTTCTGACGGCTAAGAATTCAAGGATTCGCTCCTTTGCTTCCTTCAGACCGTAATGGCTTGCCTCAAGGATTTTTCTTGCCTCTAACATATCTTCGTTGTCGCTGGTTGTCTTGTTCCATGGAAGATTGAGAAGCCAGTCAAGATAGGTCCTAATAACCGTTGCTTCAGCTGAGTATGGTGGGGTTTTCTCCAATCTTTCAAGTTCGCTTTGAGCCTTTTGTTTCACGTGTTCAGGTAGGTTCGCTTTCGTTATCTTGTCTCGCAGCTCGGCGATTTCGGGATTCTTTTCACCAAGCTCTTCACTGATTGCCCTCAGCTTTTCCCTAAGGAAGAACTCCTTCTGTGATTCCTCGATTTTTCTTTTCACTTTGTTGTTGAGTTCGTTCTCTATCTCAAGTATTTCGTTTTCATGAGACAGTATCTCTAAAAGCATCTGCAACCTTTTTACCGGATGAATCTCTTCAAGCAAAGCTTGCCTCTTTTCAAATGGAACAAACAACAGAGAGGCAATGAAATCTGCTAATCTGCTCGGATCATCGATCTCGCTAACCACCGAGAGAGTTTCCTGACTGTATCTTTGGGTGTACGAAGCGTATTTGGAAAAACTTTCAGATACGCTTCTTACAAGGGCTTCCATCTTTTTTGTGTACCTGTACTTGGCTGAGAGGATCTTCAATCTGACGACTATGGGTTGATTTTCGACAATATCGTAAGCTCTAGCCCTTTGCAGACCCTCCAGAAGCACTCTGTAGCTTCCATCCGGCATTCGGGCTAACTGCAGAATTTTTGAGATTGTGCCAACGCTGTTCAGATCTTCAAAACTCGGATCTTCAACTTTTGGATCTTTCTGAGTGGTCACGAAAACCATTTGCTGATAGTTTTCTATTGATTTCTCTAAAGCGTACAGTGACTTCTCTCTTGCCACATGTACTGGGACCACGGTATGTGGAAAGACAACCAGTCCGTTTCTCAACGGAATAACGGGTAAGATTTTTGGCAATTTTGATTCTTCCAGAGTTTCCTTTGCATACTTCTCAAGTTTTTCGAATTTCTTGTCCACCAGACCACCTCAACGCTATTCTTTCGAGTATCGCTTTGTTATCGCTCTCGATTGTGATTTTTCTGCCGTTATCACAGAACTCAAAGTGAATTTTCAGGAAATTTTCCGGCCAAAAGTCTTTCAGTCTATCAGCCCATTCAACTGCCAAAATTGTGCCATTCTGTTCGAGAGCTTCTTCGATTTCCATCAGCAGTTCCTCGTCAGGGTGCTCGATTCTATACAGATCCAAATGATATATGATCCTCGAACCTTTGTAAATGTTCAAGATGGAGAAAGTGGGACTTTTCACACTGGATTCTTCAAGATCGAAACAGGTCACAAACCCCTTCACAAAGGTTGTTTTACCCGTGCCAAGGTCTCCTATCAAGAGTAAAGATTTGACTTGATCGATCTCTTCTGCAACTATTCTTGCAACTCTTTTCAATTCCTCTTCGTTAAGACATTTGAAAAAGATCATAGAGTCTGTCGTTCCGCTTCTTGAACGATCTTTAAAAGCTCCTCATGGATGATCTTGTTGCTGAAAATGAAACTTTTTGAACTCAAAGTTGCCTCTTTGCCCCAGATGTCTGTCACGATTCCACCAGCTTCTCGGACCATCAGTAAGACTGGGGCAACATCCCATGGATTGGCTCTGCGAGCTACGAAAAAGTCAAACCTACCAGATGCAACGTAGGCACCGGCCAAGATGGCGCTTCCCATGATTCTCATTCTCCTCACTTTTGTTTCCATCAACGTGAGAAACTTTCCAGTGAAGTCTATGTAAAATCCCACGTTGCCAATGCAGTCTCTCAGTTCACTACTGGATGATACTTTGATTCTTTCTCCGTTTCTGTAGGCACCTTGTCCCTTGGCTGAGTAGAAAGTCTCATTCAGCACAGGATCGTGACCCACACCCAGAACGACCTCTCCTTTTTCGACATATGCTATGCCAACGCTGAAGGAAGGCAGGCCATGGACAAAGTTCATCGTACCATCTATTGGATCGATTATCCAAAGCTTGTCTCCATCTTCAAAAAGTCCTTCTTCAGCCAAAATTGAGTCTTTCGGGAAGTGTTCTCTGATTTGTTCGACGATCATTTCCTGAGCGTGTTTGTCACAATCTGTGACCAAGTCCTGAAACGAACTTTTTTCACGCACGTTCAAAGCTTTTCCCCAGTACTGCATTACGTATAAACCAACTTGTCTGGACATTTTTATGGCGAAATCCAATCTGTCCATCCTATTCCTCCTACGAAATTAAGGGGTCCAGCAGGACCCCTTGCAATTTGGTGGGTGCGGCAGGGATTGAACCTACGACCTCTTCCTCGTCAAGGAAGCGCTCTCCCACTGAGCTACGCACCCGTATCAGCGATTATTATGATAACACATCTTGCTGGACATTGCAAGGGTTGAATTTTAAGTTCCGACTACTCCACGATCCTAAGCTGTTTTTTAGAAAAACGTGGGAGCGCGATATTGTATGAAGAAGAAAACCTGCAAATCAGCCGGAACGGCAGTGTACAACATTAACTACCACTTTGTATGATCAGCGAAGTACCACCGAAAAGTATTGCTTCCCCTGCCATACGAAACCCTAAAAGAGGCAATTGCCGCTCTATGCGGGGAACACAGCT
>FWWM01005098.1_pt1 | contig 29520 bp, 27 predicted proteins | sample 2228351 | NCBI WGS metagenome assembly FWWM01 (sample SAMEA103939774, study PRJEB20133) | metagenome | reverse complement strand
TCAAGAGCTTGCACCCCATCATTTAATCTTCCAGCACCGGGCAGGCGTCACACCCTATACGTCCACTTTCGTGTTTGCAGAGTGCTGTGTTTTTAATAAACAGTCGCAGCCACCGATTTTTTGCAACCTCATTGGGCTCCCCAAGTAAATGGTTCACCTACTAAAGGCACACCTTCTTCCGAAGTTACGGTGTCAATTTGCCGAGTTCCTTCTCCTGAGTTCTCTCAAGCGCCTTAGAATACTCATCTCGCGCACCAGTGTCGGTTTGCGGTACGGTCGTCAATAGCTGAAGCTTAGTGGCTTTTCCTGGAAGCAGGGTATCACTCACTTCGGCAGCAAGCTGCCTCGTTATCACCCCTCATCTAAGCCCGGCGGATTTGCCTACCAGGCACGACTACAGGCTTGAACCAACATATCCAACAGTTGGCTGAGCTAACCTTCTCCGTCCCCACATCGCACTATTGATCGGTACAGGAATATTGACCTGTTTCCCATCAGCTACGCATCTCTGCCTCGCCTTAGGGGCCGACTCACTCTACGCCGATGAACGTTGCGTAGAAAACCTTGCGCTTACGGCGAGCGGGCTTTTCACCCGCTTTAACGCTACTCATGTCAGCATTCGCACTTCTGATACCTCCAGCAGCCTTTACAAGCCACCTTCACAGGCTTACAGAACGCTCTCCTACCACTTGCACTTGCGTGCAAATCCGCAGCTTCGGTAACTGGCTTAGCCCCGTTACATCTTCCGCGCAGGACGACTCGATCAGTGAGCTATTACGCTTTCTTTAAATGATGGCTGCTTCTAAGCCAACATCCTGACTGTTTTAGCCTTCCCACTTCGTTTCCCACTTAGCCAATTTTAGGGACCTTAGCTGGCGGTCTGGGTTGTTTCCCTCTTGAGTCCGGACGTTAGCACCCGGTGCTCTGTCTCCCAAGCTGTACTCATCGGTATTCGGAGTTTGCCTTGGTTTGGTAAGTCGCCATGACCCCCTAGCCAAAACAGTGCTCTACCCCCGACGGTAATACTTGAGGCACTACCTAAATAGTTTTCGGAGAGAACCAGCTATTTCCAAGTTTGTTTAGCCTTTCACCCCTATCCACAGCTCATCCGCTAGTTTTGCAACACTAGTCGGTTCGGACCTCCAGTACCTGTTACGGCACCTTCATCCTGGCCATGGATAGATCACTTGGTTTCGGGTCTACACCCAGCGACTGAACGCCCTATTCGGACTCGATTTCTCTACGGCTTCCCTATTCGGTTAACCTTGCCACTGAATGTAAGTCGCTGACCCATTATACAAAAGGTACGCCGTCACCCTTGCGGGCTCCGACTTTTTGTAAGCATGCGGTTTCAGGATCTATTTCACTCCCCTCCCGGGGTTCTTTTCGCCTTTCCCTCACGGTACTAGTTCACTATCGGTCAATGATGAGTATTTAGCCTTGGAGGATGGTCCCCCCATATTCAGACAGGATTACACGTGTCCCGCCCTACTTTTCGTTAGCTCAGTACCACACGTCTCTTTTCGCATACAGGGCTATCACCTGCTATGGCCAGCCTTTCCAGACTGTTTTGCTAAGAGTCGCGCTATCACTAACAGGCTTCTCCGATTTCGCTCGCCACTACTTTCGGAATCTCGGTTGATGTCTTTTCCTCGAGCTACTGAGATGTTTCAGTTCACCCGGTTCGCCTCGCATACCTATGTATTCAGTATGCGATACCTTTGCAGGTGGGTTTCCCCATTCGGAAATCTCCGGATCAAAGCTTATTTGCCAGCTCCCCGAAGCTTATCGCAGGCTTTCACGTCCTTCGTCGCCTATCATTGCCAAGGCATCCACCACATGCTCTTAGTCACTTGACCCTATAACTTTGACCACTCTTGCGAGTTTTCAAAGCATCTTCAAGGACTTGCCAGGTCTTTCACCTGGCGCGTTATGCCGTAATGTGAATGATTCTTTGGTATTGCTACCAGAGAACGATTCGTCATTACTTGAAATACAAACAAAGTTTGAATTTCGTTTTGACGCAATCAAAAAATGTTGCTAGCGGCACGGTCTGCACTAAACCTTTACGAATGTGCAGTTTCCGCTAACAACGCTGATTCGACTCTATGAATTGTTAAAGAACAGCCGTGAGTCTTGCGACTCGTTGTTGATCGATTTATATCAACCAACAACAAAGCAGCCTCGATAAAAGCAGCTTTGTTGTTGACTATTGATGGTGGAGGATGACGGGATCGAACCGACGACCCCCTGCTTGCAAAGCAGGTGCTCTCCCAGCTGAGCTAATCCCCCAGTTCGATGGAACGGGATGGTGGGTCTGGTTGGTCTCGAACCAACGACCCCCGCCTTATCAAGACGGTGCTCTAACCAACTGAGCTACAGACCCAAGCCGGTCGCTTTAACCAGGTTTGACCCAGGTCGCTGGCGACAACCTTCCAACAACCGATAAGTGTGAGCGTTCAAATTAGATTGCAGTTTCCAGAAAGGAGGTGATCCAGCCGCACCTTCCGATACGGCTACCTTGTTACGACTTCACCCCAGTCACGAACCCTGCCGTGGTAATCGCCCTCCTTGCGGTTAGGCTAACTACTTCTGGCAGAACCCGCTCCCATGGTGTGACGGGCGGTGTGTACAAGACCCGGGAACGTATTCACCGTGACATTCTGATCCACGATTACTAGCGATTCCGACTTCACGCAGTCGAGTTGCAGACTGCGATCCGGACTACGACTGGCTTTATGGGATTAGCTCCCCCTCGCGGGTTGGCAACCCTTTGTACCAGCCATTGTATGACGTGTGTAGCCCCACCTATAAGGGCCATGAGGACTTGACGTCATCCCCACCTTCCTCCGGTTTGTCACCGGCAGTCTCATTAGAGTGCCCTTTCGTAGCAACTAATGACAAGGGTTGCGCTCGTTGCGGGACTTAACCCAACATCTCACGACACGAGCTGACGACAGCCATGCAGCACCTGTGTTACGGCTCTCTTTCGAGCACTCCTCTATCTCTAAAGGATTCCGTACATGTCAAAGGTGGGTAAGGTTTTTCGCGTTGCATCGAATTAAACCACATCATCCACCGCTTGTGCGGGTCCCCGTCAATTCCTTTGAGTTTCAACCTTGCGGCCGTACTCCCCAGGCGGTCAACTTCACGCGTTAGCTTCGTTACTGAGTCAGTGAAGACCCAACAACCAGTTGACATCGTTTAGGGCGTGGACTACCAGGGTATCTAATCCTGTTTGCTCCCCACGCTTTCGTGCATGAGCGTCAGTACAGGCCCAGGGGATTGCCTTCGCCATCGGTGTTCCTCCGCATATCTACGCATTTCACTGCTACACGCGGAATTCCATCCCCCTCTGCCGTACTCTAGCCTTGCAGTCACAAATGCAGTTCCCAGGTTAAGCCCGGGGATTTCACACCTGTCTTACAAGACCGCCTGCGCACGCTTTACGCCCAGTAATTCCGATTAACGCTCGCACCCTACGTATTACCGCGGCTGCTGGCACGTAGTTAGCCGGTGCTTATTCTTACGGTACCGTCATGAGCCCCCAGTATTAGTGGAAGCCTTTTCGCTCCGTACAAAAGCAGTTTACAACCCGAAGGCCTTCATCCTGCACGCGGCATTGCTGGATCAGGCTTGCGCCCATTGTCCAAAATTCCCCACTGCTGCCTCCCGTAGGAGTCTGGGCCGTGTCTCAGTCCCAGTGTGGCTGGTCGTCCTCTCAGACCAGCTACAGATCGTCGGCTTGGTGAGCCTTTACCCCACCAACTACCTAATCTGACATCGGCCGCTCCAATCGCGCGAGGCCTTACGGTCCCCCGCTTTCATCCATAGATCGTATGCGGTATTAGCGTAGCTTTCGCTACGTTATCCCCCACGACTGGGCACGTTCCGATGCTTTACTCACCCGTTCGCCACTCGCCACCAGGATTGCTCCCGTGCTGCCGTTCGACTTGCATGTGTAAGGCATGCCGCCAGCGTTCAATCTGAGCCAGGATCAAACTCTATAGTTCGATCTTGAATTTTTCGCTCTTTCGAGCAACTCATAAAAACGGAATTGAAGTGAACTTCACTTCTATTCTCATGAGCGTTTTAAGTGACTTGCACTTAGTTCCGAAGAACTTGGCAATCGCCTTCAAACGCCCACGCTTATCGGCTGTATGTTTTTAATGAACATCCGCAAAACTTGCCGTCTTGCGATTTGCTTTGCTGCGATCAGCGAAGCCTTGAATTCTAGCACTATTTTTTCCACCCCGTCAACACGTCGGCGAAATTTTTTGAGCCGCTCACCGCTTCTTTTGCCGGCGAAGCCCCGGGGTCACCCGCTGGCCAGTGCTTCAACTCACCTCGCCGCTTTTCAGCAGCGAAGCCCGCAACTATAGCACAGTTTTTCTGGTTACTCGCAACCGCCACTACAGGCCCGCATTCCGCGCGCGGATCCGCCGACATGGGCTGGGATAATCCCCGGCACATATGGCCGTGCTTACCCTACTCAATGCCCAGCTGGCCTTTGGCCACGTCGCCCTTCTCGATCATGCCGACTTTGCCCTCGAATCCGGCGAACGGGTCGGACTGATAGGCCGCAACGGCACCGGCAAATCATCCCTGCTCAAAATCCTTGCCGGCCTCGAGAAGGCGGACGACGGCACCCTGCAGCTCCAGCAGAGCTTGCGACTGGCTTACGTGGCCCAAGAGCCCTCGCTCGATGCCGAAGCCTCTGTCTTTGCAGCCGTCCGCTCCGGGCTCAACACCGTCATCGATCTGATCGAGCGCTACACCAGCGGCGATGGCGAGCTGGACCGACTGCAGGATGCGATCGAGGCTCAGGACGGCTGGAACTGGGAGCAACGGGTGAACGAGACTCTGCACCGCCTCCACCTGGACCCGAACGCCCTGATCAAGACGTTGTCGGGAGGCACCCGAAAACGCGTGGCGCTGGCCCAGGCTCTGGTGACCCAGCCGGACGTACTGCTGCTGGACGAGCCGACCAACCACCTCGATCTGGACTCCATCATGTGGCTGGAAACACTGCTGCTGGAGTTCAAGGGCAGCATCGTGACCATCACCCACGACCGCGCCTTCCTTGACCGGATCGCCACCCGCATTGTGGAGCTCGACCGCGGCCGGCTGAACTCCTACCCGGGCAACTTCACCACATATCTGAGCTTAAAGGAAGAACAGCTCGCGCAGGAAGCCATCATCAGCGCAAAAGCCGACAAGTTGTTGGCTCAGGAGGAGGTCTGGGTGCGCAAGGGTGTCGAGGCTCGCCGCACGCGCAGCCAGAGTCGCATCACCCGCTTGCAGCAACTGCGCGCCCAGCGCGCCGCGCGACGTAGCGCGGTCGGCAGCGTGAAAATGGACATAGCTGCCGGTACGCCCAGCGGCAAGCTCGTGGCGGAGCTCACGGGCGTCGGCAAGCGTTTTGGCGAACGGACGGTCGTCCGGAACTTCAGCGCCACCATCTTGCGAGGCGACAAGATCGGCCTCATCGGCCCCAACGGCGCGGGCAAGACCACACTGCTGAAGCTGATCCTCGGGGAGCTACAGCCCGACAGCGGACAGGTGCGTCAGGGGGCCAACCTGCAGGTGGCCTATTTTGACCAGATGCGAAATGCACTCGATCTGGATGCCACGCTTGAGGACTTCATCAGCCCAGGCAGCGAGTGGATCGAGATCGGGGCGAAGCGTCAGCATGTCAAGAGCTACCTCGGCGACTTCCTGTTCTCGCCGGCACGCGCCGGCTCGCCAGTGCGCTCCCTCTCGGGCGGCGAGCGCAACCGGCTGTTGCTGGCGCGTCTGTTTGCCCGACCCGCAAACGTCCTTGTGCTGGACGAGCCCACCAACGACCTGGACATCGACACGCTCGACCTGCTGGAAGAGCTGCTGCAGGACTATCCCGGCACGGTGTTCCTGGTCAGCCACGACCGCACTTTCCTGAACAACGTTGTGACCAGCATCATTGCGCACGAGGGTGACGGCGAGTGGCGTGAATACGAAGGCGATGTCGAGGACTGGCTGACGCAGTCAAAACGCAGCCTAGCGATCAGATCGGTCGCCGAACCCACGGCCAGAGCGCCCGCCGTAGCGGAGGTGGCGCCGCCCACACAGACGCCAAGACCTGCCGGCAGCGCCAAACTCAGCTACAAGGAACGCCGGGAGCTGGAAGCGCTGCCAGACCTGATTGACGCCTTGGAGCGGGAGCAGGGCCAGCTGCGCCAGGAACTTGCCGATGGCAACCTGTACGTAAAGGACACGCAACGCGCCACGCTGCTGTCGCAACGCGATATCGCGATCGAAGAGGAACTGATGGCGGCCCTGACCCGCTGGGAAGAACTGTCGGCGCGCAGCTGAGGTCGCAGCCCGACAGACCTCAGACGCGATAGCGATCGCCGCCGCTGCTGCTGAGCCGAGACAAAAGGGCTGGCGCAATGGCGGTCAGGGGGAGCACCTCGTCGGCCGCGCCGTGCAGAATGGCCTCGCGCGGCATGCCGAAGACGACGCAGCTGGCCTCGTCCTGGACATAGTTGTAGCTGCCCGCATCCTTCATCTCACGCATGGCCTTGGCGCCATCGTTGCCCATGCCGGTCAGCATGATGCCGAAGGCATTCGGCCCGACGACCTGGGCACAGGAGTGGAAAAGCACCTCGACCGAAGGCTTGTGCCGGTTCACTGGCTCCCCATCCTCCACCACGGCAACGTAGTTGGCGCCACTGCGGTCGACCCGAAACTGCTTGCCCCCTGGCGCAATGTAGGCATGTCCCGGCAGGATGCGTTCGCCATGGACCGCCTCCTTGACCGTGATCTGGCACAGGGTGTTGAGCCGTGCCGCAAAGCTGGTCGTAAAACCCGGAGGCATGTGCTGCGTGATGACAATGCCGGGAGAATCAGCAGGCATGCGGGTCAGAATTTCCTTCACCGCTTCGGTGCCCCCGGTGGAGGAGCCTATACAGATCAGCTTCTCCGTCGAGAGACGCCCCAGGGGGCGAGCGGGCGCGAGGGGCGCAGCCGATCCAGCTGCGGCCGCCCCGCTGCCAGCGGGGGTTGAGACGCGACGGATGTGAGCGCTCGCAGCCACCCGGATCTTTTCGACAATCTGATCGGACAATTCCTTGATGCCCTCGGCCAGGCCGATTCTCGGCTTGGCGACGAAATCCACCGCCCCCAGCTCCAGCGCACGCATGGTCACCTCGGCGCCACGCTCGGTGAGGGTGGAAATCATGAGGACCGGCATCGGCCGCAGCCGCATGAGACGCCCCAAGAAATCAATGCCGTCCATCCGCGGCATTTCGACATCCAGCGTGATCACGTCCGGGTTCAGCTCCCGGATCATTTCACGCGCAATGAGCGGATCGTTGGCAGCGCCGACGCACTCCATGTCACGCTGGCGGTTGATGATCTCGGTCAGCAGGCTGCGCACCAGCGCCGAGTCGTCGACCACCACCACGCGTATCTTCTTCAAGCTCAAACCTCCTAGAACAGATCCACAGAGCCACCGGCCGTGGACTTGACGACGATCGCGGCATTGCCCTTGCGCTCCTCCACCGCCAACGCTTCGGGATGGGCGTGGGCCAGACGCTTGACAAGGGCCTTGCCCGTCACCGGAAAGAAGCAGACCTTGCGCGGATGGATGTCCAGTACATCCTGAGAAACTACCGGTATGCGCTCGGTCGCCAGATAGTCCAGGACAAACTTGGTGTTGCGCTCACCGACATTCATCGTGGTGAAGCCGGCCATGACGGCAGCCCCGCCAAACACCTTGGCCTGCATGGTCTCCCGCCGCCCCCCGAGTTTGATCATTTCATTGATCAGCAACTCCATGGCGTAGGAGCCATAGCGCCCCGAGCCGTCGCCGCCCTCACCCTCGGGCAGCATGAAATGGTTCATGCCTCCCAGGCGTGCCTTGCCATCCCAGATGCAGGCTGCAATGCAGGAGCCCAGCACGGTCATGATCATCACATCGTCCTTGGCGACGAAGTACTCCCCCGGCAGGACCTTGACCGCGTCGTACTGGAAATGGTGATCGGCATAGAAAAACGACGCCTCCCCGGGCTTGCGCGACTGTGCGCGCAACTCATCGACGCGGGAAACGCGCCCGCTGGGAAGCACCTTGCCCGTGGCAGCCGTGACCGGCCGCAAGGGCGTCGAACGCAGGACCGATTCTGATGGATTCATGCCATCCTTGAGAGGTTGGGCACCAGGAGCTGGCACGACACCGCGACCACCGCAGCTTCAGCGACGCTCATAGACCGTCTTTCCGCGCAACACAAAAAGGTCGCGCGACTCGTTGAAGTTCTCCGAGTGTCCGACGAACAACAGCCCGCCCGGCTTCATCACCCGGTGAATCCGCTCCAGCACGCTGCGCTGGGTCGGCGCATCGAAATAGATCATCACGTTGCGGCAAAACACGATGTCGAAAGGCTCACGGAAGGGCCAGTCGTCCCGGATCAGATTGACGCTGAGAAACTCCACCAGACGCTGCAGTTCGGGTTTGACGCGCAAGAGTCCGTCGTTGCTGCCTTTGCCTCGCAGGAAGAAACGTTGCAGATGCGCAGTGTCTACGCCCTTGATGGCATCCTGGCGGTAGACACCCCGGGCCGCCGTAGCCAGCACCTTGGAATCGATGTCACTGGCCCAGAGCTTGAAATTGGCACTCCCCCCCAGCGCATCGAGGGCCGTCATGATGATCGAGTAGGGTTCCTCACCGGTCGAGGCGGCGTTGCACCAGACACGCCATGCCGTGTTGGCGGGCCTGGACTTCAGGTGCTCCGCGAGAATCGTGAAATGATGCTGCTCGCGGAAAAAGGATGTCAGGTTGGTGGTCAGCGCGTTGATGAATTCCTGCCACTCGGGACCGTCATGCGATTCAAGCCAGGTCAGGTAGTCGCGGAAATTCTGGTAGCCGGTCTCGCGCAGCCGGCGTGAGAGACGGCTGTAGACCATGGCGTGCTTGCCATCGTGCAGGCTGATGCCGGCGCGCTGGTAGATCAGGGACTGCACTCGAGAGAAATCGGCCTGGGTCCAGGCAAACTCGCGGGCCTGGGTATCCGCACCCACCGTCTCGGCCTCCGCCTTGCCGGCACCGGCTCTGGCAGACCTGGCCGTCTTGTCGCTCGTCAGCATAAAGTGGGCGGGAAGATACTGATCTCACGCCTCTGCGGAGACCAGTCCCATGTCCATGCTGGACATGAGCTTCTCGATGTCGAGCAGGATCAGCATCCGGTCGCCGACAGACCCCAAGCCGACCACGGCCGAACTCTCGACCGAGGTTTCCATATCCGGCGCCGCCTTGATGTTCTCGGCCGCCAGTTCCATCACGTCGCTGACCGAATCGACCACGATCCCGACGATGCGGTTGCGCAGGTTGAGGATGATGACGACCGTGAAGGTGTTGTACTCGGCCTTGACGCAATTGAACTTCAGCCGCATGTCGACGATGGGCACGATGGTGCCGCGCAGGTTGACCACGCCCTTGATGAACTCCGGCGCATTCGCGATGCGCGTCGGCTTTTCATAGCCTCGGATTTCCTGGACCTTGAGGATGTCGATCCCGTACTCTTCCTGGTCCAGCCTGAACGTCAGGTACTCGCGCGGCCCTGCTGCAAGCTGTCCTTCTACATCCATCTGACTCATACCCGTCATCTCCTTGGAATGCTCAATGGCGCGAACGCCGTACCAGCGCGCTGGTGTCCAGAATCAATGCCACCTGCCCGTCGCCCAGGATGGTGGCACCCGACACATTCGGAACCTTGCGATAGTTCGTCTCGAGGTTTTTCACCACCACCTGCTGCTGGCCCAGCAGCTCATCGACCAGCAGCGCCACGCGGCTGCCCTCTGCCTCGACCACGACCATGATGTCGCTGGACTTCTGGTCCAGACGGGGCACCTGGAAGACCTTTTCCAGTTCGATCACCGGCATGTATTCATCGCGAACCTTGACCAGCCGGGATCCCTGGGCCACGGTATTGACGGCATCGTCCTTGACCTGGAAGGATTCGACCACGGAAGAAAGCGGCAGGATGTAGACCTCATCCCCCACGCCAACCGACATGCCATCCATGATGGCCAGGGTCAGTGGCAGGCGCACCGACACGCGCATGCCATACCCCTCGGACGAGTCGATCTCGACCGTGCCGTTGAGGGCGGCAATGTTCTTCTTGACCACATCCATGCCGACGCCGCGGCCAGAAACGTCAGTCACCACATCGGCGGTTGAAAAGCCAGGGGCGAAGATCAGCTGCCAGACGTCGGCATCGGACATCTGGTCCGACACCTCCAGCCCGCGCTCGCGCGCCTTCTTCAGGATCTTCTCGCGCGACAGACCCCGGCCATCGTCGCGCACCTCGATCACGATGGAGCCGCCCTGATGGGCCGCCGACAGGGTGATCGTGCCGGTCTCGGGCTTGCCGGCGGCCATGCGGTCGGCTGGCAGCTCGATGCCGTGGTCGCAGCTGTTGCGCACCAGGTGCGTCAGCGGATCGGTGATCTTCTCGACCAGGCCCTTGTCGAGCTCGGTCGCCTCACCCTGCGTCACGAACTCGACCTTCTTGCCCAGCTTGCTGGCAAGGTCTCGCAGCATGCGCGGGAAACGGCTGAACACGATGGACATCGGGATCATGCGGATCGACATCACGGATTCCTGCAGATCCCGGGTATTGCGGTCCAGATCGGCCAGTCCGGCCAGCAGCTGCTGGTTGACCGCAGGGTCCAGTGCCTGGCTGTTCTGCGCCAGCATGGCCTGCGTGATCACCAGTTCGCCCACCAGGTTGATCAACTGGTCCACCTTGTTGATGGCCACGCGGATGGTGGCGGCCTCGGGCTGCGCCGTCACGGGGCTGGGCGCAGGCTTGGCTCCCGAGCGCGTCGCGGCAGGCCGGGCTTCGGCCGCTGCTACGCCCGCTGCAGGCCGGGCCTCGCTCTGAGCCTCGCTCTGGGGCACACCTGGCGCTCCCTCGAAGAAACCGAAACCAGGGGCTGGTGCCACTGGCGCACCGGGCGGCGGATCGGCCGCATCGGTCCACCCGGCCGGGGTGGGCGCGGCGACCGCTGGTAGCTCACGAAAGGCCACGCTCTCACGCGCCACATGGAAGGCAAACAGATCGAGCAAGTCGTCGTTGGACGAGCCAGTCGTGACCTTGAAGACGCGCGTGTCGGCACGCTCGCTCGGCAGCTCGGCAATCTCCCCGAGCCCGGCAATGTCGCGAAACAGATCCTTGACGCCATCGACCTGATCCGGGCGATCCAGCGGCCCCATGCGGATCTCCAGCTGGCGCATGCCCGGCGCGACCGGGACCGCAGGTGGCGGGGCGACCATGGCCGGTGCGGGCGCCGGCGCAGGGGCCGCGACGACCACTGCAGGCGCAGGCATCCCGCCGGCCGCCAGTTCGCTGATACGGCGCACCAGATCCGCCGTGGAAGGCGGCTCGCCGGTCTCGCCCGCCTGATGGCGTGCCAGCAGGCCCCGCGAGGCATCGGCAGACTCAAGCAACACATCCACCATCATGGCGTTGGGCTGCAATTCATGACGGCGCAGCCGGTCCAGCAGGGACTCCATCTGGTGGGTCAGCTCGGCCACGTCCGAGAAACCGAAAGTGGCGGCGCCCCCCTTGACGGAGTGGGCACAGCGGAAGATGCCGTTGAGCTCCTCGTCATCGGCCGTCTCGAGATTCAGATTGAGCAGCATCTGCTCCATCAGATCCAGGTTCTCTCCGGCTTCCTCGAAGAAGATCTGATAGAACTGGCTCAGGTCGAAATCGCCGGCTCCGCCGCTTTCCTGGTGTCCCTCAGTCATGCTGACTCCTCTGTTTGGGTGCGCTGCCGCCTGGACGCAGACGCCTCATTACTTGATGACCTTCTTGATGACCTCGAGCAGCCGGGCCGGGTCGAAGGGCTTGACCAGCCAGCCGGTCGCACCCGCAGCACGACCAGCCTGCTTCATCAGGTCGCTCGACTCGGTGGTGAGCATCAGGATGGGGGTGGTCTTGAAATTGGGGTGCTCGCGCAGCTTGCGCGTGAGACCGAGGCCATCGAGCCGCGGCATGTTCTGGTCCGTGAGCACCAGGTCGAAATGCTGGGCCTGGGCCTTTTCATAGGCATCCTGGCCATCGACGGCCTCGACCACCTGGTAGCCCGCACCCGCCAGCGTGAACGAGACCATCTTGCGCATCGAGGGCGAATCGTCAACAGCAAGTATGAGTGGCATGTGAGAGCTCCGGCAAATTGAATCTGGGTGGGTGAATGAAATCAGAACAGCTCGATCGAGCCTGCATCCATCTCGTCCTGGGTCACGGGGTTGGGGCGCTCGGGTACTTCCTCGACGAAGGGCACCGCCTCGCCGTCTTCCTGCCCCATGGACTCGGAGGCCAGCCGATAGGCACAGCCCTGCAGCACCTTGGACGTGTGCCCGATGAGCTGCGAGGCCAGGTCCTGGAACTGCAGCTCGGTGACGGCCGCCCGCAGCGAATCACGCGCAGCGGCCAGGGCGGCAACCTCGGCGAGCGCCGGATCGGACAGGCTGGCACTGGCCACGGTGAAACGCTGCATCAGGTTTTCCATCGTGTGGGCCAGCAAACCATCCAGGCGGGCAAGATCGTGGACCACCACCAGCAACGAATCCTGCACTTCGGCCACCAGCATCACCGGCAACTGCACGGCGGGCTCGGGTGACGTTGTGTTGGGGGCTTGCATGATCATTCCGTCCTGTCGGCGCTTGCTACCTGGTTGACAGTCCCATCGGTTCCGGCATTAGAATTTTGCAGGACGTAGGGTAGCAGGATTCCTCCAAATTGGGAGGGAATTCGTCACTATTTGGATCGTTCGGGACCGTCATCCGGCAACCCTTTGACGCGGGCCCAGCCGGTTTTTTTCATCATACCGCCGATCGCATGCCGCCAGACTCGCCCATACCCGCCGCCCACATCCTTCACCTCGAAGATTCGGTACTCGATCACGATATCGTGCGCCAGGCACTGCGCAAGGCCCCCATGGCCTGCTCGTTCCGGCGCGTGGAAAGCCTGGCCGACTTCGAGGCGGCGCTGCGCACCGAGCACTTCGACGTCATCCTGGCCGACTACCGCCTGCCCGGCTTCACGGCACTGGACGCCTGGCAGGTCCTGCAGACGCAGCAGCAGCGCCCGCCGTTCATCCTGCTGTCGGGCGCCATCGGTGAGACCGCCGCGGTGGACGCCATCAAGCTCGGTATGAGCGACTACCTGCTCAAGGACGACCTGGGCAAGCTCGCACACGTGATCGAGCGCGCCATCGAGGTCCAGGAGGCGCGGCTGGCACGCGAACGGGCCACCGCGGAGCTGGCTGCCTCCGAGCAGCGGCTGGCGCGTTTCGCCGAACACCTGCAGATGTCCATCGAACAGGAGCGGGCTGCGATTGCACGCGAGATCCATGACGACATCGGCGGCTCGCTGGCCGCCATCCAGTTCGACCTCTCCTGGATCGGCCGCCACCATGCCGACGCCGAAACGCAGGCCCACGTACAGGCGGCCACCGCCATGCTGCAGCACGCCGTCGGCGCCAGCCAGCGCATCATGATGAACCTGCGCCCGGCCATCCTCGACCAGGGCCTGGAAGCGGCCATCGAGTGGCTGGCCGGGGAGTTCGAGCGGCGCACCGGCATCCGTACCACCGTGCGCGCCGCGCTGCGCACACCCGAGGTGGCCAAGGCCATCCAGCTCACCGCCTACCGCACCGCCCAGGAGGCGCTGACCAACATCTCCAAGCACGCCCGTTGCAGCAGCGTGCGCATCGAACTGTCCGATGCCGAGGACGTGCTGACGCTGGAAATCACCGACAATGGGCGGGGTATCCAGCCCCCCGAGCGCGACAAGCCCAAGGCCTTCGGCCTCAAGGGCCTGCAGGAGCGGGCGCGCACCGTGGATGGCTGGCTCGACATCAGCAGCCGGGAGGGCGAGGGCACGTCCATCATCCTCTCGGTGCCGCTGCAGACGCAACCCGATGACAGGCAGGACCAGGCTTCATGATCCGAGTGATACTTTGTGACGACCATGCCGTCGTGCGGCGCGGCATCCGCGACACCCTGTCCGAGGCCGTCGACCTGCAGGTGGTCGGCGAGGCCGGCAGCTATGCCGAGGTGCGCGAACTGCTGCGCGGCACCCCCTGCGATGTGCTGGTGCTGGACCTGAACCTGCCCGGCCGCGGCGGCCTGGAGGTGCTGGCCTCGCTGCGTGAGACGGATTCGCCCATCAAGGTACTGGTGGTCTCGATGTTCCCCGAAGACCAGTACGCCATCCGCTGCCTGCGCGCGGGGGCCCAAGGCTACCTGAACAAGGCGGGCGATCCGGCCGAGCTGGTCACGGCGGTGCGCACCGTGGCCCAGGGGCGCAAGTACGTCACGGCCGATGTGGCCCAGATGCTGGTCGACAACCTCTCGGCGCCTACCAGCGAGGCGCTGCACGACGCGCTGTCCGAGCGCGAGCTGCAGACGCTGCTCAAGATCGCCTCCGGCAAGCGCCTGTCGGACATCGCCGAGGAGCTCATGCTCAGCCCCAAGACCGTCAGCGTCTACCGCTCGCGCGTGCTGGAAAAGCTCAAGCTCTCCAACAACGCCGAGCTCACGGTCTACGCCATCCGCAACGGCCTGGTCTGAGCGCCGGCCGGTCTAGCGGGCACTGAAGAGGTCGATGGCCCGCTCGAGCAGCGCCACGAAGGGTCGGTCCAGCAGGGGCAGCGTGGCGGCCATGCCGACCAGACCGACGCTGAGGGTGATGGGAAAGCCGATCGCGTAGATGTTCATCTGCGGCGCCACGCGCGAGATGATGCCCAGCGCAAGGTTGGTGAACATGAGCATGGCGATCATCGGCAGCGCGATCCACAGCGCGCTGGCGAACAGCTCGGCACCCAGGGTGTGCAGCTGCATCAGGCGCAGCGCCTCGAGGAAGTTCTGCGTCACCGGGAAGGCCTCAAAGCTGCGGTTGACGGCCATCAGCACCATCAGGTGGCCGTTGAGCACCACGAACAGCAGCGAGGCCATGTAGCCGAAGAAGCGCGCGACCGCGCTGGACTGCGCGTTGAGCGAGGGGTCGAAGAAGGCCGCGAAGTTCAGGCCCATCTGGAAGCCCACCACCTCGCCGGCGAACTCGAAGGCGGCGAACACCAGCCGGACCACGAAGCCGATCGCCAGCCCGATGCCCACCTGCTGCACCACCAGCCCCAGCACATCGGGGCCGTTGAGGTCGGTCACGGGCACGGGAGGCATGCTGGGCTGCGCGGCCAGCGCGATCAGGAAGGCCAGGGCAATGCGGGCCCGCACGGGAATGGCGCGCGAGGAGAAGATCGGGGCCGCCGTGAAGACCGCCAGCACGCGCAGGAAGGGCCACAGCACCGGCGTCAGCCACGCCATCAGCTGCGCTTCGGAGAACGTGATCATGGCGCCCGCCCGCCTACATCACGATGCCGGGAATGGCCTCGATGGTGCGGCGGATGTACTCGACCAGGATGTTGAGCATCCAGGGACCGGCCCAGGCGAACACCGCCATCGCCGCCACCAGCTTGGGCACGAAGGACAGCGTCGCCTCGTGGATCTGCGTGATCGCCTGGAACAGGCTGACCAGCAGGCCCACGAGCAGCACCACGCCCAGCAGCGGCGCGGACACCATCAGCAGTGTCAGCAGCGCCTCCTGGCCTATCGTGAGCACCATCTGTGAATTCATGGGGCGCCTAGGTAACAAAGCTGGCGGCCAGCGAGCCGATCAGCAGGTTCCAGCCGTCGGCCAGCACGAACAGCATGAGCTTGAAAGGCAGGGCCACCAGCACGGGCGAGAGCATCATCATGCCCAGCGACATCAGCACGCTGGCGACCACGATGTCGATGACCAGGAAGGGGATGAAGATCAGGAAGCCGATCTGGAATGCGGTCTTGAGTTCGCTGGTGACGAAGGCCGGGATGAGCACGCGCAGCGGTGCGGTCTCCGCGGTGGCGCCGGCCTCGAGCCGCGCCAGCCGGGCGAAGAGGGCGAAATCCGACTGCCGGGTCTGCTTGACCATGAACTGGCGCACCGGTGCCTCGGCGCGCTCCAGGGCCTGCTCGAAGTTCAGCACGTTCTGCGTGTAGGGCTGGTAGGCCTCGGTGTAGATGCGGTCGAAGGTCGGCCCCATGACGAAGAAGGTCAGGAACAGCGACAGGCCGACGACCACCTGGTTGGGTGGCGCCGACTGCGTGCCCAGCGCCTGGCGCAGCAACGAGAGCACGATGACGATGCGGGTGAAGCCGGTCATCATCAGCAGGATGGCCGGCAGGAAGGACAGGGCCGTGAAGAACAGCAGGGTCTGGATGGGCACCGAGTAGCTGGCCCCGCCGGCCCCGCTGCCCACGATCAGCGGCAGCTGCGCGCTGTTGACCTGGGCCGCCGCCAGGGGCGCGTTCTCCTGCGCCAGCAGCGGCGCGGCCAGCAGCAGCAGGGGCAGTGCCGTGGCCAGACGGGGTGCGAAGCGCGACATGGTCAGGAACGGGGCCAGCCGGCGCATCAGGCCGGATCCCCGTTACCGGTAGCGGCAGTCGCCGCGGGAGCCGGGGCGAAGACGGAACGGCGCGCGGACGCCGGGGCCGGGCCCGCCGGCATGCTGTGCAGGCAGGTGATGCTCTGGGCCGTGACGCCCAGGACCAGCCAGGTGCGGGCCTCCTCGGGGCCGACCTCGACCGTCACCACCCGCTGCTGCGGGCCGACCGGCAAGGCAGAAACGATGCGCGACGCACTGCCGGCCATGGCGCCACCGGGCTGGCGACGCTGGATCCAGCGGATGGCCAGCGGCAACAGGGCCAGGATGACGATGAAGAGGACGACAGAAACAACGGCTTGCGTCATGTCGGCAGTTTACCCCTTGCTGACGCGACGCAGACGCTCCGAAGGGGTGACGACATCGGTGAGCCGGATGCCGAACTTGTCGTTGACCACCACCACCTCGCCCTGGGCGATCAGGTAGCCGTTGACCAGCACGTCCATGGGCTCTCCGGCCAGGGCGTCGAGCTCGACCACCGAGCCCTGGCCGAGCTGCAGGATGTGCTTGATCGGCACCTTGGTGCGGCCCAGCTCGACCGAGAGCTGGACCGGGATGTCCAGCACCATGTTGATGTCGGTCGCGGCGCTGTCGCCGGCCGAGAAGGGACGCGGGCTCTCGCTGCCCGAGAGCACGCCGCCGGGCTGGAACTCGTCCTTGGCGTCGTTGCTCTTCTGCTCCTGCAGGGCCTCGGCCCAGTCGGCCATGCCGTCGTCTTCGGGTTTGTCGTCAACCGCCATAGCGTTCTCCCAACCAGTTGGTGTCGTTGCCCCGGAGGCACTTGTCGATCCGGATGGCGTATTTCGCGTTGTGGGTGCCGTACTGGCACTCGAACACCGGCACGCCGTCGACCGAGGCCTCGATCCGGTTCTCGCGCTCGAGCTCGATGAAGTCGCCCGGCTTCATGGCCAGCAGCTGCTCCACCGTGGCATCGGCGCGGGCCAGCTCGGCCACCAGGGTGACCTCGGCCGCCTGGATCTCCTTGGTCAGCACGTTGACCCAGCGCCGGTCCATCTCGATGGAGTCGCCCTGGGTGGACGAATACAGCACGTCTCGGATGGGCTCCATCGTCGCGTACGGCATGCAGAAATGGATGGAGCCGGTGATCTCCGCGATCTCCAGCTGGAAAGAGGTGGAGATCACGATCTCGCTGGGCGTGGCGATGTTGGCAAACTGAGGCTGCATCTCGCTGCGCTGGTACTCCAGCTCGACCGGATAGATGCCGCGCCAGGCCTTCTTGTATTCCTGCGTGATGACGTCGACCAGGCGGTTGATCACGCGCTGCTCGGTGGCCGAGAAGTCGCGCCCCTCGATGCGGGTCTGGAACTTGCCGATGCCGCCGTACAGGGTGTCGATGACGCCGAACACCAGCGCCGGCTCGCAGACGATCAGGCCGCTGCCGCGCAGCGGGCGGATGGCCACGATGTTGAAGTTGGTGGGCACCGCCAGTTCGCGCAGGAAGGCGCTGTAGCGCTGCACCTGCACCGGGCCGACGGAGATCTCGGGGCTGCGGCGGATGAAGTTGAACAGGCCGATGCGCAGGTTGCGGGCGAAGCGTTCGTTGACGATTTCCATCGTCGGCATGCGGCCGCGCACGATGCGCTCCTGGCTCGACATGTTGTAGGGGCGAACCGCCCCTGCTTCGGGCACCTCCTCGACGGATTTCTGGCTCTCGCCTGTCACCCCCTCGAGCAGGGCATCGACTTCTTCCTGGGAGAGAAACGATTCACTCATGACACGCCTCGCGCTGCACCATCACTGCACGATGAAACTGGAGAAGAGCACGCCACGCACCGGGCTCTGCACCGCCGGGGCCCGCTTCTTCTTGGCGCCCTCGGGCGCGGCCGGGGGCGCCGGCGGCACGAAATGGCGCGAGGCGTCGGCCAGGATGTCCGCCGCGAGCTTTTCCTTGCCCTGCAGCTGCAGCAGCTCCTCGGCCGTGCGCTGCGAGATGAGGATGAGGATGCCGCTGCGGATCGACGGCAGGTAGGCCTTGACCTTCTCGGCGGCGGCGGCATCGATCAGCTCCAGCGTCACGCCGATCTGCGCCACCCGCTCGCCGCCCGGGTCTGCCAGGTTGACCACCATGTTGTCCAGCGGCAGGTAGGTCGGCGGGCCCGTCGGCTCTGCCACCGAAGCCACGCTCTGCGTCTCCTCCTCGTCCAGCAGGGCGGCATTGCGCTGGTTGACGAGGTAGATCCAGACAGCCCCCAGCACCAGCGCAATGACCACGACGGCCACCACGATCAGCAGCATCTTCTTGCTCTTGGGTCGGGCGGGGGCGGCGTCGGCATCCGTCGGTTTGGTGGCCACAGTATTGATCCTCTCAGGCTATCGTGGGGATTATTCTTGAGGTGCCTGCAGACAATACCCGGATTAGCGGCAAAAAACCATGCCATTCACGCCGGCTGCAGGCCCGTGCGCTCAGACGAACAGGTCCACGCTGCGCCCCGCCAGCGGACTCCCGCGCCCGGCCGCGGTGCTGGACGCGGGCAGCTCGGCCACCGCGACTGTCGCCTGGCGACCGCCCGAACGCGACGGCCGGGGCTCGCGCCCGCCCTCGCCCTGGCCGCCGGAGGAGCCCACCGTCACGCCCGAGAGCACCAGCCCCTCGCGCTCCAGCAGCTCGCGCAGGTGGGCCGTGGCACCTTCGAGCACCTGGCGCGTCTGCACCTGGTCGGCGCGGAACTCGACCCGCGCCTCCTGGCCCTGCAGCTCGATGCTGACCTGCACCGGGCCCTCGCCCAGGCCCTCGACTTCCATCTCCGCGTTCTGCACGCCCCGGCCGATCCAGTAGCTGACCTGCTCGGCCACCCGCGCTTCCGGCGCCAGGCCCGGCACCAGTGCCGTGGCCGGCAGATCGAGCCGGCCGGCATCGAAGCCCGCCTGGCCGGGCCAGGCACCGCCTTCGGCGCTGCCGATCGGGCGGAAGACCTGTTTGTCCGCCCGCCGCTCGCCCGGACGGGCACCGGCTTCGCCCAGGCCAGCCGACTGCAGCAACTGCGCCAGGGCCGCGCCCTGGATCGCGCCCTCGTCCCCCGGCGCGGCCAGGCCCGCCGGCGGCAGTTCGACCCGCTGCGCCTGCAGGGCCTGCACGGCCTGCGTGACCAGCTCCGCCGTCTGCGATTTCTGCTGTGCGCGCTGCTGGGCCGCACCGCGGCCGGCCTGCGGCTGCTCCGCGGCGGGCAGGGCCAGCCCGGCTTCCGTTGCGAGCGGCGACGCGGCCTGACCCGGCGCTTCGGCGCGCAGGGCCTGAGGGCTGGTGCCGGGGGCGGCTTGCACCGCAGCCGCTTCGGCACTGGCTGCCAGCGGCAGTGCCGCGCCGCCTGCGGACAGCACGGAAGCGGGCAAGCCGTCCGTCGCCCCGGCCGTGACCGGCAGCGCCTGCGCGGGGGCCTGTTGCAGGGCCTGCGCCAGCAGCAGATCGGCTGACGCAGCATCGGCGGCGGCCCCGACCTCGCCCGGCGCGGTCAACGGGCCGGCCAGGGCAGACGTCATCGCCTCTCCAACGGGCTGGTCATCGGCCCCCAGACCCAGCAGCAGCGCGGCAAAGCCGCCGGCCTCGGCCGGCGTGCCCTGGCCGCGCGCACGCCCGTGCCCGGCGATGCCGGAAGCGGCCGTTCTGGCGGCACCCGCGCTCGGGCTGTGTTCGACGCTCATGATCTTTCTCCTGATTCCAGTGCCCGGCTGCGCCGGGCGTGTTGCAGCATGGCGAACTCGTCCATCTGCTTCTGTTCCCGGCGGGCCAGCTGGCCGGCGCGCTCGGCCAGCTTCTTCTTCATGACCTGCTGCAGCCCGGCCAGCCGCACTTCGGCCTCCAGATTGCGCAGCCGGGCCGCCTCGGCCTGACGCCGCAGGTCGGTGATGACACCCCCCTGCAGGCCGATGGCGTGCTGCAGCCGCGCCATGAACTGCTGGTGGTGCTGCATGAGCTGGCCGCTGAAGGCGACCGCGCTGGCCGTGGCCCAGCGGGCCTGGGTGTCCTCGGCATAGCCCTGCAGCTGATCGAGCTGGTTCTGCGCGAACTGCACGGCGCGGTGCGCCTGCTGCAGGGCCTGCCCGGCCTCGTCGCGGCGCCGCGTGGCGACATCGATGGCCAGCGCCACGCTCTTCAGCGCCGACATGGGTCACCCCCGCTTGCACCCGTGCGCCGGCTCATGGGAAGGCCTCCTCGCGCTGGATGGCTGCGGCCATGGCCTGCAGGCTGTCCTCGAAGCTGGCGCCGCGGTCCATCTCCTGGCGCAGGAACTCGTCCATCGGCCCGTGCAGGCGGATCGCCTCGTCCAGGCCCGGGTCCGAGCCGTGCACGTAGGCACCAATCTGCACCAGGTCGCGCCCGCGCTCGTAGCGCGAGGCGATGGCGCGGAACTGGCGCGCCAGTTCGAAATGCTCGCGCGTGACCACGTTGTGCATGACGCGCGAGGCCGAGGCCGCCACGTCGATGGCCGGGTAGTGGCCGGCTTCGGCCAACGATCGCGACAGCACGATGTGGCCGTCGAGGATGGCGCGCGCGGCATCGGCGATGGGGTCCTGCTGGTCGTCGCCCTCGGTCAGCACGGTGTAGAAGGCCGTGATGGAACCCACGCCATGCAGGCCGTTGCCGCTGCGCTCGACCAGCTGCGGCAGCTTGGCAAAGCAGGAGGGCGGATAGCCCTTCGTGGCCGGCGGCTCGCCCACGGCCAGCGCGATCTCGCGCTGCGCCATGGCGTAGCGGGTGAGCGAATCCATCAGCAGCAGCACGTGCTGGCCCTGATCACGGAAATGCTCGGCAATGGCGGTGGCGTAGGAGGCCGCCTGCATGCGCAGCAGCGGCGGCGCATCGGCCGGCGCGGCCACCACAACGGAGCGCGCGCGCCCTTCCTCGCCCAGGATGTCCTCGATGAATTCCTTGACTTCGCGGCCGCGCTCGCCGATCAGGCCGACCACGATGACGTCGGCCCGGGTGTAGCGCGCCATCATGCCCAGCAGCACGCTCTTGCCCACGCCGGCGCCGGCAAACAGGCCGATGCGCTGGCCGCGGCCCACGGTGAGCAGGGCGTTGATCGCGCGCACGCCGGTGTCCAGCGTTTCGCGCACCGGTGCGCGGTCCATGGCGTTGATCGGGCTGCGATCGAGCGGGCGCGAGACCACCCGGCCGATCGGGCCGCGGCGGTCCAGCGGCTCGCCATGCGCGTCGACCACGCGCCCGAGCAGGCCCGCGCCCAGCGGCAGGCGCAGCTGGCCCTGGGACAGACTGTGCGCGGGCATCGGCGCGTCGCCCAGCCGCGGCGTGGCCACGTAAGGTGCCGTGGGGACCACGGTGGCGCCGCTGGACAGGCCCTGCACGTCGCCCGCGGGCATCAGGAAGGCCCGGTCGTTCGAGAACCCCACCACCTCGGCCAGCACCGGCGCCTGGGCCTTCATGCCGATCAGGCACTGCGAGCCCACGGGCACGCGCAGGCCTGTGGCCTCCAGCACCAGGCCCGCCAGGCGCGTGAGCGTGCCGCCGCTCTCCAGCGTGGTCTCGGCCAGGCCCGCCTGCTGGCGCGCCTGCTCCAGGAACTGCTGCCAGCGGCCGGGGGGGGAGACCTCAGGCGTCGTCACCGGGCACCTCCTGCCAGGGCTGGTTCTGGCCCAGGCGGCCGATGGCACGGGCCCAGCGTTTCTCGAGCCGGCCGTCAATGACCGTGCCGGCCGATTCCACCAGGCAGCCGCCGCGCGTGACGCCGGCGTCGGCCTGCAGCTTGAGCGGCAGGCCCGGGTATTCCTCGCGCAGGATGTCCTGCAGCACGTCCAGGTCGACCGGGTTGAGCCGCACGGTCGCACCCTGGCTGTCGGCAAAGAGCAGCCCCAGGGCCTCGCGGATCACCGGCAGCAACGCATTGGGATTGCTGGAGATTTCGTGCCGCAGCACCTGGCGCGCGAGCTCGCAGGCCAGCTCCAGCACGCCCTGCGCGGCCAGCTGCTCGGCCGCCTCGAGCTGGCCGCGCGCGGACTCGAACAGGGCGGCAAAGCGGCGCGCCGCCTCCTGGCCCTCGTTGGCGATGTAACTGCTGATCTGCTGCTGCGCCTCGAGCTGGGCCTGTGCACGCCCCTGCACGAAGCCCTCGGCGTAGCCGGCCTGGCGGGCTGCCTCGGCCTGCTCGTTCTCTTCACGTGCCTGGTCCTGCGCGGCCCGCAGCAAGGCGGCCGGATCGACGACCACATCGCCGAACTGCCACTGGGCGACGGTACCGATCTCCTCGCCGGGAATGAAACGTGCGTAATCTCGCATGGTGCGGCTCCGGGCTTACACCATGGCGTCGTCGGCGCCACCGCCGATGACGATCTGGCCTTCGTCGGCCAGGCGGCGGACGATCTTGAGGATTTCTTTCTGCTGCGCCTCGACCTCGGACAGGCGGGTGGGGCCACGCGACTCCAGGTCCTCGCGCAGGGTTTCCGCAGCCCGGGAGGACATGTTGGAGAGGAACTTCTCCTTGAGCTCGGGCTGCGCCCCCTTGAGCGCGACGATGAGCGATTCGGACGCCACTTCCTTGAGCACGAGCTGGATGGCCTTGTCGTCGATCTTCATGACATCGTCGAACACGAACATCTTGTCCATGATCTTCTGCGCCAGGTCCGGGTCGTGGCTGCGGATGGACTCGAGCACCGTGCCCTCGATGACCGTGCCCATGAGGTTGATCATCTCGGCTGCCGTCTTCACGCCGCCCAGCGAGGCCTTGCGGATCTTGTCGCCGCCGGCCAGCACCTTGTAGAGCACCTCGTTGAGGTCCTTGAGCGCGGTGGGCTGGATGCCCTCCATGGTGGCGATGCGCAGCATGACCTCGTTGCGCTGGCGCTCGGTCAGGTGCTTGAGCACATCGGCCGCCTGGTCGTAGTCCAGATGCACCAGGATGGCGGCCACGATCTGCGGGTGCTCGTTGCGGAGCAGCTCGGCCACCGACAGCGGGTCCATCCACTTCAGGCTCTCGATGCCCGAGACGTCGCCGCCCTGCAGGATGCGGTCGATCAGCAGCGCGGCCTTGTCGTCGCCCAGGGCGCGCCGCAGCACGGAACGCACGTAGTCGCCCGAGTCGGACACCAGCAGGCTCTGCGCGGCGGCGATGTTGGTGAACTTGGTCACCACGTCGTCCACGCGCTCGCGCGTGATGGCCTTGGTCTTGGCAATGGCCTCGCCCAGCTTCTGCACCTCCTTCGGAGAGAGGTGTTTGAAGACCTGGGCCGCCTCCTCCTCGCCAAGCGACATGAGGAGGACGGCTGCGTCCTGGAGTCCGTCGTCTTGTGCCATGGGCTTATCCGGTGGTCAGGGCTCCGCCCGAGGACTCGCCGTTGATCCAGTTCTTGACGATGCTGGCCACGGCGGCAGGGTTGTCGCGGGTGAGCTTGCGCGCATCTTCCAGGGCCATCTCGCCCGGCGTCGGGCCTGCGGCCTCCTCGCGCCCCGGTGCGGCGAGCTGCGGACGCTCCGGCTCCTCGGACAGCACGGCATCGAGCTGGTTGCGCCGCGGCGCGGGGGTGGTGAGCGACTTGAGGGCCGGGCGGATGACGCCGAACAGCACGAGCACGGCCAGCAGCAGGGTGCCCAGCGGCCAGGCAAAGCTGCGCGCCAGATCCTGCACATCCGGCTGCTTCCAGAAAGGCACGTCGTCGACGGCGATCTTCTCCTGGGCGAACTGGGCATTCATGAGGTTCACGGAGTCCCCCCGGTCCTGACTGAAACCGATTGTCTCACGCACCAGCGCCGTCATCTGCGCGAGCTGCTGCTCGGACAGGGCCGCGGTCGTGGTGCGGCCGCGCGCATCCGTCTCGGTCTTGTGGTTCACGACCACCGCCGCGTTCAGGCGCTTGATGACGCCGCTGCCCGCACGCACCACCCGGATGGTCTTGTCGACCTCGTAGTTGATGATGGACTCGCGCTTGGAACTGGTCGGCTGGGCTGGCGCCGCTGCTGCGGGCGCCGCGCCGGGCGCCAGGGCCTGGGCCGGGCCGTTGACGGGCGCGGCGTTGGGGCCGGGCGGCTGGTTGCTGGCCGCCCCGGGCACGCCGGCGGGGCCGGCTGCGCCGCCCGTGCTGCTGCTCTCGACCAGCTGCTGGCTGCGCACGGCGCCGGATTCCGGCGTCTGGTTCGGCGTGTGCAGCTCCGAGGTCTGCTCGGTCTGCGAGAAATCGACCTCGGCCGTGACCTGGGCCTTGACGTTGTTGCGCCCCACCAGCGGCTCGAGGATGTCCATGATGCGCTGGCGGTACATCTGTTCGATCTGCTGCACGTACTGCAGCTGCTGCGCGTCCACGCCCCCGGTCAGGGCGTCGGGGCCATTGGCCGGCTGCGAGAGCAGCTTGCCGGTCTCGTCGAGCACGCTCACCGCCTCGGGCTTGAGCTCGGGCACGCTGGAGGCCACCAGGTGCACGATGCCGGCAAGCTGGCTGCGGTCCAGCGAACGGCCCGGGTTGAGCGCGACCAGCACCGATGCCGAGGGCTTCTGCTGCTCGCGGAAGAAGCCGTTCTGGTTGGGCAGCGCCAGGTGCACGCGCGCGCTCTGCACCGAGGACAGGGCCTGGATCGAGCGCGTGAGCTCCCCCTCCAGGCCGCGCTGGAAGGACACGCGCTCCTGGAACTGGGTGACGCCGAAGCGGTTGTTCTCCATCAGCTCGAAGCCGGCCACCGAACCCTTGGGCAGGCCCTGGGACGCCAGGCGCAGGCGCGTGTCATGCACCTTGTCGGCCGGCACCAGGATGGCCTGGCCACCCTCGGCGTGCTTGTAGGGAATGTTCATCTGCGAGAGCTGGGCGATGATGGCGCCGCCGTCCTTGTCCGACAGGTTGGCAAAGAGCACGCGCCAGTCGGCCTGGCGGCCCATCATCAGGCCGGCGATGGCGATCACCACGAACAGCAGCACCCCGAATGCCAGGCGCATGACCTGGCCCTGGTTCAGGGAGGCCATGCGTTGGCCCAGGGTCGGATTCAGGGGGATAGCAGCAGCGTCAGCCATTGTGTTTTCCGGTCCAGCACGGGTGCGGGTTTGCACCACCTATGCGGCAGATTATTCTGGCTGGCCCCGGAAACATTAGGACGAAAAGGGCGCGAATTACCCGCCATTTCAAAATAATGGCGCACACCGCCCGGCGCTAGCATCCATCCCACCCCCAACTGACGGGAAAGCCCCATGGATCTACGACTTACACCCACCACCGTGCCGACCACGGTCCGCCCCGGCATGGCGCCCAAGGCGGGCGCTGCCCAGGTGGGCGGCGCGGGCAACGGCTTTGCGGGCGAACTGAAATCGGCCCTGCAGTCGGTCAGCAAGGCGCAGAACTTTGCCACCACCCTGCAGCGCGAGGTGCAGATGGAAAACCCCAAGGTCAGCCTCGAGGAGACCATGGTGGCCATCCAGAAGGCACAGATCGGCTTCCAGGCCACGCTGCACGTGCGCAACCGGATGGTGCAGGCCTACACCGACATCATGAACATGCAGGTCTGACGGCTTGCACCGGCGGCGCTCTCAATGCAGGACGCGCTTGCCGCCGTCCAGGGCCTCTTCCAGGTGCGGCATCCACGGCTCTGTCAGGTGGCGGATCTCGGCGTCGTTGCGCAGGATGCGCTGCATGATGCGCGCCTTCTCCCGACGCTCCTCCGGCCGCAGCTCCTCCTGCCCGGCACGGTAGCGCAGCTGCTCGATGAGCACGGCGCACACGCCCTCGTAGCGCATCACGGCGTCCAGATCCTTGGCCCGGGCGGCCTCCAGCATCCTGGCGCTGCTGTCCTCGATGGCCTTGTAGTAGTCGATCAGCATCTGCGGCATGGCGCTCACTCCCCGGCCGCCGGCACTGCGCCGGCGCCGCCCTTGATGCCTTTCCAGCCCTGGGCCACCGGCTCGATCAGACGCTGGATCTCCTGCAGGATGGCATCGTCGTTCTGGGCATTGGCCAGGATCAGTCGGCGCGTGCAGTAGTCGTACAGGGCGGCCAGGTTCTCGGCCAGCTCGCCACCGTCCACGCGGTCCAGGCCGGTGCTCAGGCCTTCCTCGAGGATGCGCAACGCACGGGCGATGGCGGCACACTTGGCCGGCACGTCGCCGCGCGCCAGCGCGCCGCGCGCAGCCGCCAGCGACTGCAGCAGGCCGTCGTACAGCAGGCTCACGATCTGGTGCTGGTCGATCGTGTGCATGCTGGTTTCGACGTTGATGCGCTGGTAGGCGCGGGCCGAATGGGGACTCGGGGAGCTGAACATGCGGACGATCCTCTATGGCTTCGACAGGTACTGTCTCTTTATCGGCGGTCAGACCCGGAAAGTGTAGGCCGGCGATCTCAGGAAGTGGTCTTGTTCCACTGGGTAATTTGCTGCGTCAGGTAGCTGTTGAGCGAGTTCAGGCTGGCAATCTGGGCATCGAGCGCGCTGTACTTGCGGTTCAGCGCCGCCTCCACCCGGGAAGCCTTCTCGTTCACCCGCGTCTGGTCATCGGCATTGTTGTCCAGCGCCCGCTTGAGGGTGTCGTCCTTGCTCTTGAAGAAGCCGTCGCTCGCCAGCAGTGTGCTCGTCAGGCCCTTGAGGCGCACCGCAATGCCCTCGCCGCTGCCGGCAGCCGTGCTGCTGAACATGGCCTTGAGCTCGTCCATGTTCTCCATGGCCTTGGACAGCTTGCCGCTGTCGACCTCCAGATTGCCGCCGCGCTGCACCGCGATGCCCACATCGCTGAGGCGGGCAAAGGCGGAGCCCGTGGTCACCGACTGCACGGCCGAACGCAGTGCGTTCTGCAAGGTCAATGCCGTCGAGTCGCCCTGCAGCAGACCACCCGTCTTGGTCGCGCTGTCGTACTTGGTGGCCTCGTTGAGCAGGGAGTTGATCTCGTTGTAGGCCTTGACGAAGGCCTCGATGTTCTGCTGCACAGCCGCCGTGTCCTTCGCGATGGTCAGCGTCACCGGCGCCGTGGTCTCCTTGACGGCCGTGAAGGTCACGCCCGAGACCGAGTTCTCGAACTTGTTGGTCGCGGAGCTCACGGGAATGCCGTTGATGGTCGCCGTCGCGTTGGTGGCGTCCTGGTTCGTCGTGGCACCCACGACCAGCCGCGACAGGCCCAGCGCATCGGCCGGGTTGCCGTCGGCATCTCCGGTCACGCTGAGCTGGAAGCCGGCTTCGGCGCCGGTGTTCTTGCCGCGCAATAGCAGCCGCTCGCCCGAAGCGTCGGTCAGCACCGTGGCCGTCACGCCGGCATTGGCGCCGTTGATCTTGCTGGCGATGTCCGACACCGTGTCGGTCGCCTCGACGGTGATGTCCACCGGCGTGCCGCTGCCCGGGGTGAAGACGGCCCCGGCCCACTGGCCGATCTCCAGCCGCAGCGTGCCGGCGCCGACCGCGCCCCCCACCGGCAGCAAGGCAGCCGAATAGGTGGACTGCGCCCTGGCCAGACCCTGGACTTCGATGTCAAAGGAGGTCGGCTGGGTACCACCGATGGCGCTGACGGTGACGGACGCGCTGTCGGACGAGGTAGCCGACACCCCGTTCCAGCCCGTCAGGCTGGTGAGCTTGCCCGCCGCATCCGACAACGCAGACACCAGCGACTTGATCTGTCCGAAAGCCGAGATCTTGGTCTGCACCGTCGCGGCCTGGAGCTGCAGCTTCTCCAGCGGTCTCTTCTCAAGGGCCACCAGTTGCGAGACGATGCTCTTGATGTCCAGTCCGCTGCCGATACCCGGCGATGAAATCGTAGCCATGGCCCACTCCTCGCCGGCAGGCATGCCGGCATGTCCCGGAAAATTATCGGCGCCCGCCCCTGATCTGTCACACCGATATGGGGTTCGAAAGGACCATATTTCCCGCTCTTTCGGTTATCGGCCGAATGTCGTGGAACTTGAACCCGGGAGCCGCCGAAGCAACAAAGGCCGGCGCCATTGCCGGCACCGGCCTTAGAAGCCGGATAAGCGGGCGCTTACCTCAAAATGGTCGGCGCGCCCGCCTAGCGAAGCAGGGCGAGTACGCCCTGGGGCAGCTGGTTGGCCTGCGCCACCATGGCGGTCGCGGCCTGCTGCAGGATCTGGGCCCGCGACAGGGCTGCGGTCTCGGCCGCAAAGTCGGCATCCAGGATGCGGCTGCGCGAGGCCGTCAGGTTCTCGGAGGTCACCTGCAGGTTGGCAATCGCCGTGTCGAAGCGCGACTGCAGGGCGCCGAGCTTGGCCCGCTCGCCGCTGATGAAGGACAGCGCCGAGTCGACGGTCTGCATGGCGTTCGACGCCCGGATCACCGTCGACACATCCAGTTCGGACACCTTTTTCAGGGTCGAGCTGGCGTCAATCACGGCATTGCCGGCGCTGGCGTCGACCGCGAAGGACTTGTCCGAATCCAGAACGAGGTAGCCACTCGTGACATAGTTGTAGTTGCTGGCATTCGGCGTGAGCATGGTCACGCTCGCACCCACGGCCACCAGCTCCCCGCCGGTGTCGCGGGCATATTTCTGCATCGTCACGTTGCCGGCATTGGTGACGGCTTCGCCAATCATGATGTTGTTGCCGGTGGTGTTGCTCAGCATGATGCCGCTGCCCGTGGCATTGAGGGTGGCCGTGATCCCCGTCTTGCTGCTGCGCTCGTTGATGGCCGCGATCGCCGCGGACAGGCCGTCCGCCCCCTGGATGGCGGAAATGCCGAAGCTCACGGTCTCCACGGTCGCTGCGTCCGTCGACAGCTCCAGCGTATAGGAGCCTGCGGCATCAAAACTCACCCCGACCTCGGTGCGAGCCATCGCGACCACCCCGGTACTGGAAGTTTTCAGATTGACGGCATCCGCGATGTCCTTGGCGGATGCAGTGGCCACGTAGCTGATGGTCGCACTGCCCAGCGCGCCGTTGACCGCGACGGTGCCCGCCGTGACACCGTTGGCGGAAAACGCCAGGGCCGGGCCGGCCTGCACGCCGGGCCCGGCGGTCGTCACGCGGTTGTTGCCGTACTGGCTGGTGCGCAGGTTGGCGGTGGAGGCCACGATGACCTGGCCGGCATTGGCACCGACCTGGAACTGCGCGGTGCCGAAG
>FWWM01005092.1_pt1 | contig 29543 bp, 30 predicted proteins | sample 2228351 | NCBI WGS metagenome assembly FWWM01 (sample SAMEA103939774, study PRJEB20133) | metagenome | reverse complement strand
CCACCGCCACCTCCGTGCGGAGCCCGGGGATGGCCTCCAGCTTGTCCACGGTGCCGCCCGTGTGGCCCAGCCCGCGCCCGGACATCTTCGGGACGGGCACCCCGCAGGAAGCCACCAACGGCACCAACACCAAGGACGTCTTGTCCCCCACCCCCCCGCTGCTGTGCTTGTCCACCTTCACGCCGGGGATGCTGCGCAGGTCCAGCATCCGGCCAGACCTGGCCATGGCCAGGGTCAGCTCCGCGGTCTCGCGGTCCGTCATCCCGCGGAAGTACACCGCCATGAGCCACGCGCTTACCTGGTAGTCGGGCACCTCCCCCCGCACGTACCCGTCCACCAGGAACGCGATCTCGTCCGCGGCCAGCTCCCCGCCGTCGCGCTTTTTCCGGATGAGGTCGTACGGCCTCACGACACCTTCCACCCGCGCCGCCACGGCACCACCCGGCCTTCCTCCCGCCACCTGCGGAACACATCCCGCATCTGCTGGAAGCCCCCGCGGTCCCAGATCACCAGGCCGTACTCGAGGGCGTCCAGCAGGAGCAGGTGGCGCTGCGCGAACATGCGCTCCCACTCCGACCGGGCGTAGCAGAACACGTCCACGTTCCCCTCCGCCTCCCACTCCGCCTGCCGGTCCACCCAGCGCCTGCCGTCGTCCTCCCGGAGGCCCACCAGCACGTCGAAGTCGCTGCCCGACACCCAGTCCCCGCGGGCCCTGGAGCCGAACAGGACCACGAACTCCACCCGGTCCTGCCGCTCCCGCAGTACGCGGTCCACGTACCGCCGCAGGGCCTCCGCCTCAGGCAGCTCCCACGGTGTCCCGGGCAAAGCGCAACACCTCCTCCGCGTCGCCCAGCGCCAGCTGTGCGTCCTCCTGGAAGAACTGCTCCGCGGGGACGCCCCGGTCGAAGGCGTTGGGGTAGCGGGTGGGCACGTAGTACCGGTTCAGCCGACGGCACGCGCTCCGCACCGGTTCTGGGACCGCCACCTGGGCCGCCACCGCCTCCACCAGGAGGTTCAGGTTGTGCCCCACCTGGGGTGTCCGCTGGTGCTCGCACACCGCCTTCAGTGCTTTCCCCGCGGCCTGCTGGCAGGTGAAGCAACACCAGGCCCAGTGGCCAGCCCCGTACAGCGAGCGGGCGGCGGAAAACTCCGCCTCCGCTTCCCGCATCCAGTCGCCTGTCCGTTGCACCGGACCCCTACACCGGCATCTCCCGGACGATGCGCCGTACCAGGCGCACGAACCGGGGCTCCAGCTCCCGGGCGACCCGCAGGACCTCCTCGTGGCTCACCGGCTGCACCACCTCCCCCGTGGCTAGGTCGGTGATGGCGGACAGCCCCAACACCCGCATCCCCAGGTGCCGGGCGGCGATCACCTCCGGTACCGTGGACATCCCCACCGCGTCCGCGCCCAGGGCGCGGAGCATGCGCAGCTCCGCCGCCGTCTCGTAGGAAGGACCCAGGACCGCCACGTACACGCCCCGCCGCAGGACCACCCGCTCCTCCACCGCGCACCGCTCCGCCAGCTCCACCAGTTCGGGGTCGTAGGGCCGGGACATGTCGGGAAAGCGCGGGCCCAGGCTGTCGTCGTTGGGACCCAGGAGGGGGTTGGTGCCCTGGAAGTTGATGTGGTCGGTGATCACCATCAGGTCCCCGGCCTTCCACTCCCGGTTCAGCCCGCCCGCGGCGTTGCTCACCACGAGCACACGGCAGCCCAGGGCGTACAGGACGCGGACGGGGAACACCACCTCCTGGGCGGTGTAGCCCTCGTACAGGTGCGCCCGCCCCTGCAGGACCGCGGCGGGTTTGCCCTCCAGCCAGCCCAGCACCAACCGGCCCGCGTGCCCCGCCACCGTGGGGCTGGGGAAGTGCGGGATCTCCGGGTAGGGGACCACCGCCTCCGCCTGCACGTGGTCTGCCAGCGCACCCAGTCCAGAGCCCAGGATCACCGCCAGCTTCGGGACGAAGGCCGTCCGCCGGCGGATGGCCGCGGCGGCTTCCTCCATGCGGCGGCGCAACTCCGAGCTCACCCCACCAGCTCCTCCAGGAAGCTCCGTCCCGGGCCGTCCCACGGGACGCCCAGGGCTTCCGCCACGGTGGCACCCACGTCGGAAAACGTTTCGCGGACGCCCAGGTCCAACCCTGCCCGCAGGCCAGGGCCACAGGCCAGCAAGGGCACGTACTCCCGGGAGTGGTCGGTGCTCGGGGTCGTGGGGTCGTTGCCGTGGTCCGCGGTGAGGACCAGGAGGTCGCCCGGCCGCAGGGCGTCCAGCAGCTGCGGCAGGGCCCCGTCGATGGCCTCCAGGTCTTGGGCGTAGCCCTGCGGGTCGTTGCGGTGCCCGTACCGGGTGTCCAGGTCCACCAGGGTGGCCAGCACCAGGCCCCGCTCCAGCTCCCGGAGGGCACGGGTGGCCTGCACGAGGCCGTCCACGTCGTCCTGGCTTGGCGTGTGCCGGCTGATCCCGCGGCCGTGGAACAGGTCCGCCACCTTCCCCACCGCCCACACCGTGTGCCCTGCCTCCGCCAGCCGGTCCAGGACCGTGGGGCGGGGCGGGTCCAGGGAGAAGTCCTTGCGCCGAGCTGTCCGCACGAACCGCCCCGGCTGGCCCACGAAGGGGCGGGCGATCACCCGGCTCACCGCGTGCTCCCCCTGCAGCAGGGCACGCGCGATCCGGCACATCTCGTACAGCCGCTCCACGGGCACCACGTCCTCGTGGGCTGCCACCTGGAACACGCTGTCCGCGGAGGTGTACACGATGGGGTAGCCGGTGCGGAGGTGTTCAGGCCCCAGCTCCTCGAGGATCTGCGTGCCGGAAGCAGGGCGGTTGCCCAAGGTCTTTGTGCCGATGGCCCGCTCGAAGGCCTCCACCACTTCCCGGGGGAAGCCGTGCGGGTAGGTGGGGAACGGCCGGTCCAGGTGCACCCCCATGAGCTCCCAGTGCCCCGTGGTGCTGTCCTTTCCCGGAGACCGTTCCGCCATGCGGCCGTAGCACGCCCGGGCCGGCTGCGCAGGCGGCACCCCCGCCACCGGGACGATGTTGCCCAGCCCGAGCACCTGGAGGGTGGGCAGGCGCAGGCCGCCCACCGCGCGTGCGGTGTTCTGCAGGGTGGCCGAGCCGCAGTCCCCGTAGCGGTCCGCGTCGGGCAGTTCCCCCACGCCGAGGCCGTCCAGCACCACCACCACGCACCGCCGGAGGCGCACCGGTCAACCGCCCTCCCACGCGTCGCGGGGGTGGGCCCGGTCGAACACCTCCCGTAGGTGGGGCCGCGCCACGTGGGTGTACACCTGAGTCGTGGCGATGCTGGCGTGCCCCAGCAGCTCCTGGACGCTGCGCAGGTCCGCACCGCCTTGCAGCAGGTGGGTGGCGAAGGAGTGACGGAGGACGTGCGGGCTCACCCGCGTGGCGATCCCCGCGGCCCGGGCGTACCGGCGCAGGGCGGCCCACACCCACTGTCGGCTGAGCCGTCGGCCCGTCCGGCCCAGGAACAGGGCGGACGACCCGCGGGCCAGGCGCGGCCGGCCCAGGCTCAGGTACGCCTGCAAGGCGCGGACCGCGTACGAGCCCAAGGGGACCACCCGCTCCCGGTTCCCCTTTCCCAGCACGCGGACCAGCTCCGCCTCCAGGTCCACGTGCCCCACGTCCAGCCCCACCAGCTCGGATACCCGCAGCCCGCTGCTGTACAGGAGTTCCAGCATGGCGCGGTCGCGCAGCCCCTCGGGGGTGCGCGCGTCCGGCTGGGACAACAGGCGGGCGACCTCCTCCGCGGACAGCACCCTGGGCAGCTTGCTGGCCCGCTTGGGCGACGCCACGTCCTCCGTGGGGTCCGCGGGGACCCAGCCCTCCCGTACCAGGAAATGGTAAAAGGACCGCAAGGCCGCCAGCCGGCGCGCCACGGTGGCGGGCTGGAACCCCCTCCGGCGCAGGGCGAACAGGTACAGGGTGACCGCGGGACGCCGGACGTCTTGCGGGCCCTGGTAGCCCTGCCGGCCCGCGAACGCCACGAAGTCCTCCAGGTCTGTGCGGTAGGCGGCCCGCGTGCGCTCGCTCAGCCCCGCCTCCGCACCCAGGTAGTCCAGGAAGGCGTCTATTGCCCTGGCGAACCCGCGCCCCCTACGGTCCGGCGCCATAGCGTTCCCACGCCAGCAGCAGCCCGATCAGGCTCTTGGCGTCCCGGATCTCTCCCCGGTCTACCATCCTCCGCGCTTCCCGAAGCGGCACGCGGAGTACTTCCATCTCCTCCTCCTCCCGCGGCAGGGGACGGGGCCGGAGGTCGGTGCACAGGTACAGGTGCAGCACCTCCGTCAAGAACCCCGGGGACGGCGCGAAGCTCACCAGGTGCTGGACGTGTCCTGCCTCGTAGCCCACCTCCTCTGCCAGCTCCCTCTGCACGCAGGCCTCCGGCGCCTCGCCGGGTTCCAGGCTGCCCGCGGGGATCTCCACCGTCCACCCGCCCAGGGCGGTGCGGTACTGCCGCACCAACAGGACCTCTCCGTCCTGCGTCAACGCCACCATCCCCACCGCGCCCCGGTGCTCCACGACTTCCCGGGTGGTGACGCGGCCGCTGCGCAGGCGGACCTCGTCCACCCGCACCCGCACCACACGGCCCTCGAACACCACGCGGCTGGCCAGGACTTCTTCCGGGGCGTCCGTCACGGGGCCCCTCCCGGGGCCGCCGGGCTCTGTTCGTACACCGGCGTGCCCTCCCGGGCGGCAAGCTCCCGGTAGGCTTCCAGCAGGCGCCGGGTGACGGGCCCGGGCCGGCCCGTGCCGATCACCCGCCCGTCCACCCACACCACGGGCCCGATCTCCGCGCCTGTCCCGGTCAGGAACACCTCGTCCGCGGTGTACACGTCGTGGAGGGTGAAGACCCGCTCGAAGGCAGGAATCCCCAGGGCGCCGGCCAGTTCCAGGACCGTGTCCCGGGTGACGCCCCTCAGGATGCCCAGGTAGGGGGGCGGGGTCCACACCTCCCCTCCGCGGACCACGAACACGTTGTCCGCGCTGCACTCGCACACGTACCCCTCGTGGTTCAGCATGAGGGCTTCGTCTGCGCCCGCCAGGTTCGCCTCCAACCGGGCGAGGATCTGGTTCAGGTAGTTCAGGGACTTGATCCGTGGGTTCAGGGAGTCCGAAGGGTTCTTCCGGTGCGTGGCGGTGACCATGCGGAGGCCTTCCCGGTAGGCCCGCTCCGGGTACAGCTGGATCTGGTCCACGATCACCACCACGGTGGGCCGGCTGCACTTGCGGGGGTCGATGCCCAGGTCTCCGCGCCCCCGGGTGACGATGGGCCGGACGTACGCGTCGCGCAGCCCGTTCCGGCGCACCGCCTCCACGATGACCCGCTTCAGCTCCTCCGGCGGCAGGGGGACCTCCAGGAGGATGGACTTGGCGGACTCGTACAGCCGCCGGACGTGTTCGTCCAGCTTGAACACCCGCCCCCCGTACACGCGGATGCCCTCAAACACCCCGTCCCCGTACAGGAACCCGTGGTCGTACACCGACACCGACGCCTGTTCCTTCGGGACGAACTGCCCGTCCACGTACACCCACCCGCTCACGGGTGTCCCCCTCCCTCCGAGGCGGCAGCCACCCGGGCGCAGGCGCCCGCGTACTCCAGCGCCGCCTCCACGAAGGCCCGGTACAGGGGGTGCGGCGCCGTCGGCCGGGACCGGTACTCCGCGTGGAACTGGGTGCCCAGGAAGAAGGGGTGCCCCGGCAGCTCCACGATCTCCACCAGCCCCTTGTCGGGGTAGATGCCGCTGACCCGCAGGCCGCGCTCCACCAGGTGAGGAAGCAGGGTGTTGTTCACCTCGTACCGGTGGCGGTGGCGCTCGTACACCAAGGTGGTCCCGTAGGCCCGGTGGGCGAGGGTGCCGGGCTCGATGCGGCACGGGTACCGGCCCAGGCGCATGGTCCCGCCCTTGTCCACGACTCCCTTCTGCTCCGGCAGCAGGTCGATGACGGGGTAGGGTGTGGCTGGGTCCACCTCCGTGGTGTTGGCGCCTTCCATCCCACACACATGCCGGGCGAACTCCACCACCGCCCACTGCATGCCGTAGCAGACCCCGAAGAAGGGGACCTTCTGCTCCCGGGCGTAGCGGATGGCCCGGACTTTGCCTTCCACCCCCCGGCTGCCGAAGCCCGGGCACACGAGGATGCCGTGGAAGGGCTGCAGCCGGTCCCGCAGGGCGGCCTCCGTCAGCGGCTCCAGCTCCTCCGAGTCCACCTTGGTGATCTCCACCGCCGCGTCCGCCGCGATCCCTCCGTGCCGCAAGGCCTCCACGATGCTCACGTAGGAGTCCTCCACCCCCATGTACTTGCCCACCAGGGCCACCCGTACGCGGTGGGTGGGCTGCTTCAGCCGGCGGACGATCCACCGCCAGCGCTCCAGGTCCGGCTCCCGGTCGGGGAGGCCCAGGCGGCGGCAGGCGATCCGCGCCAGCCCCTCCCGCTCCAGCACCAGAGGGACCTCGTAGATGGTCTCCGCGTCCAACGCCTCGATCACCGCTTCCGGAGACACGTCGCAGAACAGGGCGATCTTCTCGCGGACGGCGGGGGTTATGGGCCGGGCGGTCCGGCACACGATCACGTCCGGCTGGATCCCGATGCTCCGCAGTTCCTTCACGGAGTGCTGCGTGGGCTTGGTCTTCAGCTCGCCCGTGGCGGGCAGGAAGGGCACCAAAGACACGTGCACGTACAGGCAGTTCTCCGCGCCCGTCTGGTGGCGGAACTGGCGGATGGCCTCCAAAAACGGCAGGCTCTCGATGTCGCCCACCGTCCCGCCCACCTCCACGATCATCACGTCCGCGCCCGCGGCCTCCGCCACCCGGCGGATCTCGTCCTTGATCTCGTTGGTCACGTGGGGGATGATCTGCACCGTCCCGCCCAGGTACTCGCCCCGCCGCTCCCGGGCGATGACGGTCCCGTAGATCCGGCCCGTGGTGGTGTTGTTGTCGCGGCCCAGGTCGGTGTCCAGGAAGCGCTCGTAGTGGCCCAGGTCCATGTCGGTCTCCGCGCCGTCCTCCGTCACGAAGACCTCTCCGTGCTGGTGAGGGTTCATGGTCCCCGCGTCCACGTTCACGTAGGGGTCGAACTTCAGCATGGTGACCCGGTAGCCGCGGGCCACCAGCAGCCGGCCCAGGGAGGCTGCGGTGATCCCCTTCCCCAGGCCCGAGGCGACCCCGCCGGTCACGAACACGTACTTCGTCTGGTGGACCCCCACGCGCACCTCCGGAAACGCGGCAAGTCGAAAAGGCGAGAGGGGGAGCCTCCGCTCCCCCTCTCCGTTAGGATCCTTGCCTCGTTAGGAGTCGGCCGCGCCCGCGCATGCCACCGGCATTCTACGCAGCCCGCCGAAGCGGCGCAAGGCCCCCGGCTCCGTCCGTGTCCCGCCGAGACGGATCCCCGCACGCGGCGAGCCCGTGTGGACCCCGTGCCGCCGCGGGCTCGCTAGGGGTGCACGGGCACCCGCTCACGGCCGCTCCCGCGACGTGTCAGCTCTTCCAGCAGCGCCTCCGCCCTGCGCACCGCGGCGGCCGCGTGGCGGCGTTTCACGTCCTCGTAGCCCCGGATCCGGTCGGGGGTGGACAGCAGCTCCACCGCCTGCAGGTACGTGTCGGGCCGCAAGGCGGACAGGGTGCGGTCCACCAGTCCTCGGTACCACGCCAGCAGCTCCCGTTCCTCCCGTCGGGCGCGCGCGTACCCGAACGGGTCGAAGGGGGTCCCCCGCAGCCGCCGCAAGGCGCGCAGCAACCGAAACAGCCCAAGCACCCACCGCCCCACGGCCACCTTGCGCCGGACGCCCAGAGCCCGCAAGGCGGGAGGGTGGAGGTGAAGTCGTACCCTCCGGTACCCCGGAAACGTACGCCCCAGCTGCTCCCAGAACTCCCGCCGCAGGTACAGTCGTGCCACCTCGTACTCGTCCTTGTACGCCATCAGCTTGAACAGGTACCGGGCCACCGCGTGGGTCAGGGGGCCGGTGCGCCCCACCACTTCGCGTTCGCGGCTTGCCGCGCGCAGGACCCACTCCACGTAGGCCCGCGCGTAGCGCGCGTCCTGGTAGTCCACCAGCTCCCCCACCCGGACCGCCAGAAGCCGGCGGGATTCCTCGTCCAGGTCCGCGCATCGGTCCATCAGCTCCGCGTACGCCCTCCCAGCACGCCCCCGCAGCTTCTGCACCCACCAGGCCCGCTCCTCCTCGGCGGTGCGCGGTGGTGGCTCCACCAGGGCCTGCACCCGCTGTGGGTCGTACACCCACAGCCTCCCGTACCGGAAGGCCTGCAGGTTCTGCTCCACCTGCACCCCGTTGAGGTGGATGGCGGCCTCGATGCTGGCGGACTGCAGCGGGATCCGGCCCGCCTGGTAGGCCACACCCAGCAGGAACAGGTTGGTGGCCAGGTAGTCCCCGAACAGCCGCTCCGCGAGCTTCCGCGCGTCCACGTACACGTTGTCCGCGGCTCGGGTGTACTGCGCCACCACCCGTTCCAGGACTTCGGGCGAAACGTCCGCGAAGGGGTCCCGCACCATCTCCCCTGTGGGCAGAACCCCTGTGTTCACCACCGCCACGGTGCGGGCGGCCTCACAGCGGTCCAAGTTGTGCGGGGCTACAGCGCCGATCAGGTCCAGACCCAGGTACAGGTCCGCCTGCCCGCAGCCGACCTTGTTGGACCACAGCCGCGTCCCCGGAGGCGCCAAGGTCAGGCTGGACAGCACCGCGCCCCACTTCTGCGCGGCACCCGTCTGGTCGTAGCTCATCGCCTCCAGCCCTTCCATCCACGCCGCGAAGGCCAGCAGGGCGTTCACCGTGATGACGCCGGTGCCGCCCACCCCGGGCATGTACACCCGGTACGGCCCCTGCAGCCGCACCTTGGCCGGAGGCTCGGGAACGTCCTCCGCGCCCAAGCGGGGCGGCTGGGGCCGGGCGTACCCACCTGGTGCCTCCAGGGTGACGAAGGACGGGCAGTCGCCCTGCAGGCAGGACTCGTCCTGGTTGCAGCTGGACAGGTGGACCTGCGTCTTCGGCCCGAACTCCGTGTCCACCCGGTGCAGGGACATGCAGTTGCTGGCCTGCCCGCAGTCTCCGCAGCCCTCGCAGACCTGCTCGTGGATCCACACCCACCGCGTGCGCGGGGCGCGCTGGCCGCGTTTCTGCTGGCGGCGCCGCTCGTTGGCGCAGGTCTCGTCGTAGACGTACACGGTGGTGCCCCCCGCCCCCACCAGATCGCGGAGCGCCTGCTGGTGGGCGTGGGCCGGGTACACCCGGGCGTTGCGCGCCAGCAGGGCACCCCGGTACCGGCGGGGGTCCTTGGTCACCACGGCGATCTTGCGGACTCCGTCCGCCTCCAGCATGCGGGTGAGCTCGGGGATGGCCAGCTGGCCCACGGGCCGCTGCGCACCGGTGTTCGCGATGTACCCGTTGTACAGCACCTTGAAGGTGATGTTCACCCCCGCGGCGGCGCAGAAGCGGATATTCGGGTAGCTCGAGTGGAACAGGGACCCGTCCCCCACGTTCTGGACCAGGTGCGGCCGGTCCGTAAACGGCGCCAGGCCGACCCACGGCAGCCCCTCACCCCCGTACTGGGTCATGGCCACCACGTGCCGGTGCGGCTGGTCGATGAGGGAGGCGAAGGAGTGACAGCCCGGGCTGCCCCAGGCCACCTGGCCCGGGAGCAGGACGGTGGAGGTGTTGTGCGGGCAGCCGGAGCAGTAGTTGGGGGTGCGTGCCCGTGCGGGCTCGTACCGCCGGCCACGAATCGCCTCCAGCACGGCCAGCCGGGCTGCGCCCACCCGCCCCAGGTAGGGCCGGAGGCGCTCCGCCAGCCGTTCCGCCACCACGTCCGCGTCCAGCCCCCCGTGGGCGGGGAACAGCGGACGCCCTGACTCGTCCGTCTTCCCCACCACCCGCACCGGCCGCCCCGACAGCGCCTCCTTGACCTGCGCCTCCAGGAACCCGCGCTTTTCCTCCACCACGACCACTTCCTCCAGGTCCCGGGCGAACCGGCGGACCACCTCGGGGTCCAGGGGGTAGATGAGGCCCACCTTCAGGAGCCGGACGCCGGCCCGGACCAGCGCCTCCTCGTCCAGCCCCAGGTCTTCCAGCGCCTGTCTGGTGTCCGCGTAGCTCTTGCCCGCGGTGACGATCCCCACGCGGGCCCGCGGGGGATCGACCAGCACGCGGTCCAGGCCGTTGGCCCGCGCGTACGCCCGCACCGCAGCGTGCCGCTCCCCGTACAGGTGCCGCTCGGTCTCCACGTTGGTGCCGGGGAAGAACCGGAAGTCCGTTCGCTTCCGAAACGGACGGCCGTCCACCTCCACCTCCGGGACGACGATGGCAGGACGGTCCGGCGACACCTCCACCATCTCGCCCCCATCGCACAGGGCCGCCACCAGCTTCAAGGCCACCCAACACCCGCTGAAGCGCGACAGCGCCACCGCGTGCAGCCCCAGCTCCAGGAACTCTGCCACCGAGGAGGGGTACAGGATGGGGATCCCGTGTGCCACGAAGGCGTAGTCGTCCTGGAACGGCATGGTGCTGGACTTGCCCTCGTGGTCCTCGCCCGCGAGCACCACCACCGCGCCGTGCCGGCTCGTGCCTGCGAAGTTCCCGTGCTTGAGTGCGTCCCCGCTCCGGTCCACGCCCGGGCCCTTGCCGTACCAGATCCCCACCACCCCGTCGAACCGGCTGCTGGGGTGCTCGTCCAACATCTGGGTTCCCATGAGGGCGGTGGCCGCGGACTCCTCGTTGGGCGCGGGCTGGTGCACGACCCCGTGTGCGTCCAGCAGAGCGCGGGCGCGCTGCAGCGCCAGGTCGTAGCCCCCCAGGGGCGACCCCGGGTAGCCGGTGATGAACACCCCCGTCCGCAACCCCGCCCTCCGGTCCCGGCGCACCTGGTCCAGGGGCAGCCGCACCAGGGCCTGCACACCGGTCAGGTACACGCGTCCCCGCTCGAGGGTGTACCGCTCTTCCAACCCCACCTGCCGGGCTGCGCCGCGCAACCGGTCTCACCTCCGCCCCAGCTCGCGCACCGCCTGGCGCAGGTACGCGAAGTCGAACACGCGCTCCAGGGGCAGGGGCTCCGCGTACCGGAGGTAGCCCCGCCGCATGTAGAACCGCTGCTGCTCCTCCAGCTGCCGGGTGTCCACGTTCAGGTTCGGGTCCAGGTGGTGGGGACGGGCGCGGCGCAGGAGTTCCAGACGCGCGCCGGTGTACTTGGCCACCACCTGCAGGTTGTCCTCCCGCTGCCAGCCGTTCCCGATGGCCAGGTCCCGCGCCGCCCGGAGGTAGGCCACCAGGAAGCGCTGGGCCGCCTGGGGGTTGCGGCCCGCCCAGTGGGTGTTCCAGAACACGAAGGTGAAGGGGATGGGACGGGCGCCGGGGGGCTTGCGCAGGGGCCGCACGCCCACCCCGCGGTCCTCCGCGATGGTGGGGAACGGCTCCGAGACGATCCCCGCCCAGATGGCCCCGCTCTCCAGCGCGGGGACCATGTCCGGGAACGGCATGGTCTTGAGGTCCACGTCCTCGATGGTGATCCCGTCACTGCGGAGCACACGATCCATCATGTACTCCGTCACCACACCACGGGCGTTGATGGCCACGGGGCGGCCTTTGAGTTGGGCGATGCGGTTGATCTCGGCCCCCCACACCGCCTTGCGCACCGTGAAGTAGTCCTCGATGAACCCGTTGTGCAGGGACGCCACGAACCGCACCGGGAGCCCCTCCACGGCGGCGTTGAAGGCGGCCGCGCCCATGGCTCCACCGCCCGCTTGCAGCTGCCCGATGGCCACCTGGGAGAGGATCTCCGCCCCGCTCGGCAGCCGCACCATCTCCACCTCGAACCCCTCTTGCGGCAGGTAGCGGTCCGCAGCCAGCAGCAGGGCTGCGAACGAATCCACGGGGATGTACCCGATCCGCAACCGCTCCCGTGGGGCGGCGCTCGCCACCGCCACGGCCAACAGCACCACCCCGAGCCAGCTCCCCCGACGCACGGTCCTCCCCCCTTTCGCCGCGGTCACCACACGTCCACAGAGGTCTGCCAGGCCAGCAACCGGTCCTGCACCCGCTTCAGCCCCCGGGTCAGCAGGAGGCCCAAGAACCCCACCACCACGAACGCCGCGTACATGCGGGGCGTGCTGAGCGTCTGCCAGGACGCCCACACCACGTGCCCCAGACCCGACTTCGCGATGGCGAACTCCACCGCCACCACCGTTACCAGGGTCAACCCCAACCCCAGCCGCAGGCCCGTGAGGATGCCGGGCAGGGCCGCGGGCAGGACCACCTTGCGGAACAGCTGGAAGCCCCGGGCTCCGTAGTTCCGCCCCACCTCCAAAAGCACGGGGTCTACTTGCCGGATCCCGTCCATGGTGCTCACCACCACCTGGAAGAAGGCGGTCAGAGCACCCGTGAACACGAAGGCGCGCTCACCCACGCCGAACAGGATGAGCATCAGGGGCAGCAGGGCCACCTTGGGGATCGGATACAGCAGCGCCACGTACGGGTCCGCCATCCGCCGGACGGTGCCCCACAGCCCCATGGCCACGCCCACCGCCAGCCCGGGAGCCGCCGCCAGGGTGAACGCCGACAGCAGCCGGGCGAGGGTGGCGTTCAGGTGCGGCACCAGTTCCCCGGCGGACAGCCCGTGTACCACCACCCCCGCCACCTGCGTCGCCGGCGGGAAGTAGGCGGGGTTCAGGACTCCGTTTCTGGACAGCAGCTCCCAAACCCCAACCAGCGCCAGCGCGCTGAATGCCCCCCACAGGTCCCGTGTGGAGCCCCGCGCCGCCGCACCCGTCACCGGCGCACCTCCACCCCAGGCTGCCAGGGCAGAAGCCTGCTGCGGAGCCCCTCCAGTCCGTAGGTGGCCAGCAGCCCCAGGAAGCCCACCACCAGCAGGGTCACGTACATGTCCCGTACCTTCAGGGTCTGCCAGGAAAGCCACAACAGCGAACCCAAACCGCGCTCCGCGCCCACCATCTCCACCGCCACCACCACGATCAGGGCGAACCCCAAGCCCAGCCGAAGGCCGGTAAAGACCCACGGGAGCGCACCGGGCAGGAGGACCTTGAAGAACAGCCTGGCACCGGTCGCGCCGTAGTGCACCGCGGCTTCCAGAATGCCCCGGTCCAGCTGACGGACGCCGGTCATGGTGTTCGCCGCCACCAGGAAGAAGGACGTGACCGCGGAGGTGAGCACGCGGGCAGCTTCCCCGCGCCCCAGGAGGAACGCCGCCAGGGGGAGGAACAGCACGCTGGGGATCGGGTACACGAAGGCGAAGAAGGGGTCCAACGTTTCCCGCGCCGCCCTCCACACGCCCATGGCCAGCCCCACGGACACCCCGGACACCGTCGCCACCAAGAACGCCCACAGGAGCCGGGTGAGGGTAGCGCCCAGGTGCGTGCCCAAGGTGCCGTCCCGCACCAAGACGGAGGCCTGCGCGGCGATGGCGGATGGGCGGGGGAAGAAGGCCTCCCGTACCCATCCCGTGGCCGCCGCCACCTCCCACAGACACACCAGCACCACCACCGACAGGGCCGACAGCAGGGCAGGCGGCACAAATGCGGCGCGGAGAGTGTGCCTACCCATCGCCCACCGTCTGCCGGGAGGCGGCGTCCACCTCCTCCCGCAACAGCTGCCACACCTCGTTGTACAGCTGTGCGAACCGCGCAGAGCCCTTCTGCTCCAGCGTCCGGGGCCGCTCCAGGTCCACGGGGACCACCGCTTTCACGCGCCCCGGCCGCGCGGTCATAACCACCACCCGGTCCCCCAACAGCACCGCCTCGTCGATGGCGTGCGTGACGTACACCACGGTCTTGCCGAACTGGGACCAGATCCGCAGGAGCTCCTCCTGCATGAGGTTCCGGGTCTGCGCGTCCAGGGCCGCCAGGGGCTCGTCCATGAGCAGCACCTCGGGGTCGTTCGCCAAGGCCCTCGCGATCCCCACCCGTTGCTTCATGCCGCCAGAGAGCTGGTGAGGGTACGCGTGCTCGAACCCCGCAAGCCCCACCGTCCGCAGGATCTCCCGGGCCAGGCGGTAGCGCTCCGGCCGTGGCACGCCCCGGTTCTCCGGTCCGAAGGCCACGTTGTCCAGGACCGTCCGCCAGGGCAGCAAGGCGTACTCCTGGAACACCATGGCCGTGAGGGGACAGTCCTGCCTGTCGGTCCGGATGCGCACCTCGCCCGCACTACACGGGACCAACCCCGCCAGCACCCGCAAGAGGGTGGACTTGCCGCACCCGCTGGGGCCCACGATGCAGCAGAACTCCCCCGCCCCGACCTCCAGGGACACGCCCTCCAGGGCCACCAGCGTGCCCCTGGCGGACTCGTACCGCACGGACACGCCCCGAACCCACACCTTGGGGGAGGCCGGAGGCACACCCAGAACCTGGGCCGTCCGCTGGCTCCTGGCTATCTCCGCCAACACCACACCCCTGCCCCGCCGGGGCGTCTTGTGCACCTGGTTCCCCGGGGTGGTTCGACAGGCCGCACCGCGCCACCTTCCCCGGCCAGAGCCCGTCCGCCGCCAGGTGCGCCGGAGCCGCCTACGCCCCCACCATGCTCATCCCCCCGTCGCACAGCAGGAAGGCGCCCGTGATGTGACGGGCCTCGTCGCTGGCCAGGAACACCACCGCGGGCACCACGTCCTCCGGCTTGGCGATCCGCCGTAGAGGGGTCTGGCGGAGGATTTCCTCGCGGCGCCCGGACCGCCAGTCCTCCCGCTGCAGGGTGGCCTCCGTCTCGATGAAGCCGGGGCCCACCGCGTTCACCCGGACCGTGGGGGCGAAGGCACGGGCGTAGGACTTGGTGAGGCCGAGGATGGCGTACTTCGCCGCCGCGTACTGCGGGGCCCGGGGGCTGCCCGTGACCACCACCCGCGACCCGATGTTCACGATGGCCCCTCCCCCCTGGTCCAGCATGCGCTTGCCCACCTCGTGGATCATCAGCTGCGTGCCCTTCACGTCCACCAGCAGGATCCGGTCCAGGACCTCCTCCCGCAGGTCGCGCCACGACATCTGTTCGGCGGCCATGTCCCCCGCGTTGTTCACCAGCACGTCCAGCCTCCCGAACCGCCGGAACACCTCTTCCACCACCCGCCGGACGTCGTCCCAACGGGCGATGTCGCCTTGGACGGTGAAACTCTGGCGGCCCAGCTCCCGGACGGCGCGGGCCACCGCCTCCGCACCTTCCGCGGAGCGGCGGTAGTGCACAGCCACGTGCGCCCCTTCCCGCGCCAGGCCGAGTGCCAGGGCGCTGCCCAGGCCGCGTCCCGCGCCCGTCACCAGCGCGAACCGCCCCTCCAGGCGTCCTGGCATGGCGTCAGCGCCGCCCCAGCTCCCGCAGGGCCGCCTGCAGGTAGCTGAAGTCGAAGACCCGGTCCAGGGGCAGCGGCTCCCGGTACGTGAGGTACCCGCGCCGCAGGTAAAACCGCTGCTGGTCCTCCAAGGCCCTCAGGTCCACCGCCAGGTTGGGGTCCAGGTGGTGGGGACGGGCGCGGCGCAGCAGCTCGATGCGCGCGCCGGTGTACTTGACCATCAACTGGAGGTTGTCCTCCCGCTGCCAGCCGTTGTTGATGGCCAGGTCTCGGGCCGCCTTGACGTGCGCCACCACGAACCGCTGCGCGGCTTCCGGGTTCCGGCGGGCCCAGTCGGTGTTCAGGAACACGAAGGTGATGGGGATGGGCCGCGCGCCGGGCGGGATCCGCAGGGGCCGCACCCCCACGCCCCGGTCCTCCGCGATGGTGGGGAACGGCTCCGACAGAATCCCCGCCCAGATGGCCCCGCTCTCCAGCGCGGGGACCATGTCCGGGAACGGCATGGTCTTGAGGTCCACGTCCTCCACCGCGATCCCGTCGGTCCGCAGCGCCCGGTCCAGCATGTACTCCGTAGCCACCCCGCGCGCGTTCACCGCCACGGGCTTCCCCCGGAGCTGCGCGATGCGGTTGATCTCCGAGCCCCAGATGGCCCGGCGGACCGTGAAGTAGTTCTCGATGAAGCCGTTGTGCAGGGGCGCCACGAACTTCACGGGGTGCCCTTGCGCCACCGCGTTGTAGGCCGCGGCCCCGAGGGCGCCGCCCCCCACCTGCAGCTGGCCGATGGCCACCTGGGAGAGGATCTCCGCGCCGCTGGGCAGGCGCACCAGCTCCACCTCGAACCCCTCCTGGGGCAGGTAGCGCTCCGCGGCGATGTACTGGGCCGCGTGGCTGTCCACGGCAATGTAGCCCATGCGGATCTTCCACCGGGCCGGCCCCGCGGTGAGTCCCGAGGCCACCGCCAACACCACTGCCGCCGTCCACCAGGCCACCCTCCTCACGCAAACCCCTCCTTTCCGCCTCCTCGACCTTCCACCTTCTCCCGGCCGCCCTGGGCCAGGGCCAAAAACTCCTCGTCCGTCACCAAGCCCCGCTTGCGGATTCCCAGCTCCTTCACCCGGGCCAGCAGCTCCGCCTGCGCGCCTTCCGGCACCTGCAGCCCCAGCTGCTCGCACTTGATCCGGATGGAGGCCAGACCACTCTTCTTGCCCAGCACCACCTGCCGCGACGCCCCCACCACTTCCGCCGCGTACGGCTCGATGGCCTCCGGAAGGTGGAACTGGGCGGCCACAGCCCCCGTCTCCCGGCGGAAGAGGTTCTCGCCCACCACCGGCTTCCACGGCTCCACGCTGTAGCCGGCCACAGCCCGCATGCGTCCGGACAGCTCCCGCGCGTGGTCCAGCCGCAGGGAGGTGGGCTTTCCGTACAGCCCCGCCAGGGCCAGGGCCACCTGGAAGAGGTCTGCGTTGCCCGCGCGTTCCCCGATGCCGTCCACCGTTCCGTGTACCCAGCGGGCGCCCGCCTCCACCGCGGCCAGGGCGGTGGCGGTGGCCAGGCCGAAGTCGTTGTGCCCGTGGTAGTGCACCGGAACCGTGGGCCCGAACCACTCCCGCACCTGCCGGACCAGGTATCCCGCCGCCGCGGGGCTGAGGACGCCCAGCGTGTCCACCACCACCAGCTCCTGCGCCCCCGCCTCCACCGCCACCCGGTAGGCGGTGCGCAGGAACTCCAGGTCCGCACGCGACCCGTCCACGGGGAAGAAGGCCACCTGCAACCCTCTGCGTGCGGCGAACCCCACCGCCTGCTCCACCCGCCGCAGTACCTCCGCGGGGTTGAGCCCGAAGGCCCGCAGCTTCCAGCCCGAAACGGGCGCTTCGATCACCGTGTACCGGAGCCCTGCGCGGAGTACGGCCTCCACGTCCTCCACCAGGGCCCGCGAGAACCCCCACACCTCCGCCCGCAGGCCCAGCCGGCCGATGCGGGTGGCCGCCTGGTGGTCGTCCTCCGACACGCGGGGGAAACCCGCCTCAATGCGCTCCACCCCGGCCGCGTCCAGCAACCGGGCCAGCTCCACCTTCTGGTCCGGGCTCAGGACCACCCCCACCGCCTGCTCGCCGTCCCGCAGCGTGGTGTCGTACAGGCCCACGGGGTGGGAAAGCTCCGGCAGGACCCGTCGGTTCAGTTCACCCAGCCAGAACATGGCTCGCTCACCACCGCACGGGAGGCGGCGCGGGCCGGCCGTACGCCTCCTCCCACGACACCACCGGGTTGCGCAGCACCCCGATCCCCTCGATCTCCGCCTCCACCACGTCTCCCGGCCGCAGGTAGTACGCCTGCGGGTCCTCCCGGAAGGCGGCCACCCCGGACACCGTTCCCAGCGACAGCACGTCTCCCGCGGAGTACCCCATGGGCGAGTAGTGGGCGATCACCTGGGGGATGGTGACCCACATGCGGGAGGTGGAGGAGCTCTGACGGACTTGTCCGTTCACCCGCAGCTCCATACGCAGGTTGTGGGGGTCTGGGATCTCGTCCGGTGTGACGATCCAGGGCCCCAGGGGGCAGAAGGTGTCGATGGACTTGCAGAAGGTGAACACCTTGGACTCCATCTCGCGCCGCTGGATGTCGCGGGCCGTGATGTCGTTGAAGATCACGTACCCGCCCACGTAGTCCCACGCCTCCTCGGGCCCGAAGTGTTTGCCGCTCTTCCGGATCACCACCGCCAGCTCCAGCTCGTAGTCCAGCTCCCGGGTCAGGTGCTCCGGGTACACGATGGGGTCTTCTGGCCCGATGATGGCGTCCACGTTCTGGAAGAACACGATCCACGGGAGAATCGGCGCCACCCACTGGGAGCGCTCGCCCTCCTCCGCGTGTTCCCGGAAGTTCCCCGCGGTGTGGAAGAACTTCTTGGGGATGATGGGCGCCCGCAGGCGCACCGCCTCCAGCGGAAACCGTTCCCCGGAGGCCTCCTGTGCCCGCTTCATCCCCTCGTCCCCCTGCTCGAACAGGGTCCGCATGTCGGGCACGTCCACCTGCACCACGTACCCTTCCCGGACCACCCCCACCCGTTGGCGTCCCGCCACCTCGAACGTCACCAGCTTCATCGGACAGCCTCCTGCGACACGCCCAGCCGGGCCCGCACCAGCTCCACGGTCCGCCTCAGGTGCGCGGCCAGCTCCGCCCTGGCCCGGACCGCGTCCCCCGCCAGGCACGCGTCCAGGATCCGCTGGTGTTCCTGCCGACGCTGACGGGGCGCACCGCGGTCCGCCACGGACAGCACCCGGTAGCGTTCCGCGGCGTCCAGCAGGGGCGGGATCAGGCGGTCCAGGGTCGGCGAACCGGCCAACGCGTACAGCTCGAGGTGGAACCGGCGGTGCAACTCGCGTCCCAGGCGCACCTGGTTGGACTCGTACGCGTCCACAAACTCGTCCAGCAGCCCGGACAGGGCGCGGTGGTGGTCGGGGGTGAAGTGCGCGCACGCCAGCTGGATGGCCAGACCCTCCAGCTCAATCCGCACCCGGTACAGGTCCTCCATGTCGAGCACGGACAGGGGCGCCACCACCGCCCCCCGCTGCGCCTGGCGCACCACCAGCCCCTCCTGGTGCAGGCGGTGGATGGCCTCACGGACGGGGATGACGCTCATGCCCAGGCGCCCGGCCAGCTCCCGCAGCCGGAGCGGGCTTCCGGGCGGCAGCTGGCCGGTGAGGATGTCTTCCCGCAGGGCGAGCCACGCCAGTTCGGCCAGGCTCCGCGGGAGTGTGGGGGTCGCAGGGTGCTGAGCGTGCATCTCGCAAATATTTTATAACGTATAACAGCCCTGTCAAAACGGAACCACCGTGGTCGGTCGGCTCTCCCTGCGTGTGTGCCCCCGCCGTCAAACACGGCCCTGTTTGGCCCTCAGGCAGGGCTCACCGACCCAGCGCCCTTCCGTCCCCTTGGGATTCCAGCAGCTCGCGGGCGTGGCGCCGGGCGGTCTCCGTGGGCGCAGGCCCGGACAGCATGCGGGCGATCTCCTCCACGCGGCCGTCGGGGTCCAGGCGCTCCACCAGGGTCCGCGTGCGGCCCGCGCGGTCCGCCTTCCGGATGGACAGGTGGTGGTGGGCCAGGGCCGCGATCTGCGGCAGGTGGGTGACGCACAGCACCTGGCAGCTGCGCGCCAGCTCCCGGAGCTTGGCGCCGATCACGTGCCCCGTGCGGCCTCCGACTCCGGAGTCCACCTCGTCGAACACCATCACCGCGGGCGGGTCCGCCCGGACCAGCACCGTCCGCAGGGCCAGCAGGACCCGGGACAGCTCGCCCCCCGATGCCACCCGGTGCAGCGGCCGGGGTGGCTCGCCCGGGTTGGCGGACAGCAGGAACTCCACGCGGTCTAGGCCCCACGGTCCCACCCGTAGCCGGCGGCCGTCCACCGCGACACCCTCGGGGTCCTCTTCCACGTCCACCTGCACCTGGAAGCGGGCGGCGGGCATGGCCAGGTCCTGCAGGTGCCGCACCAGCGCGCGCTCCAGCCGCCGGGCGGCCGCGGACCGTGCTGCGGACAGCTGCCGGGCCGCGGAGCCGAGCTCCGCCTCCGCGGCAGAAAGCTCCCGGGCCAACTCCTCCCTGCGGCTGTCCGCGTGCTCCAGCGCCTCCAGCTCCCGCCACGCCCGGTCCCGGTACTCCAGCACCGCTTCCACGGTGTCGCCGTACTTCCGGAGCAGGGCCCGCAGCGCCGCCAGCCGGCCCTCCACCTCCTCCAGCCTTGCTGGGTCGCTTTCCGCCCGCTCCAGGGCTGCCCGGACCTCCCGCGCGACCTCCCCGAGCTGCGCGTCCACGCCCTCCAGCGCTTCCACCGCGGGCACCAGCTCCTGGTCCCACGTGGCCGCCTGCCGCAGCAGCCCCAGGGCTCGTCCCACGCGGTCCGCGGCCGCCCCCTCCTGTCCGTACAGCGCGTCGTACGCCGCTGCCACCGACTCCCGCAGCCGCTCCGCGTGGACCAGGCGGGCCCGCAGGCTGATCAGTTGGTCCAGCTCCCCGGGCCGGGGCCGGACCGCGTCGATCTCCGAAACCTGAAACCGCAGCAGGTCCACCCGCTGCGCCCGCTCCCGCTCGCCCACGTCCAACGCCCGCAGGGCCTCCCGCAGCTGCCGCCACCGGCCCAGCCACTGCCCCACCCGTGCCCGCAGCTCCGACACCTCCTCGCCCGCGAAGGCGTCCAGCAGGTCCCGGTGGAATGTCGGTTCCAGCAGCCGCTGCCCCTCGTGCTGCCCGTGGATCTCCGCCAGGAACGTCCCCAGCCGGCGCAACACGCCCACCGTGGTGGGCTGGCCGTTCACGTAGGCCCGGGCCCGTCCCCCGATCTCCCGCACCAGGACCAGCCCGTCCTCCTCCCAAGGCAGCCCCAGCTCCTCCGCCACCTCCCGCCACCTGCTGCACGCCGCCGCGTCGAACACCGCGCTCACCCGCGCGAAACTGGCCCCCGTGCGGACCACGTCCAGCGGCGTGCGCTGTCCCAGCACCGCGCCCAAGGCGTCCACCAGCATGGACTTCCCCGCACCTGTTTCGCCCGTGAGCACGTTCAGCCCCGGTCCGAACTCCACCCGCACGTCCTCCAGCAGGGCGAAGTCGCGCACGTGCAGCTCGCGGAGCACCGCTACCGCTCCCCCCACGCGAACTTCCGCCGCAGCAGGTCGTAAAACGACGGCGGCCGCAGGCGGACCAGCCGCGCCCGCTCCTCCGCCCGGCGCACCCGCACCTCGTCCCCGCCCTGCAGGGGGCAGCCCAGCTGCCCGTCCACGGTCAACAGCACCCCGTCCACCCCTGCCGGGATCTCCACCGTGGTCACGTCGTCCGCGTCGATCACCACCGGGCGCGCGGTGAGGGTGTGGGGGCAAATCGGGGTGACCACCAGCGCCCGCACGCCCGGGTTGAGGATGGGCCCGCCCGCGGACAGGCTGTACGCGGTGGAACCGGTGGGGGTGGACACGATGAGGCCGTCCGCCAGGTAGGTGGCCAGGTGCTCCCCGTTCACGCAGGTCCGGATGGGCATCAGGCGCGCGTAGCCGCTCTTGGTCACCACCATGTCGTTGAGGGCGAGGAACCGCTGTGCGGTGGCTCCCTCCCGCACCACCTCCGCGGCGAGCATCATGCGCTCCTCCACCACGTAGCGACCGGCCACCAGCCGTTCCAGGGCGTCGGGCAGGTCCTCCAGCCCCACCTCCGCCAAGAACCCGAACCCTCCTACGTTTACGCCCAGCACGGGGATCCCCCGCGGCGCGCCCGCACGGGCGGCGCGGAGGATGGTGCCGTCCCCGCCCACCACCACCAGGGCGTCCGACGCCGCCACCAACTCCTGCTCGGAGGCCGCGAGCTCCCCCAGCCCCACCGCCTGTGCGCCGTCCGCGTTCACCCGCACTTCCACCTCCCCGCGCCGGAGGACCGACACCGCCTGCCGCACCCGCTCCGCCACCTCGGGGTGGTGGGCCACCTTGTCCGGGTTCACCACCAGGCCCACGGTGCGCATGAGCTCACGCCTCCTCGGCCCGCTCCGCCGCGTGGGCCTCCGCCACCGCGGCGTCCACCGCCTGTTCCGTCAGCTGCCGCGGAGCGCCCTTCCGCAACAGCAGCAGGAACTCCACGTTGCCGCGGTCGCCCCGGACGGGGGAAGGAGCCACCTCCTGCGCCCCCAGACCGTGCGCCTCCAGCCCCCACGCCACCTTCCGGACCACCTCCCGGTGCACCCCGGGGTCACGGACCACGCCGCGGCGCGCCACCCCCCGCCCCGCCTCAAAGGGCGGCTTCACCAGCGCCACCACGTAGGCGCCCTGCCGCAGCAGGGGTACCACGGGCGGCAGAGCGCGCAGCAGGGAGATGAAGGAAACGTCCGCGCACGCGAAGTCCACGGGCTCGCCGACCAGGTGAGGACCCAGCTCCCGGGCGTGGGTCCGCTCCAGCACCACCACCCGCGGGTCCGCCCGCAGCTTCGGGTGCAGCTGGCCGCGCCCCACGTCCACCGCGTACACCTTCCGCGCTCCGTGTTGCAGGACGCAGTCGGTGAACCCGCCCGTCCCCGCGCCCAGGTCCAGGACCACCGCGCCCCGCACGTCCACCTGAAACCTCCGGAGCGCTGCCTCCAGCTTCAACCCGCCCCGGCTCACGTACGGGTGCGGCGGACCGGCCACCTCCACCCGGGCGTCCTCGGCCACCAGGGTACCGGGCTTGTCCACCACCCGTCCGTCCACCCGCACCCGCCCGGCCAGGACCACCGCCTGAGCCCGCTCCCGGGTCTCCGCCAGCCCCCGTTCCACCAGCAGCACGTCCAGGCGCTTGCGTCGCGAGGCCACCTACCGCTCGCGCTCCACCACGAACCACGCCAGGTCGGCCAGCAGCTCCCCCCTGGGCCCCAAGGGCGCCAGGGCCGCCACCGCCGCCTCCGCCTCGCGCCGTGCCAGCTCCCTGGACCGCTCCAGGCCGTACACCCGGGGGTAGGTGACCTTGGCCGCGTCCACGTGGGTGGCCTTACCCAGCTTGTCCGCCTCACCCACCACGTCCAGCACGTCGTCCGCGATCTGGAAGGCAAGCCCCAGGTGCTCGCCGTAGGCGGTGAGGCAGCCCAGGTCGGTGTCCCGCCCGGCCAGGAGGGGCCCTGCCCGCGCGCACGCGCGAATCAGACACCCCGTCTTCCGCCGGTGCACCTCCGGGACCCACTCCGCGGGGACCTGGCCCCGCTCGGCCAGCAGGTCCAGCACCTGCCCGCCCACCATCCCCTGCGTGCCCAGCGCGCGCGCCAGGTCCAGCACCACCTCCAACACCCGGTCAGGGGAGCCCAGCTCGCGCCCCGCGGCCAGAATCCACTCGAAGGCCAGGTCGTGCAGCGCGTCGCCCGCCAGCACCGCGATGGCCTCCCCGTACCGCACGTGGCAGGTGGGCCGGCCCCTCCGCAGGGGCGCGTTGTCCATGCAGGGCAGGTCGTCGTGGATGAGCGAGTAGGTGTGCACCGCCTCCACCGCGCACGCCACCGGCAGGGCCCGCTCGGGGTCCAGCCCGCACGCCTGCGCGGAAGCCAGCACCAGCGCAGGGCGGAAGCGTTTGCCGCCCGCGAACACGCTGTACCGGATGGCCTCGTGCAGCACCCGCGGCTCCTGGTGGACGGGGGGGAGCAGGCGGTCCAGGGCTGCGTCCACCCTGCGGCCGGCTTCCTCCAGGAAGGCTTCTGCCCGGGACGCGACCAGCTCGGACCTCCTAGTACCGGATCCGGAAGGAGCGCTCGCCCACCGGCTCCTCCCACCGCAGGTCCACGGCCGTGACCACCGCGCTACGCGGCCCCCGGCGCACCGCGTCCAGGAACTCCCGGACCGCCTCCTCCGGGCCCTCTGCTGCGACCTCTACCCGGCCGTCCGGCAGGTTGCGGGCGTGTCCCCCCAACCCCAGCCGCTGCGCCCACTCCTCCGCGAAGAACCGAAACCCTACCCCCTGCACGCGGCCCGACACCACCACCCGGGCCCGCACCACCCGCCGGCCGCGGCACGCAGGCTCCTGCGACATTCCGTCCGCCTCCCCGCTTACGTTAGCACCGGCAGCATGCGGGTGAGGAGGTGTACAGCCGACCTCACGAGGGCTTGCCCGCCTGCGTCCGGGGGAGGACCACCTCGCGGTAGACGCGTCCCAGGATCCCGTTCACGAACCGCCCGGAGTCCTCGGTGCTGTACCGCTTGGCCAGTTCCACCGCCTCGTTGATGACCACGCTCGGGGGGGTTTCGAAGTGCAGGAGTTCGTGGATGGCCATGCGGAGCACGCAGAGGTCCACCCGGGCCAGGCGGTCTGCCGACCAGCCCTCCGCGAATTGCTCCACCAGGGCGTCCGCCTCGTGGCGCCCTTCCCACGCCCCGCGGGTGAGCCGGACCAGAAATTTCCAGTCTTCCTCGTCCCACGGCTCGGGAGGGCCGTCCTCGGGCGGGGCCCAGCCGTCCGCGTACCGGCTCAAGACCTCCTCCAGCCTCTGCCGGCCCACCTCCGCCTGGTAGAGGGCCTGGAGGACCACCTGCCGGGCCTTGTGCCGGCTCGCCATGGCAAGGTCATTGTACCGGGCTTGAGGCGCCGCGGGGGGCGCGCGTCCAGCTCAGCGGGAGGACCACCGGGCCGGAGGCGGGATCTTAGCGCCCCACCACGGAGGCGACATTGAGGACCGGGAGGTACAGGCCGATGGCCAGCAGAGCCGCCAGAACCCCGCCGACCAGAAGCAGCGCCGGCTCCACCAGCTGGGCCAGCTGCTCCGCAATCCGGTGCGCCTCGTACTCCAGCTGCTCACACGCTTTGTCTATCATCTCCTCAAGCCGACCGCTCTCGTCCCCGACCGCCGCACACGTGACCAACAGCTCCGGGAACACCGCGGACTCCCGCTGCACCGAGTCGCCGAGCCGGCTCCCGCGCAGCACCGTCTCCCGGATCCGCCGCAGGGCTTGCGCCGCGTGCGGCACCGAGGCGGACTCCTCCGCCAGCTGCAGCGCTTCCAGCGTGACGATCCCCGCTCCGTACGCGGTCGCGAACGTCTTCCACACTTCCGCGGCGGCCGCCATACGGACGATGGAGCCCACCCACGGCGCCCGCCAGGCCGCGTCCCACAGGACCCGCCTGTGCTTCGGCGCTGCCACGAAAACTCCGACCCCCGCAGCCAGGCCGGCTCCTGCGAAGGGGACTAGCTTCCGGAGGGCTGCGGCCAGAGCGAGTAGGACCCTCGTGGGCAGAGGGAGCTGTGCCCCTGCTGCTGCGAACAGGGACTCGAACGCCGGCAGCGCGACGAACACGATGATGGACCCTGACAGGAGCAACGTCGCGAGAACGATGGACGGGTACGTGGCAGATGCAACGATCCTCTTCCGCAGCCGGGCCCGGGCTTCCAGGAGCTGGGCCGCCCTTCCCAAGGACTTGTCCAGGGTCCCACTTGCCTCGCCTGCCTTGACGAGCCTGCGGAGGACGTGCGGCCACACATCGGCGGCGCCATCCATACTCTCCCACACGGGCCTGCCTGCCATCACCCGCATGAGCAGCCCGGAGCTCGCACGTCTGAGCGCGGACGGTCCGGAGCGGGACAGGACCTCCAGAGCACGCAGCAGCGGTACCCCCGCGCTCAGGAAGGCTGCCAGCTGCCGCGCCCACGCGGCGGCGTCAGCGTCTGACGGTGCGCGGCGCCGGGTCATGGCGGAAGCCACGCCCGCGAGACGGCGTACAGGGCAGGCAGGATCACCCTCACCCCTCCCCGTCCTTCCACCGTCAGGTTGCCCGGAGGCGGGGAGAACGCGCAAGCCGGCCCTGCGGGGGAGTCCACCAACCCCACCAGGTGCACATAAGGCGGGGACGGGCTGTCGAAACAGACCCCGGAGAGGGGCAGCGAGGCCGCGAGCGACGACTCTGAAAGCGTGGCTGCGTCCACGAACACGGCCGAAGGCTGGCCGCAGGGCCCCCCGCCGGGCGGCGGCCAAGCCGCCCGCAGCAGTCTCCTAGGCCCGACCGGCGAGAACTGGTAGCGCACGCACAGGGGGCCCCCCTCGGTCCAGGTCCTCACGGTGAAGCCGGAGACGGAAACGGCCGCGAACCCTGCGGGCTGACTGGGGGGAGACGGCGCAGCCCTCAGGACGTCCTCCCGGAGCCGCGCGCCGTAGGCCGCGTACACTGCCGCTCCGTCCACCTCCACCGTCAGGCGTCCCTGCACGCCGCCGGCAGCCACCGCCAGCATCCCAAACACCACCCCTGCCACAGCCGCCACAGCAAGGCCGGCCGCTAGACCTGCGAGGGACTGCCCACTACTCCCGCGCAGCACGAGGCTCCCCACGGCAGCTCTCATGGCACCTCGCAACCGAAAGTGAAGGGCTTCGTTTGAACACCGGACAGTGTGACTTCGTAGGTACCCGATAGAACCGCAGCGAGCACGATCGTCAGCCTGCCAGCACCGGCGCGGAGGGGAGGCGCACTCTTCCCCTGCCACTGGAAGCCAATCGTGGGGACGGGATCGCCTTCGTAGGTGACGGTAATCTCTCCGTACTCAAAGGGACCGGGCCGCAGGGACAGGAACACGTGCAGGCTGTTTAGTTGCCGCCAGCACAGGCCCACGTCCACCCACGTGGCCCGGTCCACGCCGTCCACCCGGGCGGACCGAACCGCGAAGAACCGCTGCCCCGCCAGCTGTTCGGTCCGCACGCAGACTGCCCTCGGAGTGCCACCCAACACCAGGGAGGCAGTTGCGGGGCAGTCCGGCACGGATGCCGACGACGCCAGGTGCGCCACCGCCAGGGCCGCACCGGTGTCAGAACTCCTGGCCCTCGTGGCCTGCGCGGCCAGCAGGAGCCGGGCCGCCCCCGTCACCGCCAGCGCTGCAAAACCAGCCAGCGCCAGACTGACCGCGGCTTCCAGCAAGGTGGCCCCGGCCTGGCACCGCAGCATCAACGCACCACCTCCACAGAGAGGAAGGCTCCGGCAATCCCGTCATAGCAGGCTTTCACCTGGGCCCTCGCCTGCCGTACGCCGCCCGGGCCGGTGCGGTACACGATCGCCAGTCCATAGGCCACACGCGTCGCCCCTGCCGGACACTCGGCGAAGCCGGGGGCCCCCGGCGACTCCGGGGGCGGACAGTCTGCCAGAGAGCCCGGGCCCGTGAAACGCGACCCCCGGTACGTATAGCACCCCACGTAGTCGGGCGACGCGGGCGTGCAGCTCGCCCCTCCCAGGTCCGTCCCGGACCGGCACACGCGTACCGGCTGGCCCGGGGGTAGCAAACCTGCCTCCGCCTCCGCGATGGCCTGCATGGCCCCTGCCTCTGCCCCCGCCACTGCCTCGAAGCTAGGCCCCTCCTTGACCGCTTCCTGCGCCCGCAGCAGGACCGCAAGCCCCGTGGCCACGGCCGCCATGCCCACGAGGAGGAGGGCGAGCGCCAGTGCCACCAGCGCCGCCCCTTCCTCCCCGCCCTGGCGGCTACTGGAAGTTGAGCCTGATCCGGTTCGCAGCCGCACCACAGTTGTTGTACGTGGCAGCCCTGTTGTTGCAGATGTCCACGGTGGTCACGACAGGCGGTGTCCCCGTCTGTGCGCACACCAGCGTTGTCGTGCTCCCGTTGGGAGACGTGATGGTCCCCGTGTTACCGCTGACGGAAACCCCGTCCATCTGCGCGAAAAGCTGAGCGCAGTTAGGCCTCTGGCTGTTGTTGGCCAGGTAGATGCCGTAGGCAGACCGGGTGGCCGCCGCCGTGGCCTCCGCGGCCCTGTCTCCCGCCCGCCCGGTCAAGTCCGCGAACCTGGGGGCGGCAGCCGCCGCCAGGATGGCGATGATCGCCAGAACGATGGCAAGTTCGATCAGCGTGAACCCACCGTCCTTTCGCATAGCTTCCTCCCTCCGTTCTTCCGTCGGCCTCCGTCTGTGACTCCGTCAAAGAATCGCATCGCCCGGCTAGACCATGCGACCACCTCCCCTCACCTGTGACCCGCCGGACCCTGGTTACGGCCCCTTGGGCCTGGGACCCAGCACACGGACAACCTCGTCGTAGTCGGTAATGCCGGAGTCCATCAACCGCTCCGCCGCCTCCCACAATCGGTTCAGCGAGTCCGCGACCGAAGCGCTCCCAGAGCCCCAGTCGGCCGAGCCCGAGGGGTCCCTGGCGTGCACGGCGAAGAGCCCGGTTCGCCCCCGGTAGCCGGTCCGCAGGCAGTCCACGCATCCGCCGCCGTTCCCACCGGCCCCGCGGCACGTGCACAGGCGCCGGACGAGCCGCTGGTTTACCGCACACACGACCGACGCACTCAACAACCACTCAGGAGTCCCCATCTCGCGGATCCGGACTAAGGCGTCCTGGGGTGAGGAGGCGTGCATGGTCGCCAGCACCAGGTGTCCCGTAAGAGCTGCCTGCGCAGCGATCTCCATGCTCTGAGGGTCGCGGACCTCTCCTACGACGATCACGTCCGGGTCGTGGCGAAGTACCGCCCGCAGGATGGTGGGAAAGTCCAGCCCCGCCTTCTCTCGGACCGGAATCTGCGTCACCCCGTCCAGCCTGTACTCCACAGGGTCCTCCACGCTTACCACGTGCTTGTCGGGACTGGCCAACTCCCGCAGGATGGCGTACAGGGTCGTGGTCTTGCCGCTTCCCGTCGGTCCTGTGATCAGGACAAGGCCGTGCGGCATGGCGGCGGCAGCCCGGACGGACTCCACCTGCTCGGGCAGCATCCCCAGGTCCCGCAGCCCCAGCAAAACCCGGTGCGGGTTCAGGATCCGCAGGCTCGCCCGTTCCCCCCACTGCGTGCCCAACGTGGCCACACGTAGGTCCAGCTCCAGCCCCATGACGGACGCGGTCAGTCTGCCGTCCTGAGGCCGCGTCCGCTCTGAGATGTCCATGTCGGCCAGGACCTTCAGGCGGCTGATGGCTGCCTCCGCTTGGTCGCGGGGTAGCCTCGCCACGTCCACCAGGACCCCGTCCACTCGGAAGCGCACCCGCACCGCACCCGGTTGCGGGTCTAGGTGAATGTCCGTGGGGCCGATACGGGCCGCCTCTTCTAGCAGGGCGTTGAGCACGGCCTCGCCCCCCTCGTCTTCTCGGAACGCGTCGCGTTCGCGCGAGATGACCAGCCTGGGCGCGGCCCGCTCGCTTTCCTCCAGGTCGAGGGCCCGCCGCAGAGGACCGTACAACCTGGCGATGGCTGCGTCGACGTCCGCGTCTAGCGCAACCGCCGGCACCGGGTCTTTGACGAACATCCTGGCCGTTTCTAGCCCGACCAAGTCGGTGGGGTCGGCCATGGCCACCACGGTCCGGTCTCCCCGTCGGGCGACCGGGACCATCCTGTAGCGCCGCGCGGCCCACTCGGGCAGCCGCCTGGCCAGGTCTTCGTCCGGTATGCCCTCCGCCAAGTCAACAAACGGCACCCCCAGCTGCGCTGCCAGGGCTTCCAACAGCGGCCGCCTACCGACCACCCCCCGGTCGACCAGGATCCGGCCCAGGCGCTGCCGGGTGCGCCGCTGCTCCGCCAGGGCGGCGTCCAGCTGCTCGGGGGTCACTAGACCCCGCTCGAGCAACAGGGCACCCAGCGGGGGCCGTTTCCCGTTGCCGGGTGCGGTGACCAGCCCCTTCAGCCCTTCCTGCGGCGGCCGGAGGACCTCCATCGCCGGTGTTTTGGAGCATGTTTCGTGCCGCAGGCCCTGTTCCGGGACCGCGGACGACCTGGGGTGACCCCAACCAGCCCGGTGCCGGTGGCGTCCGCCGCGGTGTCCGGCACGGCGAGCTGGCCCCCGC
>FWWM01005085.1_pt1 | contig 29554 bp, 28 predicted proteins | sample 2228351 | NCBI WGS metagenome assembly FWWM01 (sample SAMEA103939774, study PRJEB20133) | metagenome | reverse complement strand
CAGATTAAGCTTGCGTTACTACCTACCAAGAGATCAGCGCGGCATGCGGACCGCAACCCCGGCCCCCACGAACCAATCCGAAGCCGCCCGGTCCTAAAATATTAGGGGCTCCTAAAGCCCAGCACAAGGTGGTCTCCCCGTCAAGGAAGCGTGGGAGGCGCTTCGAATCGGCGGCGAGATCCCACAGCCCTGGCCAGCCTAGGGCCCAGGGTACCAAGGGTGGCACCCAACCGCTCGGCGAGCGCTAGGTACCAGGGATGGTAGCCTGTCAGGGTGTACTGGAGCTCCCACACTGGAGCGGCGAACGGGGCGTAAAGGAACAGCTCCACCGCCAGTGCCAGCAGACAACGGCGGTTCTTGCGGAACACGGCCCCGCAGCTGGTGGGATCGAATCGGCCAACAGCAGAAGACCACGCGGCCAGTGGGGCGAGTTAGCGGCAGATTACAGGGACTCTCACACAGTACTCACGTTAACTCTAAGGATCAGCGGTGACCATTGGTCATTGGGGGCCGTGACAAGCCTCCTTCAGGAGATCGGCAAGATACAACATGGAGGCGAAGATGCGATGAGACGTGCTCTCTTGTTCCCTCTCCTGGCGGCCAGTGGGACGGCGCTGCTGAGCTGCGCCGGGCGGGATAACCCTCTGGCACTGGACGGGCTCGACGTTCAGGCGCAGTTCGAGATCGAGGCTGCCAGGGTCGAAACCTTTGAAGAGATCGAGATCGCGGTACGAGCAACCCACGGGGGAGCACCGCTTAAGCTCCGCCTGGCACAGTTGGAGCTCGAGCCTGCTGCCGGGGGCCCAGCTCAGAGGGTGACACTGGAGCCCGAAGGAGAGCATTACGCGGCTCACGTAATGTTCTTTCAGCCGGGCGAGCATCATCTCCACTTCATGGGGGTGCCCGAGCGGCATCACTTGATGAAGGAGATGGGCGAACACGAGGTCGACGTACACCGCGCCCACCGCCTCGTTGGACCTTACTGGATCGAGCTGGGAGTAAATCCGGCGCCGATTCTGGAGGGCTCGGAAGCGCACCTCAAGATCTACGCCTATCTCTTGAATCCTGATGGCACCCCGGGAGCACCAGCCGCCGGACTGGAAGTACACTTTGCCCTTCATTCACCGGACGGCAAGGAGAGTGTACTGACGGTGATGGAAGAGCAGCCGGCGGAGTACGAAGCTGAAGTCGCCTTCGGCCAAGCGGGGACGTACGAGCTGCACGTGGAGATCGAGATCGACGGCACCCATGAGGAAGCCGAGTTTCACATTCCGGTGCTCTCGCCCGCCGGCGAGAAGAGCGGCACCGGCAGACCGGGAGGTCACGGCCATGGTAGCTAGGATCGCATCGCAGGTCACCTTGCTTTTGCTCGCCGCCCCCGCGCTGGTGGCGCAGGCGGTGGGAGAACGGCTGGTTCCCACCAATCAGGTGGTGATCTCCGGGTACGGAACGATCGGGTACAACTACCGGCCGTTCGGCGAAAAGGAGAACGAGTTCGCCTCGAGCTTCAATCCCATGTTTCTATTTCAATTCCAAGACTGGGTGTTGTTCGAGGCGGAACTGGAGTTCGAGCTCGAAGAGGGGATAACCGAGGCCGGACTGGAGTACGCGCAAGTCGATGTAATGGTGGCCGACAATCTGACGCTGGTGGGGGGCAAGTTCCTGCTGCCCTTTGGAGTCTTCGGCGAGCGGCTGCACCCGACCTGGATCAACAAGTTCCCGACGGCGCCGCCGATTTACGGGCATCACGTGGCCGAGTTCGGAGCCGAGCCGCTGCTGCCCATAGTCTCGGACCTCGGAGTCATGGGACGGGCGGTCTTCGCTGGATCGCGCATCAACTTGGCAGTCAACAGCTACGTAGTCCAGGGGCCCGCTGCGGAGGTGGACCCGGGGGGCGGGGTGCCAGAACTGGAGTTTCCCGCCTCTTCAAAGGACAATAACGCCGACAAGATGTTCGGAGGTCGAGTCGATCTGGTCATTCCTCCCTGGGCGGAGTTCAATTTCTCTTTCCTGAACGGGGACTACGACTCGGAGGGCGTACTCGACCTCACCGGTTTCAATGTAGCCGCGGAATTCCGGGTGTCCAGGCTGGAGCTGCGCGGCGAGTACCTGGAAACCCGGCAGGAGATTGAAACGCTCACGGGCTTTCCCACGGTGAAACGCAGCGGCTTCTACGCCCAGGCTGCGTACCGGTGGAGGGCCTGGGAACCCGTGCTGCGGTGGACTCAAGTCTTCGACACCAAGCTGAACGGCGAGGTGCAGACCGAGGGAGCCTGGCAAGCGGGCTTCGGACTGGACTACTGGTTCAATCCCTCGATCGCGATAATGGCCGGTTACGAGCTGAACCGCGAGAGAGGAACCGAGCTCAAAAACGACTGATTCATGATCCACATCGCGTACGGCTTTTAAGGAGGCGGTGATGATGAGGAGGAACCATCTGAAACAGGCTCTACTATCCAGCGCCTTGGGCCTGGGGATGGCAGCAACGCTCGCACGGCCGCCGGAGGTGATCGCCCAGCAGCAGGCCTCGGTCACCCAAGGGGCGCGGGTTTACGGGCGCATGTGCGGCCGTTGCCACAACCCCCGATCTCCCTTGGAGCGTTCCGACCGGGATTGGGTGACCATTGCCAACCATATGCGGGTCCGCGCCAACCTCACGGGGGGCCAAGTTCGAGATGTGCTGGCATTTCTCCAAGCAAGCAACTCTGACCCCAGGGAGAGAGCCCCGCTGGGAGAGGCGGTTCTCCCGTCGACGCCCGAAGTCCGGAAAGGACCGCCCTCCACCGACCCGGCGACGGTAGCTCGCGGAAGCGACCTCGCAGCGCAAAAGGCCTGCGTCGGCTGCCACGTCATAGGAAACACGGGCGGACAGATCGGTCCTTCCCTCAACGGCGTGGTGCAACGCCGGGGAGCCGACTTCGTGCGCCTTAAGTTGGCAGACCCGACGTTCAATAACGCCATTTCGATGATGCCCAACTTCGGCCTGAGCCCCGAAGAGATCGAGGCACTGCTGGCATACCTAGCGACTTTGGGCCCCGGTCGTTAGCCTTAATGCCAACCTGGCTGGGACCGTAAATGGGAGTGGACAAGGGGAGCGTGTTAAGAAGAGCCGCAGCCTGCGCCGTACTGGCGGCGCTAGCGTTTTCGGGCCTGCCTCATACTGCGGCGGGGGAGGCCTACAGCATCCATCGCTGCCACCCGCCGACTGCGGCCGATCAACCGTCCCTTACGGCGCCCGCGGCGGACCAGCACTGCGCGGCGCAGCACGGAATCGCTTGCGCCACAATGCCCGGATGCGCCGGTCTAGCGGCGGCGCTCCTACTCGGCTCGCCGAACGAGGTTTCCGAACCGGACTCCCCTCCTCTGCCATTCGGAGAAGGCCCGAACCTTACAGACCGCACATCCAGCGGACCTCCTACACCACCTCCCGACCTCTGATACCGGGCGCCTTTCGCTGCGCCTGAACTAGGCGGGGCATCCACCCCGAAAGGGCTATTTCCTGCAAAACTGTGCGACTCTCGATGGGAGGTCGGTTATGCTTTCCGTAGTTCTTCTGGTGGCGAACCTGCCGCGCTCGCTGGCAAAGCCGGAGCGCTCGTCCCGGCGGTTCGAGCCATGAATCCGATTTTTCTGTGGGCTGCGAGCTTGCTGGCGGCTGTAGCCCAAGGCCCCGTTGTGGCCCAAAGGGATACGCTGAGGCTAGAGGAAGCCATCCGCCACGCCCTCGCCGCGAACCCGATGCTGCGGGCCGCGCGGCTAAAGGCCGAAGCGGCAGCCGAGCGAGTTGCTCCCCAGGCTGCGCTGCCGGACCCCGAGTTATCGCTGTCCTTGATGAACCGGATGATCTCGAGCCCGGGCTCCACCATGGATCCGATGACCATGAATCAGGTTCAGCTCACCCAGATGATCCCCTGGTTCGGCAAGCTCGGCATGGGGAAGGAACGGGTGGCGAAGTTGGCGGAGGCGGAGCTCCTCGATGCGCACGAGGCCGAGCGAGTGCTGATAGCTCAGGTAAAGTCCTTGTACCACCGCTTGGCCTACATGGATCGCGCTCTGGTAATCATGAACGCTTCCCGCGATCTGCTCCGGAGTTTTCTCCAGGTTTCCCAGGCGATGTACGTCGCGGGCACCGCGGTGCAACAGGATGTCTTCCAGGCGCAGGTGGGCGTTGCCCGGATGAGCGCGGATATCACGGTGATGGAACAGGAGCGGATCGCGATGGCCGCGCGGCTCAATGCGCTTTTAGGACGCGAGGCTACCGCTTCGATCCCGGCTCTCGAGCTCCGGGAGGAGACTGCCGAGCTGCCGCCCGCCGAATCGCTGATGGCAGCCGCGGTGGCCAACCGGCCCGCGCTAAAGGCCGCGGCGGCCCGCGTGGCCGCAGCTGAGGCAGGCTACCGGCTCGCCCGGCGCGAGCTCTATCCCGATCTGATGATAGGTATCTCCTACGGGCAGCGGCCCACCTACCAAGATATGGGGTCACTGATGCTGGGACTCAGGGTCCCCTTGTGGGCCGGATCGCGACAGTTGCCGATGCGCAGAGAGGCCGACGCGATGCGGGCAATGGCGGAAGCGGAGGCCCAAGATCTGTATAACCGTACCTACGCAGAGTTGGTCGAGCTGAGAGCCGAAGCGGAGCGGAGCCGGCGCCTGAGCCGCCTGTACGCCACCAGCATCGTTCCCCAGGCCCGCGCTTCGGTGGCGGCTGCACTAGCGGCGTACCGGGTGGGCAGAGTGGACTATATGAGCGTGGTAGAGAACCAGATGATTGCAAACCGCTACGAAGCCGAAAGCGTGCGCCTCTTGGCGGACTACTGGCAGGCAATAGCCGAAATCGAGGCCCGCATAGGCGGCGCGCTGGCGGATTCGCCGGAAACCAACGGAGGTACCAGATGAGCATCCCAAACCGGAGAGCGCTGGCGGTGCTGGCGATTCTATTTGCGTGCGGGGGCGAAGCCCAGGACTCCCCCATGCCGGGGATGACCGCAGAGGAGCACGCCCGGATGCAGGCGGGGCTCACCGGCACCACCGACACCGCGGGCCAGATGGTCCGCCGTCCTATACACCTTACCGCCGAGCAGGAGCGGGCCTTAGGCGTAGTTTACACGGTGGCCCGGCGGCGAGCTCTGACGCGCACCATTCGGACGGTGGGGCGAATCGAGGCGCCCGAGCCGGCGGTCGCCGATGTCACGCCCAAGATCGAGGGGTTCGTGGAACGGCTGTTCGTGGACTATACCGGTGTCGCCGTGCGCCGCGGCCAGCCGCTGCTCGAGCTGTACAGCCCGATGCTGGTGGCGGCTCAGGAAGAGCTGCTCACCGCCAAACGGCTTCTGGCCCAGGTGGACTCGGGCGCTCCGGAAGCGTGGCGGGGAGCGATCAGCACCCTGGAAGCGGCGAGGCGAAGGCTCCTCTACTGGGACATCACCCAAGAGCAAATCGAGCGGATCGAACGGACCGGCGAAGTGAACAAAACCCTGGTCCTGGTCTCGCCGGTGAGCGGAATAGTCCTAGAAAAGAACTTGCTGGAAGGCCAGCAGGTGATGCCGGGGATGCGGCTCTACCGCATAGCCGATCTCTCCAGCGTGTGGGCCGAAGGAGACGTCTTCGAGCAGGATCTTGAGTTCGTTCGGGTCGGGTCCCAGGCGCATATCGAGGTGACGGCCTATCCCGGCCAGCATTTCATGGGGCGAGTGAGTTTCGTTTATCCCACTGTGGATGAAGCCAGTCGGACCAACCGGGTGCGGGTTACTCTGCCCAACCCGGGGCTGCGCTTGAAGCCCGGGATGTACGCGACGATCTACATCGACGTCGAGATCGGCCCCGACGCGGTGGTGGTGCCGCGCGAGGCGGTGGTCGCCACCGGAGAGCGCAATCTGGTGTTCGTCCGCGACGCCGACGGGATGCTGGTTGCCCGGGAGGTGGTTTTGGGGTCGAGGGCCGGCGATCTGGTGCAGGTGCTCACCGGCCTGGCTGAGGGGGAGACGATAGTGGCTGCGGCCAACTTCCTGGTGGACGCAGAATCGCGACTGGCGGGAACCGAGCGTTCGATGCCGGGGATGCAGCATGGATCGCACGGCACCGCGGCCCGACCGGACTCGCCTGCGGCGAGGGAGCAGCACCGCCATGATTAACCGCATCATCGCTTGGTCGCTCGAGAACCGGTTCCTGGTTCTGCTAGCCGCGGCGGCCGTGACCGCCGGCGGGATCTGGGCCATGGGCACCACGCCCTTGGACGCCATCCCCGACCTTTCCGACGTGCAAGTGATCGTTCAGACCGATTTCGCCGAGCAGGCTCCGCAGATCGTGGAGGACCAGATCACCTACCCCATAGCATCGGAGATGCTGAAGGTCCCGGGTGCCAGGGTGGTGCGGGGCTACTCGTTCTTTGGCCTGAGCCTGGTATACGTGATTTTCGAAGACGGCACCGACATTTACTGGGCGCGCTCCCGGGTGCTGGAGTACTTGAACGGCATTCGGCCCAGGCTTCCGCGGGGGGTGGAGCCGACCCTCGGGCCGGACGCGACGGGCGTGGGATGGGTGTTCGAGTACGTCTTGGAGTCCGACAGTCTCGATCTGGCACAGCTCAGAACCTTGCAGGACTGGTACATCCGCTACCAGCTGACCGCCGTGCCGGGTGTAGCCGAGGTGGCCAGCGTGGGAGGGTTCGTAAAGCAATATCAAGTGGAGGTCAATCCCGAGCAGTTGCGCGCCTTCAACATTCCGGTAACGAGGGTGGCGCAGGCGATCGGCGCCCACCAGGCGGACATCGGTGCCCGGGTCTTGGAAATGGGGGGCCGGGAGTACATGATCCGCGGCTTAGGATACCTGCGCGGGGTGCGGGATATCGAAAACGTGACCGTGGGGGTCGCGCCGGGCGGCACGCCGATTCGCGTGGCCGACATTGCCACGGTCCAGGTGGGGCCCGCCCCGCGCCGGGGAGCCGCCGACTGGAACGGGAAGGGCGAGGTGGTGGCGGGGATCGTGGTGATGCGCTTCGGATCGGATGCCCTCGAGACCATCGAGGCGGTAAAGCAGAGAATCCGCGAGATTGAGCGCGGCCTCCCGCCGGGCGTAAGAATCCGCACCGCCTACGATCGCAGCGACCTGATCCACCGGGCGATCGCCACCCTGCGCGACAAGCTGATCGAAGAATCCCTGATCGTGGCGGGGGTTGCCGTTCTATTTCTGCTGCACGCCCGCTCGGCGTTCGTAGCGATCGTAACGCTGCCCCTAGGAATCCTGATCTCTTTCATCGTCATGCGCTGGATCGGGGTGAATGCCAACATCATGAGCTTGGGCGGGATCGCAATCGCCATCGGCGCGATGGTGGACGCGGCCATCGTCATGATCGAAAACATGCACAAGCATCTGGAGCGCGCGGGGGACGGAGCTAACCGCTGGGAGATCGTGCTGAAAAGTGCGAAGCAGGTGGGGCCACCGCTGTTCTTTTCCCTGCTGATCATCACCTTCAGTTTCCTGCCGGTTTTTGCTTTGGAGCAGCAGGAGGGCCGGCTCTTCAAGCCCCTAGCTTATACTAAGACCTTCGCCATGGCAGGGGCGGCACTTCTGTCCATTACCCTGGTGCCCGTGTTGATGGGCTATCTCATCAAGGGCAAAATCCGTCACGAGGCGGAAAATCTCGTGAACCGGGTTTTGCGCCGGATTTATCGTCCGGCAATCGATTTCGCCCTAAACCGTCCCGTTGCGGTCATCGTCGGTGCGGGCGTCATCCTCGCCGTCACAGCTCTGCCCTGGAGCCGGCTGGGAAGCGAGTTCATGCCCCCGCTGCGGGAGGGTTCGCTGCTGTTCATGCCCACCACGGTACCCGGGGTATCGATTGCCCAGTCCCGCGAGATCATGCGGTACCAGGACAGTGTGCTGGCTTCTTTCCCCGAGGTGGAGTCGGTCTTGGGCAAGGCGGGGCGGGCCAACACCGCCACCGATCCTGCTCCACTGGATATGTTCGAAACCACCATGATCCTCAAGCCCGAAAACCAGTGGCGGCCGGGGATGACCTACGAGCGGCTAGTGGCGGAGATTGATCGCGTGGTCCGCCTTCCTGGCGTTACCAACGCTTGGACCATGCCGATCAAAGGCCGGATCGACATGTTGGCCACCGGGGTTCGCACCCCGGTCGGGATCAAGATCTTCGGACCCAATCTGGACACGTTGCAGATGCTAGGGGAGCGGGTGGAGCGGATGGTGCAGCGGGTGCCCGGCACCCGGAGCGCCTTCGCCGAGCGCGGCGTGTCCGGCTACTACGTGGACATCGAGATCGACCGAGTCGAAGCGGCCCGCTACGGTCTCAACGTAGGGGACATTCACGACGCGATCATGGCGACGGTGGGCGGTATGGACGCCGCGGTGACTGTCGAGGGGAGGGAGCGCTATACGGTCAACGTGCGCTACCCGCGGGAGCTTAGGGACGATGTCGAGAAGCTGCGACAGGTTCTGATTCCCGCTCCCGGCACGGCACCCGGAGGTGGCGTTATGGCTGAGGGGATGTCGGGGATGTCCCTGAACGGGGGATCGGGATCGCCGTTGGCCCAGATTCCGTTGGGCCAGGTAGCCGAGGTGCGTTTAGTGCAGGGTCCCATGGCGGTGAAGACGGAAAACGCCTTTCCGGTAACGACCGTGTTCGTGGATATCGGTGATAGGGACGTAGGGAGCTACGTGGCCGAAGCGCAGAGGCTGGTGGCCTCCGAGCTCGAGCTTCCGCCGGGATACACGCTGGTCTGGAGCGGGCAGTACGAATTCATGCAGCGGGTGGCGGAGAAACTTCGAATTGTCATTCCGGTCACGCTGGGGATAATCTTCCTCCTGCTCTATCTAAACTTTCGCAATGCGGCCGAGTCGCTGATCGTCATGCTGGCGCTACCCTTCGCTGTGGTGGGCGGGATCTGGTTTCTGTGGCTTTTGGGTTACAACACCAGTGTCGCGGTTTGGGTGGGCTTCATAGCTCTGGCCGGAGTGGCCGCGGAGACCGGCGTGGTGATGCTGATCTACCTGGACGAGGCGTTTCACCGGCGGAGTCTGCAGGGTCGGATGCGCGACCGGGCCGACGTGCAGGCGGCCGTGAGGGAGGGGGCCCTGGAGCGGCTGCGCCCGGTGATGATGACCGTAACCGCCATAACCGCCGGTTTGGCGCCGATTCTCTGGAGCCACGGAACCGGGGCGGATGTAATGAAGCGGATCGCGGCTCCGATGGTAGGGGGTATGGTGACCGCAACAATTTTGACGCTGATAGTAATTCCGGCCATTTACCTGCTCTGGCGCAGCTGGCAAGTGGCTCACCGCCCGGAAGCTCCCGTCAAGGAGGCGCTTCGAGATCAGAAGGTGCTTGCCCCGTGAGCGTTGGGGGATCCTGGAACGGGAGGAGCCACGAATATGAGTCAGATGGTGACCTGGCGTACGCCGGCTGGCGGGTTAGATTGGACCACCGGCCATGCCGTTCACGGAAGAACAGCTCGCTAGGATCAAGCCGTTGTGGGACCGGATGCTGGCGCACCGGTTCCTGCAAGAGACCAAAGACGGCACCATCTCCGACGAGCGGTTCGCCGTGTGGATGCGACAGGACTATCTGTTCGTCGAGGCGGCGATTCCTTTTATCTCCGCTCTGATCCCCAAGGCCCCGCGCCGCCACTGGGAGTCCCTAGCCAGCGTGATCTCGGCGCTCTTCGACGAGCTCAAACTGTTCGAGGAGCGTGCCCGGGCGGTGGGAGTGGACTTGCGGGGAGTCCCGCCGGCTTTCACCAACCACGCCTACATCCAGTTCCTCATGGCGACCGCAGCCCACGCCACCTACCCGGAGGCCTACACCGTACTGTACACCGCGGAAAAGGCCTATTTCGATTCCTGGTCGGTCGTAAAGGCCGGAATCTCGCCTCAATCCAAGTGGTACCCCTTCGTAGAGAACTGGGCGGGAGAGAGGTTCGCCCAGTACGTGAAGTACTTGGAGGACGAGTTGAACCGTCTGGCCGAGGAGGCGGGAGCGGCGGAGCGAGAGCGGATGGCTGGTTACTTCGAGCTCACCACCAAGTACGAGATAGCGTTCTGGGAGATGTCAGCGACTGGCGAGGGGTGGCCGGGAGTGGACTAGGACGGAGGGGGTGAGGGCGACTCAAGGGCGGGCGATCTTGCGCGGACCCAACCGGTGCAGAGCAGGAGGCTCCCAGTGATCCCGATGACCGAAGAACAATTCCAAGCCGCGCGGCCGCTGTGGGATGCACAGCTCAGGCATCCCTTTGTTCAGGGACTGAAAGACGGCACGCTGGAAGTGGAGCGCTTCAAGCGTTGGGTACTCCAGGACTATCTCTACCTTAAGGAGTTTGCGCGGCTCTTTGCCTGGGCGGTGGCCAAGGCGGATCGGCTGGAATCGATGGGCTGGTACGCCGGGGTGCTCAATCTCACGCTCAACACCGAGATGGAGCTCCACCGTTCCTATGCGGCGCGGTTCGGCATCGCTCCGCAAGAACTAGAGCAGCAGGAAATGTGGCCCACCACGCGCGCTTACACCGACTTTCTTGTCCGCACCGCAGCGGACGGCGATCTGGCCGATCTGGTAGCAGCGCTCCTTCCCTGTGCGTGGGGCTATGTGTACATCGCCACCGAGCTCAGCAAGGGGCCGCCGCCTTCGGACCAGCGCTACGCGGAGTGGATCGCCCAGTACAGTTCCAAGGAGTTTCGCGAGGCGGCCGACTGGTTGAAGGCCGAGATGAACCGGCTGGCTGCGGGGGCCGATGCCGCGAAGCGGCGGCGGTTGGTAGAGCTGTTTGTTTTGTCCAGCCGGTACGAGTGGCTGTTCTGGGAGATGTGCTGGCGGGGCGAGGAGTGGCCGGTGTGAAGGCACCCGGCAGCCGACGGCCACCGGACGCTTTCCCACCGGGGATTAGACCTCGCTAGCAGTCGTAATAGAGAAAGAACTCGTACGGGTGCGGCCGGAGCTGGATCGGCTCCACCTCCTTGGTCCGCTTGTACGCGAGGTAGGTCTCGATCAGATCCGGCGTGAACACCCCGCCTTGGATCAGGAATTCGTTGTCCCGCTCCAGGGCATCCAGCACCTCCGCCAGGAATCCGGGCGTGCTCTTTACGAACTTGCGCTCGTGCGGCTCGAGCTCGTAGAGATCCTTGTCGATCGGCGCGGGCGGCTCGATCCGATTCTTGATCCCGTCGAGACCCGCCATGAGCATCGCTGCAAAGGCCAAATAAGCGTTGCACGAAGGATCCGGCGCCCGGAACTCGATCCGCTTCGACCTAGGCGATTTGGAATAGACCGGAATTCGACAGATGGCGCTCCGGTTCCGCTGCGAATAGATGAGATTGATCGGCGCCTCGTAACCAGGAACCAGCCGCCTATAGGAGTTGGTGGTAGGAGCGCAGAACGCCAGCAACGCCGGCGCGTGCTTGATCAACCCGCCGATATAAAACCGCGCGGCCTCCGATATCAGCGCATAACCGTCGGGTGCATAGAAGATGTTCTGCCCGTCCTTCCAGAGACTCTGATGCACATGCATGCCGGAGCCGTTGTCGCCAAACAACGGCTTGGGCATGAAGGTCGCAGTATAGCCGTGCTCGTGACAGACGTTCTTTACGATGTACTTGTACATCATTACCTGATCCGCCATCCGGACCAGGGTCTTGAACCGCATGTCGACCTCCGCCTGACCGGCAGTCCCCACCTCGTGATGATGCACCTCGACCTCGATACCGGCAGCCTCCATCGCCAGCACGATCTTGGAACGCAAGTCCTGCAGTTTGTCGACCGGCGGCACCGGGAAATAACCCTCCTTGTGCCGGGGTCGGTGACCCAGATTGGGCTGCCCCCCGTCACGACCCGAGTTCCAAACCCCCTCCTCTGCATCCAGATGGTAGTAACCCTCCCGGGCATTCTGGTCGAACCGCACCGAGTTGAAGATGTAGAACTCAGCTTCGGGACCCCAATAGGAAGTCGTGGCGATCCCGCTTTCTACCAGGTAACGCTCCGCCTTTTTCGCCACGAAGCGAGGATCCCGGGTGTAGTTCTGCCCCGTGACCGGATCGATAACGTCGCAGATCAAGACCAAGGTGGGAACCTTGAGGCAGGGATCCACGAACGCCGTAGCCGGATCGGGAAGCAACAGCATGTCACTCTCGTGGATCGCCTGGAAACCCCGAATGCTGGACCCGTCGAAGCCCAACCCTTCGACAAAGACATCCTCGGTGAGCTCCCTGACCGGCAGCGAGAAGTGCTGCCACTGGCCAGGCAGATCGGTAAAACGGACATCCACCACCTGCACCCCCGCTTCGCGGGCCCGGCGAATTACCTCCCCGGGACTTACCTCGGCGGCACCGGTCGCCAAAGCTTCGGACCGGGGCGTCATGGTAGCAGTCATAGCGCGGCTCCTCCAGAAGTAGATAGGGTCGATTGAGACAAAGCCGAGGGGCCGACTCCCTCTCCGGCGGAGCCGGCCCCTAGACTGTCATACTAAGCCCACGATTCGAGCACGCGGAACAGTAATGCCCCGAAGCCGCGCTGTCAAGCTTAGAGTAGTCAGCTTGCAGAAAAGCGCCGCCTAAACGAGTCTTACCTACCCAAAAAGTGCACGAGTGACAGTCAAAACCTGCCGGCAGTGCAAGTTTTGACTGTCACCCGCGCACCGGCTGGGGTCGCTACCCGCTACTGCTGCACCACGGTCGCCCGGATGATGTAATCCAGGCGGGGGAACTGGGCCTCCAGATAGGCGTTGCCCTGCTGCTGGATCATCGCCTGGTTGGGGCTCTGGCCGTACTCGGCGTTGATCCGGTCCACCACGTCCATCCCTTGGACTACCCGCCCGAAGGGGGCGAATCCCTGACCGTCCAGGTTGGTGTTGTCCGAGTAGTTGATGAACACCTGCGTGGTTCGAGAGTTGGGCCCCGCGGTGGCAAAGGTTATCGTCCCCCGTAGGTTGCTCTTGGTCACCGGGTCGTCCTCGATCCGTGCGGTGCGCCAGCGAGCCGAAATCTGGGGATCCCCGTTGATCCCGAACTGGACCACAAAGCCGGGCACCACTCTGAAAAAGCGGGCCCCGTCGTAAAAGCCGTGCCTTACCAGGTTGTAGAACCGGTCGGCCCCCTTGGGAGCCCAAGCGCGGTTCACCTCTACCAGGAACTCTCCCTTGGGGGTCTCGAACCTAACTCGGTAAAGCTCGGGTGCGGTCTGGTTCATTTCCGGTGAATTGGGATTCAGTAACGGGTTGGCGGGTGCGGCGGCCTCGGCCGCCTGCTGAACCCGCTGCTCACCTTCCTGCCGTTCTCCGGCACAGCCTGCGGCGGCCAGCGCAAGGAAACCCAAAGCCGCCGCGACCCCTCTCGTTGCCATCGGTTCGCAGTTCATGGTTCTCACTCCTCCTCGGGTCTGGCCTCCACCCGTACCGATCTAGGCGCCGGCCTCATCTCGTAGCGTGCTGCGCGCGGATTCGCTCGATGCGGACCCGTACCGATTCACTTGCCGGCCCAACCACGACCGGTTCAAGTCGTCACCCCTCCGTACGGTGGCCCGGCCGAACCCGCCTCCACTACTCAGCTGCCGCTCGCGTCAGCCCAGAGCGATCTCTCCCTCTACCACTATCTCCGCTCCCAGGGGCGCGATCGTAAGCCGCGCCTGTGCCTTCAGCTTCTCGTCCCCCGTTAACTTGCCGGCCTTAAGAGCACCGTCCACAGCCTTCTCGATCTCTCGCTGAGCGGTGACACCGAACTTCTTCAGAAACTTTCGGACTTCCAGGTTGAATACTTCTTCGTTCATAGGGCCACCTCTTCTATCCGCCGGCCTCCGGCGGGATGATCCAGCGCAACCGCCAGTTCCCCTCCGACCCCATCACCAGCGAGACCAAAGCGCCCATCCTGAAAGCCACGATCTCGCGCTCGGGATCGCCCAGCAAAAGCAGACTGGTCAACCGGCTCAAATGCGGTAAATGTCCCACTAAAACCAGACTTTCGTTGGCGGCTTCGATCGTCTGAAGCGCCTGCCGAGGATCGTCTTTCGGCGCGAGCCCCTCTGTCCGGCTCACTTTTCCCTCCAGGCCGAGTTCGCGCGCCAAGATCTCGGCGGTCTCGAGGGCGCGAAGTTTCCCCGAGTGGAGGATTCGCTCCGCACGGACCCCCATCTTGCGAGCGGTGCGGGCTACCCGGACAACCTCCTCTCGCCCCCGCAGGGTGAGGGGCCGGGCGGGGTCCACCTCGTCGGGTGCCGCTTCACCGTGCTGCATGAGGTAGAGTTCCATTGTGCGTGCCAGTCGACCTAGGGGGCAAACGCGCTAACCTCAGGCAGCAGGCGCACCAGTCTTAGGCAACGCCAGATTGTACAGCCACCCGAGGATCGCCGCAGTCACCGCACCGTCGAGCAGGGCGTACAGTGTACCAACCACCACCGAGCCGAATCCGCCGGGCCCATGGTAGCCTGGGTAAATCGAGGCCGCGAGTTCTAAGAACCCGACTCCGTAAGAGCGGAACAGCAGGTTCAATACACCGAGGAGGAAAAACCCGCCGCCCCAGACCACTGCGCCGGCGATGGCCAAAGCCTTGATGTTGAGCCGCATATCGCACCTCCGGTAGGTTCCTTACGCAGAATGTACTGCGCGGCCTGAGGCCGGCAATAGCCGATCCTTAGACCGGTCTTTAGGCTTATCTTATCGACGGTGGATTGCGGCGACCGGATTCTAGCAGCTTACGAGTTCAAGGCACCCGACCGCTCGGCGGCGCGGCGGTTCGCCAAGTTGATCGCCGTGGAGCAGACGGTAGAGATGCCGCTTGCGGCGGTGCCGGCCGGGGTACGCGAGACAGTGGTGGGGCGGATCGAGGAATTGGAGCCAGCGGGGGCGCGCTGCTGGCGCGCAGTGATCTCCTACCAACCCCAGCTCGCAACCGACCTGCCGGGCCTACTCAATCTGCTTTTCGGGAACGTCTCGATGATGAACGGAGTGAGGCTTGCCGACTTCGAGCTTCCGCCGGCGCTGCTGCGCATCTTCGCCGGGCCAGCTTTTGGGATCGAAGGGATCCGTCGGATGAGCCGCGTTTCCCGCCGCCCGTTGATCTGTAGCGCTATAAAGCCGGTAGGGCTTTCCGCTAACGAGCTAGCAGCTCTGGCCTATCGCTTCTCCCGGGCGGGGGTCGACATAGTAAAGGACGATCACGGGCTGGCAGATCAAAGCTGCGCTGGCTTCGCCGAGCGAGTGGAGCGTTGCGCCGAAGCCGTAAGGAAGGCCAACGAGGAAACTGGAAACAACGCGCTGTACTTTCCCCACGTCACCGGCAGTTTGGGTTCCGTAGAAGAGAGGCTGGAGAGAGTTCGCGCGGCGGGCTGTAGGGGGGTGCTGCTGGTTGCCATGTTGGTGGGGCTCGACTGGTTTCGTAGCTTCGCCGCCAAAGGGGAGTTTGCGATCCTCGCGCATCCCTCCTTCAGCGGCGCCTATTTGCAGCGGTCTCACGGGGTCGCACCTCAGGCTCTGTTGGGCAAGCTTTTCCGTCTGCTCGGCGGCGACGGGGTGATCTTTCCCAACGCCGGGGGCCGCTTTGCGGTGTCGCCAGCTAGTTGCGATGCGATCGTCAGAAATTTGCGCGCCCCTTGGGGCGATCTAAGACCAGCCTTTCCGGTGGCGGGAGGAGGCGTGGATGCGAGGAGAGCGGACTACTGGATCGAACGTTACGGTAGGGACCTGGTTTTGCTGGTAAGCTCGAGTCTCTACGCCCGGCGGGACTTAGAGAGAGCAGCTTTCGAGCTGGCAGAAAGGGTGAGGCGCTATGAGTAGAGAGCCTTCCAAGGTCATAAAGCACCGCCGGTTCCGCTGGGAGGGGATCGACGTGCGGGCTTACAAAGCGGAGGATGCTTCCTACAAGGATGTGACCCGGCAGACGCTATTGGGCGAGGGTCCCGGCGAGGACAGCTTGAACTTCGTGACTCGCTATTTCGAGATCCTGCCCGGGGGCTATTCCACCCTGGAGCTCCACCAGCATCCCCACACGGTGATCGTGATCCGCGGGGAAGGGGAGGTGCAGTTGGGAGACGAGCTCTATCCGATCGTGCCGTTCGACCTGGTGTACGTAGCGCCCGCGACCAAGCACCAATTCCGGGCCACGGGCAGGAGGCCTTTGGGTTTTATCTGCGTGGTAGATCGAGTGAGGGACCGGCCGCAGGTCTTGCGCTGAATCGGCTATAGAGGGCAAATCCGCATCGTGCCGAGGCCACCCGCAGGGGGACGCTCCGGATGATCTGGAAAGGAGCGCTGACGGTGCTCACCGTGCTAGCCGCCGTTTAGCTGGCGGTGGCAGCGGCGGACGATTCGACACGGCTGGTGCCTAGCTCCCCGGTCGCCCGACCTATAACTCTATTTGCACTCCCACTTCCATCACCTGCTCGGGCGGAATGCGGAAGAACGCCGTCGCCCTGGCCGCGTTCCTCGACATGAAGGCGAAAAGTTTCTCGCGCCAGCGCGCCATGCCGGGTCGTTCGCTGGCCAGCAGGGTTTCCCGCCCCAGGAAGAAGGTGGTCGCCTCCAGCCTGATATCCAGTCCGTGCTCCCGGCAGCGCTCCAGCACCCAGGGGACATCGGGATCCTGCATGAAGCCGTAGCGCGCCGTGACGGCGTAGAAGCCCTGCCCTAGCCCCTGCACGCTGACGCGCTGGTCGGCGGGGACGCGGGGCACTTCTTCGGTGAGCACGCTCAGGAATATCACCTGCTGGTGTAGCACCTTGTTGTGCGTCAGGTTGTGGACCAGCGCAGGCGGGGTGACACCGGGATTGCCGGTCATGAACACCGCGGTCCCGGGGACGCGCTCCGGTGGATCGGCGGCGATGTCCGCCAGCAAAATGTCGAGCGGGACGGATCGCTCGCCCAGGCGCTGGCGTAGGATCTCGCGGCCCCGCTTCCAGGTCGCGAGCATGGTGTAGACCACCCCACCCACCACCAGAGGAAACCAGCCCCCGTGCGGCACCTTGATGATGTTGGCACTGAAGAAGGCCAGATCCACAGCCAGGAATCCGCCGGTGAGCAGGGCAGCGGAGATCCAACTCCATCCCCACAACTCGCGGGCCACGACATACAGCAGCAGTGTGGTGATGACCATGGTCGAGGCCACGGCCACGCCGTAGGCCGCGGCGAGGTTGCTCGACGAGCCGAAGCCGATCACCAGCCCGATGGCGCTGACCATTAGAGCCCAGCTGATCCCCGGCACGTAGATCTGGCCGATCTCCTCGGGGGAAGTGTGCTCGATTTGCACCCGTGGGCTGTAGCCCAGCTGGACCGCCTGGCGGGTGAGCGAGAACGAGCCGGAGATCACCGCCTGGGAGGCGATAATGGTGGCCATGGTGGCGAGCGCGATCAGCGGATACAGTCCCCAGCTAGGTGCCATCCGGTAGAACGGATTCACCGCGGCGGCGGGGTTGCTGAGCAGCAGGGCACCCTGTCCGAAGTAGTTGAGCAGCAAGCCGGGCAAGCAAAGACCGAACCATCCCAGGCGGATCGGCCGGGGGCCGAAGTGTCCCATGTCGGCGTAGAGAGCCTCCCCGCCGGTCACCACCAGGAACACGGCTCCCAGAACCACGAAGCCCTGCCACCCGGCGTGGATGAAAAAGCGGGCGCCGTGCACCGGGTTCACCGCCGCCAGGACCGTAGGCTGGTGGATCATCTGGATCAGGCCAAGCAACCCGAGGGTGGTAAACCAGAGCATGACGACGGGGCCGAACACCACTCCCACGCCGGCCGTGCCGCGCCGCTGGAACAGGAACAGGGCTGCCAGGATAACGACCGTGATCGGAATGACGTACGGTTCGAGGACCGGGGTTGCGACTTCGAGTCCTTCGACAGCGCTCAGGACGGAGATCGCGGGAGTGAGCATCCCATCGCCGTAGAGCAGAGCCGCACCAAACAGGCCGAGGCTCACGACGATCAGGCGACTCCGGGGGGATGTCCCGGGCCGATCGGAGCGGACCAGCGCCATCAGCGCGAGGATCCCTCCTTCGCCCCGATTGTCGGCCCGCAGCACGAACACCAGGTACTTGATCGAGACCACGATGATGAGCGACCACAGGATCAGCGACAGCACGCCCAGGATGTTCTCGCGGTTCAAGGCGACAGCGTGCGGACCGTAGAAACACTCGCGGATGGCGTAAAGGGGGCTGGTGCCGATGTCGCCGTACACCACCCCGAGGGCGGTGAGCGTGAGCTTGGCCAGGTAGCGACCCCCAGGCGGTTGGCCGGGCTTGGCGGGTTTAGCCAAAAGCGGCCGCTCCCACCTGCTAGCCCTTGACCACTGCTATCGGCGCGAGGTTCAGCACCTTCATCCCGGTCCTTGGCGCGGCGTTCATCGCCCCTAGGCTGGGCAAGACGGTGCTGCTAGGTTGTTGCGGCGGAGCGCACTTGGACAGAGGCGCCGGGCGGATTCGAACCGCCGAATCGAGGTTTTGCAGACCTCTGCCTTACCACTTGGCTACGGCGCCGGGCTAGCACGAGTAAAATTGCCAAGGGCAGCGCGCTTTCTCAACCCTAGGCCCTAGTAAAGGGCGAACCGGGATCATGGGAAGACTACGCGTCCCTCCATACCGGCTTCCGCTTCTCCAAGAACGCTGCCAGCCCCTCGTGCGGGTCCGCGCACCGCATGAGTGCCGTCAGGTAGAGATCCTCGGCCCGATCCAGCCCGGCGTGCACCGGGAGGTCGAGGGCCTCTCGGACCGCCCGCTTCGCCAGGCGCAGCACCGGGCGGCTGAGGCTCGCAACCTGCTGCGCCCACTCGTCTACCCGCTCCTCGAACCGCTCCAGCGGGAGGACTTCGGTGACCAGCCCCCACTGGAGCGCCTCGGGCGCCGTGAAGACCCGCCCCGTTAGGATCAGCTCGAGCGCGCGCTGCCGGCCCACGATGCGAGGCAGTAGCACCGCCGCGGCTGGGGGAAACACTCCGAGCAGGATCTCCGGCTGCCCGATGCGGGCGTCCTCGCGCGCCAGTACCACGTCGCAGGCAAGGGCGAGCTCGCAGCCACCGCCCAGGGCGGGCCCGTTCAGCGCCGCCACCACCGCGACCTCGACATCGAGCAGCCGGCGGATCACGGCGTGGAAGAGCGGGAGCATCTCCGGCACTCGTTGCGCCGTGTGGTCCGCCACGTCCACGCCTGCGCAGAACGCCTTCCCCGCCCCGGTCAGGACCACCACCTTGCACTTGGCATCGGCCTCCGCCTCGTCCAGCGCAGCGCACACCTCGCGCAGCATAGGGACGTGTAGGATGTTGAGTGGCGGCCGGTCAAGCCGCAGACGCACGACCGCACCGTTCCGCTCGAGCTTCACAAACTCGTAGTTCATTGCTCTCCCACCTCACCAGCGGCCGCCGGTAGGTCTCCGGCGTGTCGTTACCTCCGGGTGGCGGCTAGAAAGTGTAGCTCCGCCCCACACTCACCACCCATCGGGATCCGTGCCACCCTTGGCCGAAGCGATAGGCCAGGTCGATCCTCCCCACGTTGCTAACCGTAGCACGAGTGGCGCCGAGCCTCAACCCTAATCCCACGTTACCGCCCAAGCGGGCGGGTTGATCGGCGTACCAGGCTCCGCCGTAGTCGAAAAAAGCAGCGAAACCCACGCCGAGCAACCCGAGCACCTCGTCCCACGCAAACCAGCGGTGCTCCAATGTCGCCCAAACGCTCCGATCGCCGGTAAAAGCGTGCGACCCGAATGCCCTGGGACCTACGCCATGCCCTAGGTCGATCTCGGAACCGGGAGGAAGCCCTCGCTGCGTCGCCGCCTCCAGATGAAACACCGTGGCCTGCCGCCCGAACCACCTGGCTCCCAGCGTGATACCGGCCCAAACCCGCGCCGTATCTATCCCCCGTTCGGTAAACAGGGCGTTGGCCTTGAGTTGGAGCTTGGCGAAACCCGAGCCCAAAGTTGCGCCGGTTTGAAGCTCCACACCCGGCCCGATCCCCAACTCATCGTATCCCAACTCGGTAGGAGCCACCCACAGCTGCAGCCGTCCCCCGGTGCTTAGATCCAGATCCTCCTCCCGGGCGAATCCGCTGTAGTGAGTCACCACCAAGAAGCGCGCCTTGAGCCACTCGAGTCCCACGCCCACCGCTCCGCTGGAAGAGTCTGCCGGAGCTCTGACGAACCGCGTGTAGGTTTCCCGCTTGAACTGTGCCGCTAGGCCTACTCTGAGGTACCCGCGCCCGCTGGTGTAAGGGGCCGCGGCCAGGACCAGCCGATGCACCAACGTTCGCCGCTGTAGCGAGTCTTCCAAAGACCCGTCCCGAAAGCGGAGCACCCGGTGGGTTCCCGCCTCGCCCCAAAGTTCGAAGCCCCGGCGGTCCTGGAACGCTCTAAAGGGAATCCCCACCAGCCACTGGGCGACCTCTCCGTCGCTACGGTCGTCATAGCTTCCCTCCACCAGCGCGCGGGTGCCAAGCAGCCGGTCGATCCGCCCCCGCAGGGTGAGGGCGGTGCGATCGGGATCGTCCCGATAACTCGCCCCCACCAGCGTCGCGGTTCCCAGAAAGTTCCGCTCTAACAATCCCGCGGACCAGGTGAACTCGCCCCCAGTGGAGCGCCCGTTCAACCGAAGCTGGGTACTCCAGCCGTCCCGGGTCTCCACCCGGACCGCAAGCCGCCGTTCCACGCGAAAGGTGTCGATGGTCACGTCTCGGAAGATCCCCAGCCGCCTCAAGTTCCGTTCGCTTTCGGCGATGCGATCGGGATCGTATCGATCCCCGGGGGCGAACAGCAGCTCGCGGCGCACGATCCCCGGACGAGTCTTGAAACGCAGCCCGTTGACCAGGGCGAAAACCAAGTTGCGCTCCGCCTCGCTCTCGTCGAAGACGTCGTGGGTCACCACTATTACCGTATCGATTTGGCCACGGGAATCAGCGGTATCCTGCGCCTCGGCCCAAGAAGGTGTAGGGGCCAGTGGTTGAATCGCGGCGATAGTCAAGAGCCAAAATCGCCAACCCGAACTCACCCGGTCTCCTCGAGGATATCCGCTACGGAATCCAGAATCCGATCCGGCACTACGCCGCTTTCCCGCAGCACATCCTCCCGGAACTTCCCCGTGCGAACCAGCCATCCCTTCAGGCCGGCGCGCTGCGCTCCTTGAACGTCGCCCCAGAGGTCGTCTCCCACCATCGCCACGTCGGGGCTGGACAGCCCTAAAAGCCCCAGGGCGGCGCGGTAGAACGCCGCATTGGGCTTGCCGCAGACGGTTGCCTGCTTGTTGGTCGCATACTCGATCGCGGCGACGTACGGTCCGGCGTCCAGCTCGAGCCCGGTGGGCCCCAACCAGTAACGGTCTTTCTGGAGCGCCACCAGGGCGGCGCCGTCGAGGACGTAACGGAACGCTCGGTTGAGCAACGCCGCAGTCCACGCGCTGCCCAAGTCACCGATCACGACCGCATCGGGCGTGCCGTCTTCCGATTCACCGGAGCCAGCGAGGGGTCCCACCAGCTCGAACTGGGAGAGATCCTCGAGAGTTTGGGGTGAAACGAAGGGGGCGATCCGGCGGTAGCCTCTCTCCTTCAACAGCCGCGCCCCGGCCACGACAGCGCTCACGATTTCCTCTGCCGAGACTTCAAAGCCGTAACCGGCCAGCCGTTCTACCAGTAGCCGCCGGGAGCGCCGGGTAGTGTTGGTCACAAAGAGAAAAGGAATTCCGCGCCGCCTGAGCTCCGCTACGGTTTCCACAACCCCCCGCACCGCTCCCTGTTCGGTGTACAGTGTGCCGTCGAGATCTACCAGGAAACCGCGCACGGTCTTCTCAGTACTTGCCCAGGTACTGCTCTATCTCCCAGCGGCTCACCATGGCGGAGTACTCCTGCCACTCGCGGCGCTTGGCTTCCACGAAGCGCTGGTAGATATGCTCGCCCAGGGCGTCGCGGATTACCTGATCTTTCTCCAGACAGTCCAGGGCCTCGTGAAGGTCTCGCGGCAACTCCTCGATCCGGTATTTGCGTCGCTCCCGCTGGCTCATGGTGAAAATATTCTTGTTGACCGGATCCGGTGGGAGGAGCCTTTTTTCCACGCCGTCCAGCCCCGAAGCGAGCTGCACTGCCAGCGCCAGGTAGGGATTCGCGGAGGGGTCCGGCATCCGGAGCTCGCAGCGGGTACCCTGCCCCCGCCGGTCGGGAATGCGAACCAGCGGCGAACGGTTGCGCATGCTCCAGGCGACGTTCACCGGAGCCTCGTAGCCGGGCACCAGGCGCTTGTAACTGTTGATCAGCGGGTTGGTGACCGCCGCAAATCCCCGGGCGTGCTTCAAGAGTCCCGCAATGTAGCCCAGCGCCACCTTGGATAGTTCCCATTTTCCCTCGGGATCCCAGAAAGCGTTCTTCCCCTGTTTGAACAGCGACTGGTGGGTGTGCATACCCGAACCGTTCTGTCCCTGGATCGGCTTGGGCATGAAGGTGGCGAGGAAGCCGTGCCGGTGGGCCACGTTGCGCACGATGAAGCGGAAGGTGGCGAGATTATCGGCCGTGGTCAGAGCGTCCGCGTAGCGGAAGTCCACCTCGTGCTGACCCGGAGCCACCTCGTGGTGGCCCGCCTCCACCTCGAATCCCATATGCTCCAAGTCCTCGATGATCAGGCGGCGGATCACCTCCGCCTTATCCACCGGAGTCAGGTCGAAGTAGCCGCCCTGATCCTGGGTTACCAGAGACGGGTTCCCCTGCTCGTCCAGATGGAAGATGAAAAACTCGGCTTCGCATCCCGCCATCATCTCGTAGCCCATCTTACGGGCCCGCTCGATCTGGCGCTTGAGGGTCAGGCGCGGGCATCCGGGAAAGGGAGACCCGTCGGGATAGTAGATATCGCAGATCAGCCGGGCGACCCTCCCACCCTCGTCCTCGTAGGGGAAAATGCGGAAGGTGTCGAGATCGGGTTTCAAAATCATGTCGCTCTCCTCGATCCGCACGAACCCTTCGATCGAGGAACCGTCGAACATGATGTCTCCCGAAAGCGCCTTCTCGAACTGGCTTTCGGGAACCTCCACGTTCTTGTTGATCCCGGTGATGTCGGTGAACTGAAGCCGCAGGAAATCTACCTGGAACCGCTGGGTGAGTTCCAAGATGTCCTTCTTGGTCGCTCCTTTGGTGTTCAGTACCTCGCGGCTCAGGGCGGGCTTGGGACCCGCCGGCGCGCTCAACGGTCTGCGGGCTGGCACTGCTGTACTCCTTCTTGGTTCAGGTCGATAGTCGAAAGGTCAACGATCCAGCGACTCGAGCAAATTCCACAATCCCTGGGCGTTGGACGCGAACTCCCGGAACCGCTGCTGGACTTCCTTCTCGGTCCAGTCGAGAAAGATCCAGGCCGAAATCCGGTGCTTGGTCCCCGAGACAAAGTGAATCCGCCCCCGCACGGCGTTCACTTCGGGATCGTGCACCGTTTCCAGCAACACCTCCCATCGACTCTCCCCGCGCTCCAGCTCTCCCATGCGGCGGGTCTTTATGTCGCTCAGCGGAGGATCGAACGACTTGGGCATCGCCGCAACTCTAACGCAGTTCGTCCGATCGCGCCATCGCTCCCCCGAATTTAACTACGAGAAGCGCTAACAACGGCTCGCCGCCGGAGCCGTTCGTTTTCCCGCACCCCCTCCTCGCCGGGGCGCCTATGAAGATAGTCTACCGGCGACCCCTGTGCTTCCTACTGCCTCGCCCGGTATATTGGCTTGACCATGACTTGTCCCACCTGCGGCAGAGAGGCCAGCGGCCAGTTTTGCAGCAACTGCGGCGCTGCTTTGAGCGGAGCCAGCTGCCGGGTTTGCTCCGCGCCTTTGAGCCCGGGGGCTAGGTTTTGTCACCTCTGCGGTTCTGCGGTGGCGGCTCCTGCTGCGCCAGCTAGTGCCGGTTCCAAAATGCAGTGGCTCCCCTGGACCGTCGCCGCAGCGGCGGCCGCCGCCTTGGTGGGCGTGCTGGTGGGCCGCTGGGGCGAACCCTCCGCCCCCGGCACCGCCCCCGGAGGTTTCTCTCCCTCGGGCGGCGTCCCGACGGCCACCACCGATATATCCGGCATGACGCCTAGGGAACGGGCCGATCGGCTGTTCGACCGAATTATGCGGGCAGCTGCCAGAGGGGATAGCGCGGAGATCGAGTTCTTCACCCCTATGGCCCTGCAGGCTTACGCTCTGCCAAAGGAGTTGGATGCCGACGCCCGCTACCACATCGGGCTCATCCAGGCGGAAGCCGGGGATCTGGATGCTACCTTGGCGCAGGCGGACTCCATCGAGCGCGCTTGGCCAGGACATCTCTTCGGCGGGATGCTCCAGGCTGAGGTCGCCCGGCGCAGGGGACAAGGCGGGGAGCTCCAGCGCTGGTACCGCTGGTTCCTGGAGCGTTACGAGCGGGAGCAGGCCAGCGGCAAATCCGAGTACTCGGATCACCGCACCGCGCTGGAAGCCTTCCGCAGCGACGCCTTGGCCAATACCGGAGGTACGGAGAGGTGAAGTCTGCCCCCAGCGCCACCATCACGCTGGCCCACAGTCCCGATCCCGACGACGCGTTCATGTTCTACGCCTTGGCTCGGGGGAAGATTCCCACCGGGGAGCGACGTTATCGGCACGAGTTGGCCGACATAGAGACGCTGAACCGGCGCGCTCTGGACGGCGAGCTCGAAGTTACCGCCGTCTCGGTTCACGCTTTGGCCCACCTGGCGGAGCGTTATGTGGTTCTCTCGCACGGAGCGTCGGTGGGCGAGCGCTATGGCCCCAGGTTGGTGGCCACCCGGCCGGCTCCGGCGGATCTCAGAGTCGCACTGGTGGGGGCGCGCGTGGCGGTGCCGGGTAGGCTCACCACCGCCTATCTGGCGCTGAGGCTCTACCAGCCGCAGTTCGAAGCGGTGGTGATCCCGTTCGATCGGATCGAAGCGGCGGTACTGGAAGGGAAAGTGGACGCAGGGCTGCTGATTCACGAGGGCCAGCTCACCTATACCGATCGGGGGCTCCATCTTTGGATCGACCTGGGAGAGTGGTGGCAGGAAGTGACCGATCTCCCTCTGCCGCTCGGAGTGAACCTAGCCCGTCGCGACTTGGGACGGGAGCTGATAGAGGCCATAGCCGCCGATCTCAAAGCCAGTATCGCCTACGCCCTGGAGCATCGCGACGAAGCCCTGGACTATGCCCTCGACTTCGCCCGAGGTCTGGACCGGTCGCGGGTGGACCGGTTCGTAGGGATGTACGTGAACCAGCTCACGCTGGACTTGCACGAGCGTGGCCGGCGGGCGGTGAAGGAGCTGTTGCAGCGCGCCGCCGATTCGGGGCTGGCCCCCCGGGTCTCGAGGCTGGAGTTTATCGGCGCGTAGTGCTATTTAATGGAAGCATCGTCTCGCTGGGCAACCTTCTTGACCGAGCTGCGGAGGCTTGGGAGTGATCGAATCCCGCTCCGACACACCGACTAGAATCCTGGTAGTGGACGACGACGAGGGAGTCCGCCGAGCGTTGGCGCGCTTCCTGGCGGGCCGCGGTTACCAGGTGGAGACTGCGGCGGACGGCCGCGAAGCGCTGGAGAAGCTCAGAAGCGACGGTATTTCCCTCATGCTTCTCGACATCCGGATGCCGGGGATGAGCGGGATCGACGTCGTTCCTGACGCGCTAGAGATCAACCCCGATCTCGCCATCATCATGCTCTCGGCCCTGGCCGACGCCACCAGCGCCGCGATCTGCATGCAGCGTGGTGCGATGGACTACCTCACCAAGCCGATCGAGCTCAGCGATCTGGGCAATGCGGTCGAACGAGCCCTGCGCAAGCGAGACACCATGATCCAGAGCCGGCAGATCTCCGACTGGCTCAAGGAGGAGTTTCGCCAGCGCACGGAAGAGCTGCAGCGGGAGCGGCACAAGCTCGAGCAGCTGAACGTGGCGACGCTGGAGGCGCTGATCAACGCGCTGGAGGCCAAGGATCGATACTTGAGCGGCCATTCGGCCCGGGTCTCCGCCTTGGGCGCCACCATCGCGCACGAGATGGGCCTGCCGGAGGACGAAGTGGAGCGGGTGCGGATGGCGGGTAGGCTTCACGATCTGGGCAAGATCGGGATCCGGGAGGAAGTGCTCAACAAGCAGGGCCGGCTCAGTCCGGAAGAGTACCGCCACGTGCAGGAGCATGTGGTCATCGGCTCGCAGATCCTGGCTCCGCTGAAGCACCTAGGACCGGTGGTGGACTACGTGCGCAGCCACCACGAGCACTGGGACGGCACCGGTTATCCCGACCGGTTGTCGGGAGAAGCGATCCCCCTGGGCGCGCGGATCATCTGCGCCGCGGAGATTTACGACGCTCTCACGACCTCGCGACCTTATCAAGAGACCATGACTCCCGAGCAGGCTGTCGAGCGGATGCGCTCTCTCGCCGGGACAGTGATCGATCCCAAAGTGATGGAGGCTTTGAGCCGAGCGGTCGAGCGCCGCAAGACTCTGGTCTTTATTGAAGAGGACGACGCTCCCCGCATATAGCAGCGCTCTTCTCGGTCTCGGCTGGGCCGCTGTTTTGGGCTCTTGCGCCGGACCGCCCCGGTGGGTGGGAGTGTCGTTTCCGCAAGAGCAAGAGCTTCTGGTTTATGACGGCGACCTGGCCGCGGCCGATACCCTTCCCTTTCTAGTCCCGCCCGGCACTTTGGCTTTCGGAGCCGACGGCGCTAGCATCGCGGCGCTGCTCGAGCTCCATCCCGGAGAGTTCGCTTTCGTACTCGTCCCCCGCACCGGCGGTTTCAGCTTCGTCTCGGCGCCCTTCGCCGACAGCTTGAAGCAACCGACTTTCTCCCGAGACGGTAGAGCGCTCTATTTTCTGGCATCCGGATCGCGCGGCGGGCTGTCGGTGGTGGATCTAGCCACCTTGGCTGAGCTCCGGCGGGTGGAGGCGTGCGCCGACCCCATCGAGTTCAGACTGATGCGGGATGGCCGGCGCGCCTTTTTGCTCTGCGCTCCGGGCGAGATTGCCGAAATCGACCTAGAGCTCGGCATACTTCTCAGGAAGCAGGCGCTGGACGGTTCGTGCGCGGCGCGTGGGATTCTTCTCTCCTCCAACGAGACAGCGCTTCTGGTGTGGTGCACAGCTGCGGGCAAGCTCATGATCTTGGACCGGGTCACTCTAGCACCTTTGGATTCGGTAGCAGCCGATCCCGGAGAGGCGATGCTGATCCCGATGCGGGGCGGCAGGATCGCCGGTTTGATCTATGCCGCCCCACCGCGCCTCGTGTTGATCGACCTCGGCGGGCGAGCCTCGACAGGGAACCTGGCTTTGGAAGATGCCGTGCTCGCCGCTGCAGTTTCGGCGGGGGGCAGGTTCCTTTACTTGGCCACTGGCGCCCGGTTGCTTCGGTTCGACGTAGAGCGCCGCGGGATCGATCGCAGCATCGGACTTCCCGGCCGGCCTGCGGCGATCGCCCTCTGGCCCGCTAGCTGGGAACCCAAGATGCGTTGGTTCATCCGCTGAGGATCGGTCAGGGCCAGCGTTTGAGTCTTCCCACTCTGGAGGTGGTGATCGACTCCGCTGCCGCTCCGCGCCGGAACACCAGTTTAGTGTTCGCCGCTCCCCAGCCGATGCCGGTTGGGTGGATTCGGATCACAGTCCGGGAGGTAGAGAGTTTCACCTTGTGGCGTCCCGGTCCGGGCCAGACCATGAAGGTCGAGTCTTTAGGTCCCTCGAAAGTGGCCCGGAGCGAGTCTTCGGCGAATTCCAGGCGCACGCGTTGGGAGCGGAAGATGGCGGCCATTCGGGCTCGCTGATAGAAGCTCATCGCTTCTCGCGTAGCCCGGCTTACGGCCATGCGGTCCAAGGTGCCGCCTAGTTGGGGAAGGCTCAAGGCTGCCAGGGCACCGATTATTCCCAGCACGATGGTCAGTTCTATCAGGGTGAGTCCGCGCTGCATAGGTGAACGGTGTCACAGCGCCCTGTGTGGGGCGTAACCCAAGTTGTGCGGTGCGTATCCGAACCTCGCGCGCCTCACCGGTGGGCGATGGAGGGTGCGCTGGCATGCAACGTGCGGGTTTCTTTCGGGGTTCGGGGTCCGGCATCTCCGGGGCGGCTCTTGCCGCCCGGCGCCCGGCGGGCCATACTTTCCGAATCCTGGAACCCGCGGCTCAGGAACGCTGCAGAGGAGAGGTGAAGTATCGTGGAACGCGGTGCAAGGAAACGCGAGAAGATCGTGCCGCTACACGGCGGCTTCGCCGGGTCCGGGGAGGTTTACCGGACCTGGATGCACGAACCCTTTTTGGAGCGCCTTGCGGATCAGCGTTATCAGGAGCGGGCAGCGTGCACGCTCGGTGCATTCCTGGTGATGCGCTTGGTGGATCGCTATGCCGTGGAGGCGGGTTACACTGATCCGGACGCCCTGGCGTATCAGGAAAGCTCCGCTTTGGAGTACGTGCTGAAGCTCGACCCGGAAAACGCCGAGACCGGTCATCTGGTGGAATTGATTCGGGTATCGAATCAGGTGCGGATGCGGGGGAGCAGGAAGTTGTTGTGGGCGCCGCTTCTGGCTTATGCGTACTGGTTGGAGCAAGAGCTCAGGCTAAAGGAGGCGCTGGATGTGGTGGAGACGGCGTTGCGGATGAACGACGGCACTGCTCCGGAGAAGGAGGTGGCGGCGCTGCTCCAGCAGGCTAGGATCCAGCGGTTGATGGGTTATTTCGATCTGGCGCGGGAGTCCTACAAGGGTGCCCGCGAGAGGGCGGAGCTGCTAGGTGACACGCACGGTGTGCTGTTGGCGCGGATCGGGGATGCTATCGTCCTCCGCCAGAAGGGCAATCTACCCGCCTCGGAACGCGTGCTGGTGAAGGTATTGAATGACGCCGAGCGACTGGGGGATCAGGACGCCCAGGCGAGGGCGCATCATGATTTGGGCGTCTTGGCCGCGAACCGACTAGCTTACGAGGAGTCTCTAGATCACCTATTCAAAGCGTTCGACATGTACGTGGATACCGAGAGCAAGCTCCGCGCGCTATCGGACGCAGGCGAGGTCCTAAAGCGACTAGGGGAGTTTTCGGTTGCACGAGACGCATTTACGGCTGTGGTAAATCGCTCGCAGGCGGCCGATACCAGGGCCGTCGCAGAAATTGCCCTCATGGAGTTGAGCGCCCTCTCGGGCCATCGGCTTGAGTTCCTGCGGCGCAAGACAGTCCTCCAGGACGGCGTCGACAGCCTGCCGCCCGAGCGAAGGACCGACTTTTATCTCCAAGCGGGGCTCGGGTACGCCCGGTTTGGTCAGGTGAGATTGGCAAGAAAGCACCTCGACACAGCCCTGGAGCTAGCCGAGTCGCTTTCCCTAACCGAGTACATCTTCCGTGCGGAAACTGCGCTGGCTTGGTTGACGCGCAACCCGAAAGAAGTGGACTCGGCGCCTGACGAGGCTGCCGAGTCCGTGCGCAGTCACCGCGTAAAACTCACTAATATCGCGGCAAAGCTGGAAGCTGTCCGCTGTGCGTACGAAAACGCAGGTACGACTAGTTAGCGGTATGCCGCGCAGATTATAAACAGGTATTGGACCCTTGCATACCGGAGCAATCCGCACGCGGACCCGAAATATCGGCGCAAGCGGTGGCACCGACAGCGACGGAAACGAGCAGCACCATGAGAGCATAGCGAATGCGACGC
>FWWM01005080.1_pt1 | contig 29556 bp, 27 predicted proteins | sample 2228351 | NCBI WGS metagenome assembly FWWM01 (sample SAMEA103939774, study PRJEB20133) | metagenome | reverse complement strand
GGGCCGAAGGCCCGCCCTCCGAAAGGCTAACTTTTCGGAGGGCGCGCCTCCCGGCGCGCCGCACCGGCGGCTCGGGAGAGCCACCCTCTGAAAACGATTCTGCCTCCGCAAAGGGAGCGATTGCAACCCGAAGCGGGCGCGGGCCTCCCGGCGGAAGGCCTCCGACGGGACAAAGGCCCTGGGCAGGCCCCGCGCGGTCATTGACATTGACGAGGGATCCCGCTCCGGGTAAAATGTCGAGCGGCCGGTGGGAGGCATCCTGCGACGATCGAGGGAAGCGCGATGGCCCGGTGCGAGATCTGCGGGAAGGGGACGGCCTTCGGCAACACCGTCAGCCACTCCAACCATGCCGAGCGCCGTCGGTTCCTGGCCAACGTCCAGAAGAAACGGGTGACCCTGAACGGCGTCACCCGCCGCATCCACATCTGCACCCGATGCCTGAAGGCCCTGCACAAGGCCCGGGCGTAACCGGTTCGATCCCCCTCGGATCCGGAAGGGGCGCCGGGGCGGGGAATAAGGTCCCCCCCGCGCGCCCCTTTCCTTTTCACCCCGCCTCGATCCGGTGGACCTTCAGCAGGTTCGTATGGCCGGGATGCCCGAAGGGGACGCCCGCGGTGATCACCACGAGATCCCCGGGCTGGGCCAGGCCGCTGTGCAGGGCCGCCTGGCTGGCGGCCGCCAACATCTCATCGGTGCTGCGCACCGCCGGCATCAGGGCCGGCTGCACCCCCCACACCAGGGCCAGCCGCCGCATGGTCGCCGGGATCGGCGTGACGGCGAGGATGGGGACAGAGGGGCGGTGCCGGGCGATCATCCGGGCCGTGTAACCGGACATCGTGGAGGTGATGATGGCCCGCGCCCCGATCTGCTCCGCGATCTCCACCGTCGCCCGGCTGATGGCCTCGGTGACCTCCGCCGCCTCCCCGATCAGATCCAGCCACTGCCGGTGCGGCATGGCTCCCTCGGCGATCCGGGCGATGCGGGCCATCATCTGCACCGCCTCCACGGGATACGTCCCCGTCGCCGTCTCCGCCGACAGCATCACCGCGTCCGTCCCATCCAGGATCGCGTTGGCCACGTCGCTGGCCTCCGCCCGGGTCGGGCGCGGATGGTTCACCATCGAGTTGAGCATCTGCGTGGCGGTGATCACCGGCTTGCCCGCCCGGTTGCACAGGCGGATGATCCGCTTCTGGTGGATCGGCACTTCCTCCGGCGGGATCTCCACCCCCAGGTCCCCCCGGGCGACCATCACCGCGTCCGCCGCCCCCAGGATGGCCTCGAAGTGCTCCAGCGCCTCCCGCTTCTCGATCTTGGCGACGATCGGGATGGAAGCCCCCAGCTCCTGCAGGAGCGCCCGCAGCTGGCGCACATCCGCGTCGGTGCGCACGAACGAGAGGGCCAGGTAATCCATCCCCTGCTCCACCGCGAACCGCACATCCAGGCGGTCCTTCTCGGTGAGGGCGGGCAGCGTGAGGGGGAGGCCCGGCGCGTTGATCCCCTTGTGAGAACTGAGCGTCCCTCCTCGCACCACGCGGCAGACCACATCGGTCCCGTCCACCTCCTCCACCCGGAACTCCAGCAGCCCGTCGTCCAACAGGAGGGGCTGCCCTGGCCGGACCAGGGCGACCAGTTCGGGATGGGGGAGGTGGACCTCCTGCGGGCTGCCGGGGACGGGGCGGGTGGTGAGGACGATCCGCTGGCCGGGGGCGATCAGGATGTATCCTCCCGCGATGACCCCGACCCGCCAGCGCGGGCCCTGCAGGTCGCCCATCACGGCGACGATGGCACCTTCCTCCTGGGCCACCTGGCGCACCATCGCGATCCGGCGGGCGTGGGCGGCATGGTCGCCGTGGGAGAAGTTGATCCGGGCCACGCTCATCCCCGCCCGGATCAGCGCTCGCAGGACCTCCGGATGGTCGGTGGAAGGGCCCAGGGTGCAGACGATCTTTGTGCGCGGCCGTGAATCCATCATTCCCCTTCCTGCCGGAGGATGCGGCTCAACCAGGCGTCGAAGTGACGCCAGAGGCGCATCAGGCGGGAGTGCAGCTGGGCGGGCAGGTAAAGGGAGATCCGGGCCAGCCACTCCAGCCAGGCGGGCCGCGGGCGGCCGCGGGGGAGGCCCCACTGGACTACAGCAGCGGCCCAGGTCAGGCCGGCGCCGAAGGCCACCATCACCATCCGATCGCCCGGCTTCAATCGCCCCTGCTGGACCGCCTCGCACAACGCGATGGGGATGCTGGCGCCGGAGGTGTTCCCGTAACGATCAATATTCACAAAGAAGCGATCCATCGGCAGCCCCAGGGCTTTGGCGGCGGCCTCGATGATGCGGATGTTGGCCTGGTGAGGGATGATCAGGTCCACATCCTCCAGGCGCAGGCCGGCCTGGGCCATCACCTCCCGCGTGGCCTTCTCCATCACCCGGGTCGCGAACCGGAAGACCTCGCGGCCGTTCATCCGGACGAAGTGGCAGCCGTCCCGCACCACCGCCTCCGAGATCGGCAGGCGGCTGCCGCCCGCGGGGAGGATCAGCAGCTCCGCGCCGGAGCCGTCGGCCCGGATCAGCGAGGCGAGCACCCCGCCCGGCGCATCGCTCCCCTGCAGCACCACCGCCCCCGCCCCGTCCCCGAACAGCACGCACGTGTTCCGATCCCGCCAGTTCACGATGCGCGAGAGGGTCTCCGCGCCGATCACCAGGGCGATGTGGTGAGTCCCCGCGCGGATCGCGGCCGCCGCCATGTGCAGCCCGTAGATGAACCCGGAGCATCCGGCGAGCAGATCGAAGGCTCCTGCCCGCGAGGCGCCGAGGGCATCCTGAACCAAGCAGGCCGTGGAGGGGAAGAGGTGCTCCGGGGTCACCGTGGCCACCAGGATCAGGTCCACGTCGCGGGGGGAGATCCCCGCCACGGCGAGGGCCTTCTCGGCGGCCGCGACCGACAGGGTGGCGGTGGTCTCCTGGGGGCCCGCCACCCGGCGCTCGCGGATCCCCGTGCGCGTCACGATCCACTCGTCGGAGGTCTCGACGAACTGGGCCAGTTCGTGGTTCGTCACCACCCGCGAGGGGACGGCCATCCCCCACCCCACAATATGGGCATAACGCGCCATCGGGTTCACCTCCAAGGGCCATGCATGCGATCCGCGCAGGGAGCGTTCCGGAGGGGGGCGGGGCGTCGCCGCTCCGACGGGGGCCTCATGCGGATATCCCGCTGGAGGCGGCGCCGTCCTCGTAACAGCGGAAGATCACGCAGGCGTTGTGGCCCCCGAAGCCGAAGGAGTTGGACATCGCCACCCGCACGGGTTTCCGCCGGGCGGTGTTCGGCACGTAGTCCAGATCGCACTCCGGATCGGGGTGCTCGTAGTTGATGGTGGGCGGGATGATCCCATCGGTGATGGCCCGGATGCAGACGATCGCCTCCACCGCGCCAGCTGCCCCCAACAGGTGCCCGATCATGGATTTCGTGGAGGAGATGGACACGTCGTAGGCCGCTTCCCCGAAGACCGCCTTGATGGCCTGGGTCTCGCTTTTGTCGTTGAGCGGCGTGCTCGTCCCATGGGCGTTGATATAATCCACATCCCGCGGCGAGAGGCCAGCGTCGGCCAGGGCCTGGCGCATCGCCAGGGCCGCCCCTTCCCCGTTCTCCAGCGGGGCGGTGATGTGGTAGGCGTCCGCCGAGGCCCCGTAGCCCGCCACCTCGGCGTAGATCCGGGCGCCCCGGGCCCGGGCGTGCTCCAGCCGCTCCAGGACCAGGATCCCGGCCCCCTCCCCCATCACGAAGCCGTCCCGAGTGCGATCGAAGGGGCGGGAGGCGCGCTCCGGCTCCTCGTTCCGGGTCGAGATCGCCCCCATCACGTTGAAGGCCGCCACCGCGATGGGCAGGATGGCCGCCTCCGCCCCCCCGGCGATCACCACATCGGCATCCCCCCGCCGGATCAGGTGCATCGCCTCGCCGATCGCGTTGGTCCCGCTGGCGCACGCGGTGACCACGGCCATGTTGGGCCCCCGGAACCCATAGGCGATGGCGATGAGGCCGGGGGCGGTGTCCGCCAGCATCATCGGGACCATGAAGGGGCTGACCCGATCCGGCCCCCGGGTCATCAGGGTCTCCACGCCCTGGACCAGGGATCCAAGCCCGCCGATCCCGGTCCCCAAGACCACCCCCACCCGCTCGCGGTCCACATGGGCGGGGTCCAGCCGCGCGTCCTGGAGGGCCTGCTGGGTGGCCGCCAGGGCGAACTGGGCGTAGCGGTCCATCCGGCGGGCCTCCTTGCGCCCGAACCATGCCTCGGGGTCAAACCCCCGGACCTCGGCGGCGATGCGGGTCTTCATCGCCGAGGCGTCGAACAGGGTGATCGGCCCGACGCCTGAGCGGCCGGCGACCACGTTCCGCCAGAACGTCTCCACATCGTTCCCCAGGGGCGTGATCGCCCCCATCCCCGTGATCACCACGCGCGTCATCTCCCATCCCCTCCCCGGATCTCAACCGTTGCGCACCACCACCTTCTCTCTCCTCAGGGGAAACATCCCCTGCGATGCAGCGAGGCGACGACCTTCGCGCTGAGTTCAAGAATAAAACACCACGCTTCCTACTTTGTTACGCCCGACAGCCTCCGGGAGGCGATGGCGAAGCGGCTCACGCCCCGTCATCCGAGGCGGCTCCCTGTTCCATGCGGCGGCCCACCGCCGCGCGGAGCCGGGCCCATGCGCCCACCAACAGCCCCATCAGGGCCAGCGCCAGGCTGAGGGCCCGTTGAAGAAAGGTCGGAAGCGGGAAGAGGGTCAGCCGGTAGACCGGGCGCGCCGTGAACCGCAACCCATACCCGCCCGGGAGCGATCGCTCGATCGCCCGGCTGTCCGCCAGCGCCGGGAGTTCCTCCTGGTGGACCACCGCCCCCGTCCCCTCTTCGAAGACCGTCAGCGCCCGCCCGTCCTTCAACCGAAGGATCCAGTGGGCCTCGGGGATGGCGGCGAAGGATTCCCCCTCCGGGGAAGGGTGAAGCAGCAGGCGGGGGGCCGGCGGGGCGTCCAGCGCCGCGCGCACGCTCAGCGGGCCGGAGGGGCCCATCGCCTGCAGTTCCCACACCAAGTGGCTGCGCACGGCGAGGATCCCATACGGTCCCAACCCCAGCGGGAGACCCGTGCGGAAGGCCGCCTGCCCGATCAGGTCCCCCTGGCGCCAGAGAGAGAGCGTGCCCTCCGCCATGGCCAGCCAGAAGCCCTCCACCGTCCGCCCCTCCCCCGGGGCCAGGAACACCGAACGAGGGGGCGGGAAGTAGCGGCCCAGGGCGCCGACGCCGAGCGCGGACAGCATCAGGGCGAAGCCCAGCGCCGCCAGGGGCCGTCGGGCCCGCCCCGCCTCGATCGCGTGGGCCAGGAGGCTCCAGCCCAGCGCCGCCCAGAGCAGCCGCCAGCCGGGCGTCTCGCCGAGGGACCACAGGCCGAGGCGGCCCAGGGGATCGAAGAGGGGACCGAAGCGCAGACGGGCCCGCGCCGCCCAGATCCCATAGGCCGGATCATCCGGGGAAGGCGCCTGGGTCGCCCAGGCCTTCCAGAGGAAGCCGAGAGCCAGCAACAGAACCGGGAGGGCGATCCCCCAAGGTCCGGCCAGCCACGCCCATCCCCGGGCCAGGAGCGCACGGAACACCGCCCCCGAACGGGATCGAGGGGAGGTTCCCAACATCGGCGGGAGGCCCGGGGGGGCCTGCCGGATCGGATCGGTGGCGCGTTGTTCCGACATGGGGTTGCGGCGCTGTGGAGAGCCACCTGCGGGATTCGAACCCGCGACCCCCCGCTTACGAGGCGGGTGCTCTTCCGGCTGAGCTAAGGTGGCGTCCCTGGATCCCCAGCGGGTGAATCCAGATTTTATTATAGCGGAGATCCGGGAAGCCAGCAACGGCTTGCCTTGGCGAGGCCCAGACACCCTTAAAATCTCCCTCGGACGATCAGGCGATCTCCGTCCGTTCCGCCCCGAGCAGGAGCCGCGCCCCGAGCACCACGCCGAGGGCGGCGAGCAACAGGAGCATGGCGAGGGCGAGGGCGCGATGGAAGTCGGTCTCCATCGCCGTCATCACCGCCAGGGTGAGGGTCTGCGTCCGCCCGGGGAAGTTCCCAGCGAACATCAGGGTTGCTCCGAACTCCGAGGCCGCACGGGTGGCGCAGAGCAACAGGCCGGAGAAGAGGCCAGGGAAGGCCAGGGGGGCCGTGACCAAGCGGAAGGTCTGCCACGCGGACGCCCCATCCACCGCGGCAGCCTCCTCCAGCTCGCGGGGCACCGACCGGAAGCCGAGGGCCGCGGCCCGCACGTAGAACGGCGCAGAGACGAAGAGCTGTGCCAGCACGACCGCGGCCGGCGTGAACGGCAACGATACTCCGAGGGATTCCAGCAACGGCCCGAAGAGTCCCCGACGGCCGAAGGCGAGCAGAAGCCCCACCCCGGCGACGACCGGCGGCAACGCGATGGGAAGCTCGATGAGCGTCTCGAGCACCTCCTTCCCGCGAAAACTCCACCGGGCCAGCAGATAGGCGAGGGGCGTGCCGATGGCCAGCACGGTGAGCGCGACCACCCCCGTGGTGAGGCCGGTGAGGCGCAGCGCGGCCACCACCATCGGATCCCCGAGCGCCCGCAGGGTCTCGAGGCTTGCCCCCCGCCCGAGGATCGCCACCAGGGGGATCGCGAAATAGGCCAGCATCAGCGCCCCCAGCCCCACCGGCGCCTTCGACAGAAGCCCCCCCGACGCCGGCCGACGGGCCGCCGGACGAACGAACGGCCGCGCCATCGCCTCGTGGGTGCGCATCGGAACGCCCCTCCTGTGAAAAATTTGGCGAACCGGAATATGCGATCGCGGCGACTGAGCCCCCGATCGCCTACGCCCCACCCCTCACCGCACGGGCCGGAAGCCCCAGCGGGCGAGGATCTGTTGCCCCGAAGGCGAGAGGACGAAGTCCACGAACGCCTGCGCGGCCATCGGGTTGGGCGCGCCCTTGACGATGGCGATGTAATACTCGACGGTGACGTTGTATTCCGCCGGGATCTCAATCACCCGCACCTTGCCCTGCATGCCTGTCACGACATCGGTGCGATACACAAACGTCGCGTCCGCTTCCCCCAGCACCACCTTGGCCAACGCCGTCCGGACGTTGGCCTCTTCCGATACCACATTGCGGAGGACGCGGTCCCGGAAATCGCCCCCATCGCCTGGGTCCCGGCTGGCCTTCTCCAGGATCTGGCGGGCGTAGCGGCCGATCGGCACGTCCTTCGCCGCGAGCACCAAGCGCACACCAGGCCGCGCTAAGTCCCGCAGCTGGCCGATGCCCGCCGGGTTGTCCGCCGGCACCACGAGGATCAGCTCGTTGCGGGCGAAGGGGCGCGGCTCGCTGGCGATAGCGCCGTCCTGCTGCGCCCTCCGCATATTCGCCTCGTCGGCCGAGGCGAAGACGTCCGCCTTCGCGCCCTGGGCCAGTTGGGTCCGCAGCGCCGATGAGCCGGCGAATTGGAAGGCCACCTGGACGCCCGGATGCGTCCGCTGGAATTCCCAGGCGATCTCCTGGAAGGCCTCGGTGAGGGAGGCGGCCGCGAAGACCGTTATCTCGTTGGGGGGGGCAGTCGGCGAAGCCCCGCCGCGGCACGCCGCCAGCCCTCCGATCAGGCCAACCGCCAGCGCCCGCTGGATCCAGAAACGCATCGCTCCTTCGCCTCACCCGCCGGAGTCCGGGATCTCCGCCACCACCGCGCCGGTCCGGCTCCCGTTGTAGCCGGGCAGGGCTGCCAGCTCAGCCCGGAAGGCCCGATCCTGTAGGGCATCCAACAGGGCGGCGACAGCGGGGTGCGCCAGGAGATCCTTCGGGATGATCAGATCGAAGCGGGCCTCCGCCAGCGGGATAAAATCGAGGCCACAGGCGCGGGCAGCGACCCAAAGGGAGATCCCTGCATCCGCTCCCCCGCTCGCCACCACCTGGGCCACCGCCAGGTGACTCCGCACGGCGGTTTCATACCCGTTCACCTGCTTCGGCGTCAGGCCGGACCGGGCAAGCAGGCCCTCCAAAAGCGCTCGGCTTCCCGAGCCCGGCTCCCGGTTCACGATGCGGACATCCGGACGGGCGAGGTCGGCCACGCCGCGGAGGCCCTTCGGGTTCCCCGGGGGGACCACGAAGCCCACCTCCCAGGTCGCAAACGTCACGAGCAGCCCCCCGACCCCGGCCAGCGCCCGCCGGGCATACCCCACGTTGTAGTCCCCTCCCTCGGGATCGGGGAGGTGGGACCCCGCGATGTGGGCGTGGCCGCACCGCAGGGCCTCCAGGGCCTCCATGCTCGAGGCCTCCAGCCACCGGATGCGGACCTCGGGCCGCCGCTGGGCGACATAGGCGATGAGGAGGCCCAGGGCCGGATCGCACCCCAACAGGAGGACGGTCCGCTCCAGCTGGTCCGGCGGGCAAAGCCATGTCCACTGACCAGGCCCGGCCCACAGGCCGTCCGCCGGGATCAGCCCTTCCTGGAACGCCCGCTCCCTCTCCAGCGGATAGCCGATCCACCGCCCCCGCACCCGAACGATCGCCAGGCGCTGGGGAGCCGGGAGCGGAGGACCGAGCCGTTCGAGGGATGCCAGATCCGGGGGCATCGGAAAGCCGAAGAGGTCCTCAACCGGACAGCCCAGGACGTGGGCGAGCCGGAGGGCCACGGCGACACTGGGGACATACCGGCCGGCCTCGATGGCGCTGAGGGCCTGACGGGTGATCCCCGCCCGCCGGGCCAGCTCGGCCTGGGAAAGGCCCTTCGCCCGCCGCAGGGCCTGCACCCGGCTTTCCAACTTCGGAAAACGCGCCCGCGCCATTGCCCCCCCTGATCCTAGTCTCCTCGGATGTCGATTATACTTGCCACTTTGTAAATTAATCATTGCGAACCCTCATAGGGGGTCGCCGAGAACAGACGGCCTTTCGCTTGGCCTGCGGTCATTTCCCCATCCGCTCTGGAGCCCAGGGGCAACCCTAAAAAAGCCGTCGAGCCAGCGAAGACCCTTCCGGCGGCGCCCACATCGGGCCTCCGCGGAACGCTCGGGCAGGTCCAGGCTGGAGACCGGGATCCCCTCAAAATCCATTGAACCGCGGTTCGATTCGTGTTACACTTTGAACGAACACCGTCGTTCAGGGGGAGGGACTCCTGAACCCGCGTGAGCATCCCGGTCGGTCGCTCAGCCCGGCGATGCGGGCCTACTTAGCGGAGATCTACCGCATGGGCGAGGGAGGGCCCGTGCGGGCCACCGCGTTGGCCCGACGCATCGACGTCACGCTCCCCGCCGTGGTCCGCATGCTCAACCGGCTGGAGTCCGGCGGGCTCATCCGTCGGACCCGCGAGGGGATCCTGCTGACGGCGGCGGGGGAACGGGAGGCGCTGCGGAGCATCCGCCAGCACCGCATCCTCGAGGCGTTCCTCACGCGGGTGCTGGGCATCGGCTGGGAGGAAGTCCACGCGCTGGCCGACCGGCTGGATCCCGCCATTGACGAAGCGCTGTGCGAGCGGATGTATGAGGTCGCCGGGCGGCCGACCCACTGCCCCCATGGGGATCCGATCCCCACCCCGGATGGATGGATGCCACCGCTTCGGGACATCCCGTTGAGCGACGTGCGCATCGGGGCGCGGGGGCGGATCTCCCGGGTCAAGACGGAGGACCCGGAGCAACTCCGGTATTTGGGGTCGCTGGGCCTGGTGCCCGGCACCCCCTTCGAGCTGGTCGCCCGCGCCCCGTTCAACGGCCCGCTGCGCCTGCGCCTGGCGCAACACGATGTGATCATCGGCCAGGAGCTCGCCCACCACATCCGCGTGCTCCTGGACCCCGAAGCCCCCGGCGCCTCTTCGTAACCTCCCGGCGATCGAACGAACGCGAGATGATTCGGGTGGCGGTCAAGGGCGGCGGCGATCTGGGCACCGGGGCGATCCTGCGGCTCCACCGGGCCGGCTTCCGGGTGTGGGTGACGGAGCTTCCCCAGCCCCTGGCCCTCCGCCGGGCGGTGGCGGTGGCCAGCGCCATCTACGAGGGCGCGATCACGGTCGAGGGGCACACCGCCCGCCGCGTGGCCGATCCCTCGGAGTTCCCCGCCGTCTGGGAGCGCAGGGAGATCCCCGTCCTGGTGGATCCGGAAGGGGAAAGCATCCGGCGGCTGCGGCCGGAGGTGGTGGTGGACGCGATCATGGCCAAGCGGAACACCGGGACCTCCATCGCGGACGCACCGGTGGTCGTGGCGCTGGGGCCCGGCTTCACCGCCGGGGTGGATTGCCACGCGGTAGTGGAGACCGCCCGGGGCCACGACCTGGGCCGGGTCTACTACACCGGGAGCGCCCTGCCCGACACCGGGATCCCGGGGACCATCGGGGGACACAATGTGCTGCGGGTGTTGCGAGCGCCGTGCGCCGGGCGTTTCCGAGGCGTTCGCCGCATCGGCGACCGGGTGGAGGCCGGGGAGGTGGTGGCCTACGTGGGGGAAGCCCCCGTCCGCACCGCCATCGCGGGGGTGCTGCGCGGGATCCTGGCGGACGGCCTGGAGGTGACGCCGGGCATGAAGGTCGGCGACGTGGATCCCCGGGCGGAGGTCCGCCACTGCTTCACCGTCTCGGATAAATCGTGGGCGGTCGGCGGAGGGGTTTTGGAGGCTGTGCTCCGGTGCCTGCGGGAGCGCGGGCTGATTCAACTTTGAAAGGGAGGTGCGCCCGTGTGGGTCCGCGTCGCGACGCTGGAGGAGATCCCGGTGGGGTCAGCGAAGGTCTTCCTCGTGGAGGGCCGGGCGATCGCCCTGGCCCGCGTGGGGGATGAGGTGTTCGCGTTCGGCGATATCTGCACCCACGACGGCGGACCGCTGGCCGAGGGGAAGCTGGAGGGCCATGTGATCCAGTGCCCGCGCCATGGGGCCCGCTTCGATATCCGAACCGGCCGCGTCCTCCGGCTCCCGGCCGTTACGCCGATCCCGGTCTACGAGGTCAAGGTGGAAGGCGGCGCGGTGTGGGTGAACCCAGAGCCGAAAGGAACCCCACGTTGAGGGCGCACCCCGGAGGCAGCGGATGCCCTCGCATCCCGTCGCCATCGTCCACGCGGAGCTTTACACCCCCACCCGGCGGATCGAGGATGGGGCGGTGGTGTGGGCGGCGGGCCGGATCCTCGCCGTCGGGCCCACCCGCGAGGTCCGCCCGCCCCGGCGCGCGGAGCGGATCCACGCGGACGGGCGGCCGGTGACCCCCGGCCTCATTGACCTCCACATCCACGGCCTGGAAGGCCTCGATCTCTTCGGGCCCGATCTGGCGGAAGCCGCCCGCCGTCTCCCTCAATACGGCGTCACCGCCTTCGCCCCCACCACCCTGACGCTCCCCGAGGAAGAGATCCTCGAGCGCCTGCAGGCCATGGCCCGGGTGATGGAGAACCCTCCCCCCGGCGCCCGGATCTTGGGGATCCACATCGAGGGGCCGCATCTCTCCCCGAAGCGGCCGGGGATGGCGAACCCCGCCTGGTTCCGCCCCCTCACCCCGGAGGCCGTCGCCCGCTATCAGGCCGCCGCGGGAGGGCACATCGCGCTGTGGACGTTCGCCCCGGAGGAGGGGGAGGCGATGGCGGCCATCCCGGCCCTGACCGCCCAGGGCATCGTCCCCGTGATCGGCCACAGCGACGCCACGTATGAACAAGCGGTGGAGGCCATCCGGCGGGGGGCTCGGCAGGTCACCCACTTCTTCAACGCCATGCGTCCTTTCCATCACCGGGAGCCCGGGCTGTTCGCCGCGGCCCTGCTGGATCCGCGGGTGGTCACCCAGCTGATCGCCGACGGGCACCATGTGCATCCGGCGGCCATGCGGCTTCTGTTCCAGATCAAGGGCCCCGCGGGGGTCGCCCTGATCAGCGACGCTGCGCCGGTGGCCGGGCGGCCGCCCGGCCACTACACCTGGTTGGGCTACGAGGTGATCGTGGCCGATGGGCGCTGCCAGACCCCGGAGGGGGCGCTGGCCGGATCCATCGCCCTGATGAACGAGGGGCTGCGGGTGCTCATCGAGGACGTCGGCCTCGACCCCCGGGACGCCGTCCGCAGCGCCACCGCAACCCCCGCCGCGGCCCTGGGCCTGCGGCGGCTGGGGTGCCTCCGGCCGGGCGCCCCCGCGGACCTGGTCTTGTGGGCCCGGTGGGGGGTTCCGGAGGCCGTCTGGATCGGCGGGGAGCGGATGCGATGAGGGAGGAGCCGTTGACGCAGTCCGGACCGGCGTTCCTCTTCGATCTGGACGGCACGCTGGTGGACAGCGTGTATCAGCACGTCCTGGCCTGGCGAGAGGCCCTGGAGGCCGTCGGGATCTCCCTTTCGGTGTGGCGGATCCACCGGCGGATCGGGATGAGCGGCGGGCTGCTGCTGCGGGCGCTGCTGCGGGAGACCGGCCGGGAGGTCACGCCCGAAGAGGTGGCCCGCATCCAGCAGCGCCACGCCGAGGCCTTCGCCCGGATGCTGCCCCAGGTGCGCCCGCTGCCCGGCGCCCGGGAGCTGCTCCAGGCCCTCACCGCGGCCGGGGTGCCGTGGGCCATCGCCACCAGCGGACGCCGCGAGGTGGCCCAGCCCATCCTGAGCCTCCTGGACCTCGATCCCCACATCCCCGTCGTGACCCGGGATGACGTTCGATACGCGAAGCCGGACCCCGATCTCTTCCTCGTCGCCGCAGAGCGGCTGGGGGTCCCGATCCAGTCGTGTGTCGTGGTCGGCGACAGCGTGTGGGACCTGCTGGCGGCCCGGCGGGCGGGCGCGCTGGGGGTGGGGCTGCTGTCGGGCGGCTACGGGCGCGAGGAGCTCGAACGAGCCGGAGCCTATCGGGTGTATGAAGACCCGGCGGATCTGCTCCGCCACCTGGACGAGGTCGGCGTCCGCTGAAGGCGGATCCCGACCCCGCCCCGAGCGCTCCGCTGCCCTCAATCCAGGAAGCGCACCGCACCGATGTAGGGGAGGTGGCGGTAGCGTTCGGCCCAATCGATCCCGTAGCCGACGACGAAGAGATCGGGGATCTCGAAGCCCCGATAGTCCACCTCCACGGCGACCTGGCGGCGGTAGGGTTTGTCCAGCAGCACCGCGGTGCGCAGGCTCTGGGGGTTCTGCTGGCGGAGGTGCGCCTGGAGATACTGCAGCGTCAGCCCGGTGTCCACGATGTCCTCCACCAGCAACACCTCGCGGTCGGTGACGGGGGCGTTGAGGTCCTTCAGGATCCGGACCACCCCCGAGGTCTCGGTGGCGACCCCATAACTGGAGCAGGCAATGAAGTCCACCTGGGTGTGGACCCCGTGGAGATGCCGGAGGAGATCGGCGCAGAAGACGAAGGCGCCCTTTAGGACGCCCACGATGAGGAGCTCCCGCCCCTGGTAATCTGCCGAGATCTGGGCGGCGAGATCCCGCACCCGCGCGGCCAGCGCCTCCGCCTCGATCAGCGGCTCGATCCGGTGGGCTCGCATCGGGCCCTCCTCTTCCTCAGGTTCGCCGACCTCGATTATAAATAGGGGAGGCTTCGCGGAGATCCTCCGGAAGGCCCGAGTCCTTCCACAACCCGGGCCACCGGGATGCCCGCCGGAAAGGATCCCTGGCCGATGATGCGCGAGCACGACCTGAACACCCTGGAATGGCCGAAGGTCTTGGAGCGGCTGGCCGCCTTCACCGCCTTCGCCTGGAGCGCGGAGAAGGCCCGCGCCCTCCGCCCCTCCACGGACCCGGCGGAGGTCCAGGCCCGATTGGCGGAGACGGAGGAGGCCCGCCGCCTGCTGGCCCTGGAGCCCGGCTTTGACCTCGGGGGGGTACGCGACCTGCGCCCCCTGCTGGAGGCCGCCCAGCGCGGGGCCACCATGGCCCCGGCCGACCTGCTCGCGGTGGGGGAGACCCTGAAGGCCGCCCGGCGGATCCGACGCCTGCTCCTCCGCCGGGCCGACGCACTCCCCCACCTGGCCCGGCACGCGGAGCGCATGCAGGAGTTCCCCGCGCTGGAGGCGGAGATCGCCCGCTGCCTGGATGAGGCCGGGGAGGTGAAGGACGAGGCCAGCCCGGCCCTGCGCGCCCTCCGGGCGGAGATCCGCCGCCTGACCCAGGAGATCCAGGCCCGGCTCCAGAGCTACCTCACCGACCCCCGCTACGTGCCCTACCTCCAGGAGCCCTTAATCACCCTGCGCGGTGGCCGCTTCGTGATCCCCATCAAAGCCGAACACAAAGGGAAGATCCTCGGCCTGGTCCACGACACCTCCGCCAGCGGGGCCACCCTGTTCATCGAGCCGCTGCCGGTGGTGGAGATGGGCAACCGGCTTCGGGCCCTCCAGGCGCAGGAGGAAAAGGAGGTCGCCCGGATCCTCGCCGCGCTCAGCGCGGCCGTCGGCGCGCTGGCGGAGGGGATCCGGGCCACCCTGGAGGCCCTGGCGGACCTGGATTTGGCCCTGGCGAAGGCCCGCTACGCCCACACCCTCCGCGCCGAGCGCCCGGAGATCGCCCCCTGGCCCGAGGAACCCCCCGAACGGCGCACCGCCTCACCCCTCTGGCTGCGCCAGGCCCGCCACCCCCTCCTGGATCCCCAGCGGGTGGTGCCCATTGACGTCACCCCGGACCCCACGACGTTCATACTGATCCTCACCGGGCCCAACACCGGCGGGAAGACCGTGACGCTCAAGACCGTGGGCCTGCTGGCGGCCATGGCCCAGAGCGGCCTGCACATCCCGGCCGCCGAGGGTTCCCGCCTGCCGGTGTTCGATGGGATCTACGCCGACATCGGCGACGAGCAGAGCATCGAGCAGAACCTCTCCACGTTCTCCGCCCACCTCCTGAACATCCTGGGCTTCCTCGAAGCCGCCACCGCCCGTTCCCTGGTCCTGCTGGACGAACTGGGGGCGGGGACGGATCCCACAGAGGGGGCGGCACTGGCCCGGGCGATCCTGGAGCACTTCCACGCCCGGGGGACCACCACCCTCGTGGCCACCCACTTCCCGGAACTGAAGCTCTGGGCCCAGACGACACCGGGGGCGGTCAACGCCAGTATGGAGTTCGACCCGGAGACCCTGGCCCCCACCTACCGGCTCCGCATCGGCATGCCGGGCCGGTCCAACGCCTTCCTGATCGCCCGGCGCCTGGGGATGCCGGAGGCGCTCATCGCCCAGGCCCAGGGATACGTTTCCCCCCAGGCCCTGCGCCTGGAGGCCTTGTTGGCCGAGGCCGAGCGGCTCCGGGAGGAGGCCGCCCGGGCGCAGATGGAAGCCGAGCAGGCCCGCGCGGCCGCCCGGGCTCTGGAGGAGGAATGGCGGGCCCGCCTCGCCCGGATCGAGGCGGAGCGGGAACAGTTGCTCCGGGAAGCCCGGGCGCAGATCGAGGCCCTGCTGCAGGAGGCACGGGAGGAGATCGAACGGATCCGCCGGCAGGTCCGGGCCGCGCACCAGGCCGAAGTGGAAGCGGCCCGGCGCCGCCTGGAGGCCCTTCAGGCCCGGCTGCGGGACGCGCTGGCCCAGGCCGCGCCGCCCCTCGAAGCCCCGGCGGAGCCCCCCTTCGTGGTAGGGGATCGAGTCTGGGTTCGCCCGCTCCAGATGGAGGGGGAGATCCTGAGCCTGGAAGGGGAGGAGGCGGATGTGCGGGTCGGCCGGTGGCGGCTGCGGATGGCCCTGGCCGACCTGGAGCGGCGGGAACGGCCGCGCCCGTCACCCCCCGAGCCGGCCCCCACGCCCCCTCGCCCACCCGAGGTCGCCCTGCACCTCGACCTGCGGGGGATGCGGGTGGAGGAGGCGCTGCCGCTGCTGGAGAAGTTCCTGGACGACGCCTTCCTGGCCGGCATGCCCTTCGTCCGCATCATCCACGGCAAAGGCACCGGCGCCCTGCGCCGCGCCGTGCGGGAGCGGTTGAAGACCCATCCCCACGTGGAGCACTTCGAGCCCACGCCGGACGACGGGGCCACCGTGGTCCGGTTCGCCCGGTAGACCCGGTGCACTTTCCGAATCGACCGACCCTCTCGTATACTGAGAACCGGGCGAGATCCCGATGGGAGGCCGAGCCGATGATCAGCCCCGAACTGCTGGAGATCCTGCGCTGCCCCTATTGCGTCTCCGGCCCCACCCGCAAGGAGGGGCCGGATCCCGGCCGGCTGGCGCTGGTGAAGGACGCGTGGCTGGTGTGCACGGAGCCGGATTGCGGGCGCAAGTATCCGATCCGCGACGGCATCCCGGTGATGCTCATCGAGGAAGGGGAGAAGTGGCGCAACACCCCGGTGGACGCCCTCCCCGTCCCCCCGCCGGCCGCGTGACCGGCCCGGGGGCTCCCGCTGCGAAGGGGCGGTGGGCAACCTACGGGGAAGCAGCCGACGATCCCATGGACGCATCGGCGTGGCGGCAGCGGCTGCGGGAGGATCCTGAGCAGGCGGAGCGGCAGATCGCCGCCCTGCAGGGGGATCCGGAGCGCCTCGAGGCGCTGTCCCAAGCGCTGCTTCAGGACCCCGATCCGGATCTGCGGGCGTGGGCCTGTCGAATCCTGGCCGAGGCGCCTGATGCCACCGCCGCCCCCGCCCTGCTGCGGACCCTAGAGGATCCCGAGCCCGAGGTGCGGGTGGCTGCGGCGTGGGCCCTGGGGGCCCGCCCGCTGACGGCGCAGCGCGACGCGGCGATCGCGGCCCTCCGACAGCGGCTGGAGGATATCCCGGAGGTGGCGTGGATGGCCGCGGAGGCCCTCGCCCGATACGGGGAGGCCGCCCTGGAAGCCCTGACGGAGAGCCTTCGTCACCCGCACCCCCAGGTTCGGATCCTGGCCGCCCGGGCCCTGGCCCGCATCGCCTCGCCCCACAGCGTCCCGGCCCTCGCAGCCGCCCTTGAAGACCCCAGCCCGCTGGTCCGGCACTTCGCGGCGGCCGGCCTCGACCGCCTGTCCGCCAGCCAGTGGGTGTGGCTGTAGCGATCCCTCCGCGGATTCGCTACGGAAGCCCCAACAGGACCGCCGCGGCGCCGATGGCCAAGAAGGGACCATAGGGGATGGCCGTCTTCAGCGTCACGCGGCGGGCCAGCAACAAGATGAGGCTCACCCCCCCGCCCAGGAGGACCCCGTACGCGAGGGCCTGCAGCCCCTTGGGGAAGCCGGTGATTAGCCCGATGAAGGCCGCCAGCGTCGCATCCCCGCCCCCGATCCCCCCGCGGGTGAGGAGGGTCATCCCGAAGAAGCCGGCGAAGGCCCCCAGGCCGGTGATCCACGCCCCCAGCGCGCCCCCGCCCAGCCACGGGGAAACCGGGGCCAGCACGACGGCCAGGGCGATCGCCGGGAGCATCACCGCGTCGTAAATCCGGCGACGCTCCAGATCGGTGACCGTCACCAGGACCAAGATGGTGAGGTAGAGCCCGACCAGGGCCGCGCGGGTGGACGCCCCATATCGGGCCGCCGCCAGCCCCCACAGGACCGGCACGCCCAGCTCCACCACGAGATCGCGCGCCCGGAGGCCGGCCTCCCCTCGAACCATTGCGATCCAGGCGGAGGGAAGGGGGAAGCCCCCGCCACGCCTGACCTCCCAGAGGGGAAGCACGCGGCGGCGGGGCAGCGCGTCCGCCAGGCCGTTCACCAGCATCCCGACGGGCCACCCGATCAGTCCGAACACCAGGGGCCAGATTCCCACCGCCTCGAGCCTCCAGAAGATCTCCTTCCAAAAGGCCAAACCCGGCCGGGCTCTATCATAGCACCTCCCGGAGGCGCAGCCGCGCACGGCCTCCCCGCCTTCCGGGTTTGACACATCGGAAGAAGCCTGCTAAAGTATGCTTCAAAGCGAGCGATCGGAAAGGCGAGGAAGGGGAGGAGTAGGGATCCAGCGCCGCCCAGCGAGTCGGGGGCGCGGTGGGAGCCCGACGTGGATCCTGGATCCTGAATGGGCCCCGGAGCTGCCGCCCGAACCGGAGGGCTCCCCTCCGCAGTAGGCGCGGCCGGGGACGCCGCCGTTATCGGCTGAGGGCTTCGCCCGGCCGGGGCGCCGGGCGGCGCCTGCGGGAAAGAGAGGGGCCGGCCGCCGAAGGTGGCCGCGCCCAAAAAGGGTGGCACCGCGGGCCGTTCCAGGGCCCGTCCCTTTGCGGGGCGGGCCCTGTTTGTTTGGGCGCCGCCAGAGGGTCCTACCGGGAAATGGGAGCCCCTTCCAGCGGGGCCTCCGGTTTTCCTCGACTCCGACCGAAAAGGAGGACGAGATGGCGAACAAGAAGCGCGTGCTCACCGGCGATCGGCCGACAGGGCCGCTCCACCTGGGCCATTACGTGGGGACGCTGGCCAACCGGGTGCGGTTGCAGGAGGAGTATGAGGTCTTCCTCCTGATCGCCGACTACCACGCCCTCACCACCAAGCCGGAGAAGGCGGACATCCTCGCCGCCCGCGAATACATCCGGGAGATCGTGCTGGATTACTTGGCGGTGGGGATCGATCCCGAGAAAACCACCATCTATTTGCAGTCCGACGTCCCGGAGGTGTGCGAGCTGGCGCTGCTGTTCTCCATGCTGGTCACCATGCCACGCATCGAGCGCATCCCCACCCTGAAGGACATGATCCGGGACCAGAAGATCGAGAACCCCTCCATGGGATTGATGCTCTACCCCATCCTGCAGGCGGCGGACATCCTCCACGTGAAGGCAGAGATCGTGCCGGTGGGGAAGGACCAGGAGTCCCACATCGAGCTCTGCCGCGAGATCGCGCGCCGGTTCAACTATCTTTATGGGGAGATATTCCCTGAGCCCGAAGCGCTGATCGGGGACGTCCCCACGCTCCCCGGGATCGACGGGCGGGCCAAGATGAGCAAGTCCCTGGGCAACGCCATCTTCCTCAGCGACCCCCCGGAGGAGGTCGCCCGCAAGGTGATGCAGATGTTCACCGACCCCGCCCGGATCCGGCCGGACATCCCGGCCGACCCCGACGCGCCCCACAACGTGGTCTTCCGCTATCACGAGGCGTTCAACGACGACAAGGCAGAGGTGGAGGAACTGAAGGCGCGCTATCGGCAGGGGAAGGTGGGGGATGTGGAGGTGAAGAAACGGCTGATCGCCGCCCTCGAGCGGTTCTTAGCGCCCATCCGCGAGCGGCGGGCGTATTACGCGGCCCGCCCCCACCTGATCGATGAGATCCTGGCCGCCGGCGTGGCCAAGGTCCGCCCCATCTCCCAGGCCACCCTGGCCGAGGCACGGGAGGCGATGGGCCTGAGCGCCCGCCACCTGGCGGAGGCGAAAGCCCGCTTTCTATAAAACAACGCCACGAACGCGGAGGTGACCGATGGCGGAGCGAACCCGATTCCTGCTCTCCGAGGAGGACATCCCGAAGGCGTATTACAACATCCTGGCCGACCTTCCCTTCGAGCTGCCGCCAGTGCTTCACCCGGCCACCGGCCAGCCCATCGGGCCGGAGGACCTCGCCCCGCTCTTCCCCATGGCCCTCATCCAGCAGGAGGTCAGCCGCGAGCGGGAGGTCGAGATCCCCGAGCCAGTGCGCGAGATCTATCGCCTCTATCGACCCACGCCGCTCATCCGGGCCCGCCGGCTGGAGCGGGCGCTCGACACCCCGGCGCACATCTACTACAAGTATGAGGGGGTGAGCCCGGCCGGGAGCCACAAATTGAACACCGCCCTGGCCCAGGCGTTCTACAACAAGCAGGAGGGCGTGCAGGGCCTGACCACCGAGACCGGGGCCGGGCAGTGGGGGAGCGCCCTGGCCATGGCGTGCCGGTTCTTCGACCTGGAATGCGTCATCTTCATGGTCAAGGTCAGCTACCATCAGAAGCCATATCGGCGCATCCTGATGGAGACCTTCGGCGCCCGGGTGATCCCCAGCCCCAGCCCCGAGACCGCCGCCGGCCGCAAGGTGTTGGCCGAGCAGCCCGACTCCCCGGGCTCCCTGGGGATCGCCATCAGCGAGGCGGTGGAGGCGGCGGCCACCAGCGGCGGCCGCTTGAAATACAGCCTGGGCAGCGTGCTCAACCACGTCCTGCTCCACCAGACCGTGATCGGCCTGGAGGCCAAGAAGCAGATGGAGCTGGCCGGGGAATACCCCGACGTCATCATCGGCTGCGTGGGCGGGGGGAGCAACTTCGCCGGGCTGGCCCTACCCTTCATGCGCGACCGGCTCGTCGAGGGGCGGCCCACCCGCTTCATCGCCGTCGAGCCCACCGCAGCCCCCAGCCTGACCCAGGGCGTTTACGCCTACGATTACGGGGATACCGTGGGCACGACCCCTCTCCTCAAGATGTATACCCTGGGCCACACCTTCACGCCGGCCCCGATCCACGCCGGGGGGCTGCGCTACCACGGCATGGCCCCGATCCTCTGCGCCCTCTACGAGAAGGGACACCTGGAGGCTGTCGCTTATCCCCAGACGAAGGTCTTCGAAGCCGCCGTCCGCTTCGCCCAGGCGGAGGGGATCGTCCCCGCCCCGGAGTCCGCCCACGCCATCCGCGCGGTCATCGACGAGGCCCTGCGGGCGAAGGAGGAGGGCACGCCCCGGGTGATCCTGTTCAACCTCAGCGGCCATGGCCACTTCGACCTGGCGGCCTATGACCAATACCTGCGCGGGGAGCTGGCGGATTACGAGTATCCCGCCGAGGAGGTCACGCGCGCCCTGGCCCACCTCCCCCGGGTTCCCGCAGCGTCCTGAACGCGCCCCGAACGGCTCCCCCACGATGGGAGAGGGGCGGCGCGGCCGCGTCGTTCCCCCTCCCATCGCCGGGGGCCCGATCCAGGCGCGTGAAACCGAACCGCCGTGCGCCCCGGAAGATTTCCACGGCCTGTGGAAAACCGGCATCGGCACCCCCAGATCTGGGGGATCCTCCCCGAATGTCCCCAGGATGTCTGGCTCCCGCTTCGGGCATCCCAACGATCCAACTGGGGAAAACCGGCGTGAAACCTGTGGAAAAGAAGGTCTGATTGGGGATAACTTGTCCACACGAAGGGCTGGCTTTCCTGAGTTTCCACAGCCTTCTCGACCCGTTTCCGTGGAATCCCCCACATCTGGGGGGTCAGAGGGGTTTTCCACAGCTCCCATGAGTTTTCCACACGCTCTTTATCCAACCAGTTTTCCACAGCGAGGGCCGAAGGCGCGCCGCGTGGCCTTCAGGAGGCACGGCCAGGCCTGGGGGGGCGGGCGCGTTGCGGCCCGACATCTTCGGGGGCCGAGGCCCCTCGTGGACCAATCTCCACAATCCCCAGGCCCTACGACGGCTACGATCTACGACATGGGATGGACATTGCAAGAGAATAGCGAGCGCTTCCGCTCGCCGGGCCGGGGGGCTGCAGGGGGAAGTCCACTCGCTCCGGCTTGCTCAGCGGAGGAGTTCAAGGGGAAAATCCTTCGCCTGGGACCCATCCAGGAGGATGCGTGCCATGGACATCGAAACGCGTCGGGTACTGATCACGGCCCGCTGGGATCCTGAGTGGGTCGCCCGCTGGCAGGCCCGCTGGCCCACACTGCGTTTCGATCTCTTCCCCACCCGGCATCCGGAGAGGATCCCGCGGGAGATCTGGCAGGAAGTGGAGATCCTCTACACCTTCAATACCCTTCCCCTACCGGAGTGGGCCCCCCGTCTGCGCTGGGTGCAGCTCCACTCCGCCGGGGCGGATCACGTCCTGGAGCACCCGCTCTTCCGAAGCGGGGTCCAGTTCACCACCATCAGCGGCGTGCACGCCATCCCCATGGCTGAGTACGTGTTCGCCATGGTGCTGGCGTGGTTCCATCGGGTCCCCCGCATGCTGGACTGGCAGGCCCGCGCCCAGTGGCCGCCGGACCGCGATCGTTGGTCGCTGTTCGTCCCCGAGGAGTTGTGGGGGAAGACGATGGGCATCGTGGGCTACGGGAGTGTCGGGCGCCAGGTGGCCCGCCTGGCGAAAGCATTCGGGATGCGGGTGCTGGCCATGCAGCGTGGGGAGGATCGCCGCGACCGCGGCTTCATCCTCCCCGGCACCGGCGACCCGGAGGGGGCCCTGCCCGATCGCTTCTACACGCCGGCGGAGCTCCATGTGATGCTGGCGGAAAGCGATGTGGTGGTGATCGCCGTTCCGCTGACCCCTGAAACCCATGGGATGTTCGACGAGGCCGCCTTCCGGGCGATGAAACGCAGCGCCTTCCTGATCAACATCGCCCGCGGCCCCATCTGTCGGGAGGACGCACTGGTGCGGGCGCTCCAGGAAGGCTGGATCGCGGGGGCGGCACTGGACGTCTTCGAGCAGGAGCCTCTGCCCTCCGATCATCCCCTCTGGCGCCTGCCCAACGTGCTGATCAGCCCGCACGTCTCCGGCTTCACCCCGCACTACGACGCCCGGGCCGCGCAGCTCTTCGAGGAGAACCTCGCCCGCTACATGCGGGGCGAGCCGCTCCTGAACGCCGTGGATCCGGCGCGGGGCTACTGAGGGGGACGTGGCCCGAGCCCTTTCCCCTCCCCCGCTCAGCGGAAGCCCCCAGATCTGGGGAGGGATGGCCGTCAGAAAGCCAGATCTGGGGGTATCCGGGCGGGACCGGTTCACGAAAGCCCCACGGGACCTTCACCGAACGGCCACGAAGGGGGAGGGGGAACGGCGTTACCATGGGGTCGCACCGAGATCCGCGCGGCTGCGGGGCGTGGGGGAGGGCCCCCGGCGACCCGCCTCGCGCCCCCTGGGAGGTTCGGCGATGGTGGAAGAAGCCCCTCACGAGCTGGCTGGGAAATCCCTGATCTGCCCGGATGGCGTGCTGGGCACGGTGGCCGAGGTGCTGGTGGATCCCGAAACCGGCTGTCCGACTCACCTCGTCTGGCGCGAGCCGGTGGTCCTCTATCAGGAGATCAGCATCCCCATCGCCTACATCGAGCGGGTGGACGGCGAGGGCATTCGGTTGCGGGTTCGCCGCGAGGAAATCGAGCGCCTCCCCCGCTTCGTGTGGCGGTAGCGCCGCCCCTGCCGTCCCATCCCGGAGCGACGAGCGCGCGTGGCCCCGTTCGAAGGGTTGCTCAGCGGGATCGTGAATCTCGGGGGGGCGGCCGTGCCGACCCCGACCCCTCCTCCCTCTCCGTATCGCGTGTTCATCCCCGCCGTCGGGGCCTCCCCGGGGATGGCCCCCGAGGCGGCGCTGTCGTGGGCGCGTTTCCTGGAGAGCCCATGGCTGTATCTGGCGCTGGGGGCGCTGGCGGGGGCGTGGCTGGCGCTGCGCGCCCTGGAACGACGCGGGGGATCGCGCAGGAAATAAAAACCGGCGGAAAGTCCTCCCTCCGCCGGCGCTGTCGGGGCGGGCGGATTTGAACCGCCGACCTCGTGGTCCCGATCCACGCGCGCTCACCTGGCTGCGCCACGCCCCGTCGCTCGTTATTCATTATATCTCCGGGGAATCCCCCTGACAAGGGCCGTTCGGATCCCCCATGGGTGAGCGCGGCCCATCCGCTCGATCTCCGCTCCACGGCGGCCTCCGGCGCGCGGGATTGCGATCCGCCCTCAAGCCGGTTATGCTTCCGGGATGGGGATCCCTTGCACCGACTCCCTGGAGGACGGCGATGGACGGGAGCGGGCCGCTGGTCGAGGTGCGCAACGTCTCCAAGATCTACGGGCGGCCGCCGCGGCAGGTGGTGGCGGTGGAGCGGGTCTCGTTCGAGATCCGTCCGGGGGAGTTCGTAGCCCTCCTGGGGCCCTCCGGATGCGGGAAGTCCACCCTGCTGCGTATGATCACCGGCCTGGCCCGGCCCAGCGAGGGGGAGATCCGCTACCGGGGCGAGCCCTTGCGGGGGATCAACCCCCACGCCACCATCGTGTTCCAGACGTTCGCCCTCTACCCCTGGCTGACGGTGCTGGGCAACGTGGAGCTGGCCCTGAAGGCCCGAGGGGTGCCGCCGGCGCAACGCCGGGAGCGGGCGCTGCAGCTCATCGACCTGGTGGGCCTCGACGGCTTCGAGCACGCGTATCCCCGCGAGCTCTCCGGCGGGATGCGCCAAAAAGTCGGGTTCGCGCGGGCCCTGGCCGCCGAGCCGGAGCTCCTGTGCATGGACGAGCCGTTCTCCGCCCTGGATGTGCTGTCCGCGGAGGCCCTGCGCGGGGAGCTGATGGAGCTGTGGCTCTCCAAGCGCCTGCCCATCCAGGCTATCCTCCTGGTCACCCACAACATCGAGGAAGCTGTCTGGATGGCCGACCGCCTCATCCTGATGGACAAGGACCCCGGCCGGGTGATCGCCGAGCTGGAGGTCCGGCTGCCGCATCCGCGCCGCCGGAAGGACACCTACTTCCAGGCGATGGTGGATCGGGTGTATGCGACCATCGCGGGGCGGACGGAGGAGCAGGTGCCCGGGAAGCGGCCGGGGGAGCCGGGCCGGGCGTATCGGATGCCGGAGGCCCCGATCAACGCGGTGGCCGGGTTGACGGAGAAGCTCCTGGAGGAAGGGGGGTGGGCAGACCTCTACCGGCTGGCGGAGGAGCTGCGCTACGAGCTGGACGACATGCTGGCGATTGTGGAGGCGGCGGAGTTACTGGGGTTCGTGAGGGTGGCCGAGGGCGATATCACCCTCACGCCTCTGGGGGAGGCCTTCGCCGAGGCCAGCATCTTGGCCCGCAAGGAGATCGTGGCCGGCCGCCTCCTGCGCCTGCCGATCATCCGCTGGATCTACGAGACCCTCCACGCCGACGACGACGGCCGGGTGAGCGCCGACTACTTCCGCGAGCAGCTCCAGCTGGACTTCACGCCGGAGGAGGCCGAGCGGCAGCTCGAGATCGCGATCCACTGGGGCCGTTACGCGGAGCTGTTCGCCTACGACGAGGACTCGGACGAGCTCTTCCTGGAGGAGATCCCCGCCCCGGCGATCGAGTAGCTCGCATCCTCACCTTGCCAGCAGCCGCCGGGCCTCCGCCACCACGCGCTCCGGCGTGAACCCCAGGCGCTGGTAGACCTCGGGGTAGGGCGCGGAGGCCCCGAAGCGCTCCAGCCCGACGGCCGCGTCCGCGTAGCGGCACCATCCCCACGGGATCCCCGCCTCGATCGCCAGCCGGGGAACCCCCGGCGGGAGCACGGCGCGGCGGTAGTCCTCGGGCTGGAGCTCGAACAGCTCCCAGCACGGCATGCTCACCACCCGGGTTCGGATCCCCTGAGCCTCCAGTTGCTCCCGCGCGGCCAGCGCCAGGGCGACCTCCGAGCCGGTGGCGATCAGGATCAGGTCTGGCCTCCCCCCCGAGGCTTCGGCCAGCACGTAGGCTCCCCGGGCGAGCCCCTCCGCCGAGGCCAGCCCGCTGCGGTCCAGCACCGGGACCTTCTGTCGGGTGAGGATCAGGGCCACCGGCCCGTCGTGCCGGCGCAGGGCAACTTTCCACGCCTCGGCCACCTCGTTGGCGTCCGCCGGCCGGATCACCCACAGGTTCGGGATCGCCCGGAGGGCCATGAGATGCTCCACCGGCTGGTGGGTGGGCCCATCTTCCCCCAGGGCGATGCTGTCGTGGGTGAAGACGTAGATCACCGGCTGGCGCATCATCGCCGCCAGCCGGATGGCCGGCCGCATGTAGTCGCTGAAGACCAGGAAGGTGCCCCCGTAGACCCGGAAGGGCCCGTAGAGGCTCATCCCGTTGAGGATGCCGCCCATGGCGTGCTCCCGCACGCCGAAGTGGATGTTCCGCCCATCGAAGCGACCGCGCCCGACGGCGGGGAACCCGTGTAGGTAGGTCTGGGTGGATTCCATCAGGTCCGCGCTGCCGCCGATTAGGTTCGGGATGACCTTCGCCAGGGCGTTGAGCACCTTCCCCGAGGCCGCCCGGGTGGCGATCCCATCGGCGGAAGGGGGGAAGGCGGGGACGGCCTCCTCCCAGCCCTCCGGCAGCTCCCTCTGCCACCACCGCGTCCACTCCGCGGCCTGCTCCGGGTAGGCGGCAGCGTATCGTTCCCATCGCGCCCGCCATTCGGCCTCCCAACGCGCCCCTTCCTCGATCAACCCGCGCATGTGGGCGTAGACCGCCTCCGGGACGTAGAAAGGGGGCTCCGGGGGCCAGCCCAGCCGCTCCTTGGTCCGCCGCACTTCATCGGCCCCCAGCGGCGCCCCATGGGCCTCGGCCCGATCCTGCTTGTTCGGGCTCCCGTAGGCGATGTGGGTGTGGCAGATCAGGAGGGAGGGGCGGTCCTCGACCTGCTGGGCCTCGGCCAGGGCCTGGGCCACCGCCGTCCGGTCGTGGCCGTCGAGGTCCAGGACATGCCAGCCGTAGGCGCGGAACCGCATGGCCACGTCCTCAGTGAAGGCGAGGTCGGTGGGCCCGTCGATGGAGACCTCGTTGTCATCGTAGAGGACGATGAGGCGGCCCAGCCCCCAGTGGCCGGCCAGGGAGGCCGCCTCGGAGGAGATCCCTTCCATCAGGTCGCCGTCGGAGGCGATCGCATAGACGAAGTGGTCCACGATGGGGAAACCCGGGCGGTTGAAGCGCTCCGCCAGGAGGTGGGCCGCGAGGGCCATCCCGACCGCGTTGGCGAACCCCTGGCCGAGGGGCCCGGTCGTGGTCTCGATCCCTCGATGGGGATCGTATTCGGGGTGCCCGGGGGTGGCGCTGCCCCACTGGCGGAAGCGCCTGATTTCCTCGAGGGGCATGTCGTAGCCCGAGAGGTGGAGCAGAGCGTAGAGCAGCATCGAGCCGTGTCCGGCGGAGAGGACCAGGCGGTCCCGGTTGGGCCAGAGGGGGTTGTGGGGGTTGTGGCGCATGAAGTAGCGCCAGAGCACGTAGGCGGCGTCGGCCATCCCCATGGGCATCCCCGGGTGTCCGGAGCGGGCCTGCTCCACCGCGTCCATCGCCAGGACGCGGATGGCGTTCACACACAGCTGATCCAGCTCCGGGTTGAGTGTGGGGAGCCTGGACATCCCTTGGGTGGCGATCATCGTCCTCCTCGCTTCTCAACGGTGATCCTTACCACCTTATCCGAGAGCGTCGCCTTCGGCAACTCTTCCGAGAAGGACATGCGGGGCCGGTCGTTGTGTAGAATCAGGTTAAGAGGTTAAGATCAGGGGGTATGCGACTTTGCTTCGGAGTGTGGCCATGCGATGGCCCCCCGCGGCATCCGTCGGTGGGAAGGCGTGGGTGGGGGGTGTGTTTCTGCTCGCGCTCGCCCTGGCGTCGGCCTGTGCCCGGCCTTCGAGCCGCTCACCGGGGGGATCCGACGCGGAGATCCGCCGGGGCGAGTCGCTGTATCGCCAGTATTGCATAGGTTGCCACGGCGGGCCGACCGGCGGCTCGATGATGGACTACCCGCCCCGGCACAACGCCAACGGCCACACCTGGCATCACCCCGACTGCCAGCTGAAGGAGATCATCCAAAACGGGGGCGACGAGATGACGGCCATGATGCGGCGGATGATGGCCCCGCCGAACGCCCCAGCGATGCCCGCCTTTCGAGGCGTCCTGACCGATGAGGAGATCGAGGCGATCCTGGCGTTCATCAAGACATGGTGGACGGAGGAGCAGCGCCGCTACCAGGCGCAGATCACCCGGGCGCGATGCCCGTAGGAGCGAGCGGATGTCCGCACGGAAAGCACGGAAAGCCCTCAACGCCCGCCGCCCCGAGGTCCGGATCCGCGGCCTGGGCCTGTTCCTGATCGGAGTCGGGCTGGTCGGACTTCTGGCTCTGGCCCTGCCCCGCCTGGTGACCGGCCCGAATCCGCCGGCCCTCGCTGTCCTGGAGACGGCTGATTTCCACGCCCTGGCTTTCAGCCCCGACAACCCCGAGGTGATCTTTTTCGGTCATCACAACGGGATAATGCGCAGCGACGACGGCGGCCGCACATGGCGCCCCGTCGTGGCCCGACCGAACTTTGACGCGATGGCCCTGGCCATCAGCCCGGCGAACCCCCGACGCATCTATGTGGCCGGCCATAATATCTTTATGGTCAGCCCCGACGGAGGCGCGAGCTGGGAGCCGGTCCAGCATAACCTGCCTTACGACGATATCCACGGCTTTGCCTTAAGCCCCGAAGATCCGAACCGGCTTTACGCTTTCGTTGTCGGCCATGGCCTCTTCATCAGCCACGATGGAGGCCAGCGCTGGGCCCAGCTCAGCGCAGCCCTTCCTGTCGACGTCATATCCCTGGTGTCCGCTGGAGGCAAGCCAGAGGTGCTTTTTGCCGCCAGCTTGAGTGCCGGCGTCCTCAAAAGCGAGGACGGCGGCCGCACCTGGCAACCGGTTAACAACAGTCTGGGGAGTCGGCGGGTTATAGCGGTGGCCGTCCATCCGATCGACCGAAGGATCGTCTACGCCGGGACCGATGAGGGTCTCTATCGGAGCGACGATGGCGGGTCCGCTTGGCGGCGGTTGCCGTTTCCAGGTCGGAACGCTGTGGTTGTGGCGGTGAGCCCGGCCGCCCCGAACACGATACTGGTGATCGAGGCCGTTGGACCGTGGCATGGTCGGCTCTATCGTAGCCGCGACGGTGGCTTCCGCTGGAGCTCCTGAGGGGGGAGGGAGGGACTCAGGGTTGGGGTTGCCCACGGGGGGTGACGGCCGGGGGCGGGCCCCGTTGACAGATCCGCCGGGTCGCGCTAAATTTTAAAGCGGAATGCCCCCATAGCTCAGGCTGGATAGAGCGTTGGCCTCCGGAGCCAAAGGTCGCGGGTTCGAGTCCCGCTGGGGGCTTGCGCGGGGTGACCCCTTTCCCCCCAAAGGGGCGCCCCGTTGCTTTTATGATGGATGAAAGAAAGGCCCCGGGGGGATCCGTTCTCCCCAGGGCCTTGGGGGGGCTGGGCGATCTGCGGCCCCTTTCATTCCGGCCGCACAGGGATTTCATGGGGGGCGAAGGCGCGGCCGTCCTTGATCCACCAGACCCCCAGATTCCGGGCGCCCGGGGCCGCATCCGGGTGGATCTCCGGCCCCGCCACCACCGCCAGCACCTCGGCCTCCGGCACGGCTTTCCGCAGCGCCGCCGCTCGATTCACCGCCCGCAGCAGATCCTCCGGATGCACGATCCCCGAGACCTCCACCACCAGGTAGACCTCCCCTTCTCCCCCTCGGGCCCGCCCCCGGACGATCACGTCTGCCTCATCCAGGTCGTCGGTCTCCTCAGGGGAGAGCCGGCCGGCGGCCTCGGCGGCGCGCAGCAGCGCCTCCCGCTCCGCGGGGGAGAGGACGTGGGGATGGTCCACCAGGCGGCGGTATCGGCGGAGGCGGGTGCGGTAGCGGTCTTCGTGCACCAAGCCGCGGAGCCGCCCGTCGAGATCCTCCACCCGCCCGGTCAGGCGGCGGATGGCCTCGGCCAGTTCGGCGAAGCGGCGGTCGGTTTCGGCCCGGTAGGCCAGGAATTCTTGGCGGTGGGCGGCGAATTCTTCGTAGTGCCGCCGCTGGGCCTCGGCCAGGGCGGCCACGGCTTCCTCGAGCCGTCCGACCCGTTCCTCGGTGCGTCGCTGGGCTTCGGCCAGTTCGGCGAAGCGGCGGTCGGTTTCGGCCCGGTGGGCGACGAACTCCTCATAGTGCCGCCGCTGGGCCTCGGCCAGGGCGGCCACGGCTTCCTCGAGCCGTCCGACCCGTTCCTCGGTGCGTCGCTGGGCTTCGGCCAGTTCGGCGAAGCGGCGGTCGGTTTCGGCCCGGTAGGCCAGGAATTCTTGGCGGTGGGCGGCGAATTCTTCGTAGTGCCGCCGCTGGGC
>FWWM01005078.1_pt1 | contig 29566 bp, 30 predicted proteins | sample 2228351 | NCBI WGS metagenome assembly FWWM01 (sample SAMEA103939774, study PRJEB20133) | metagenome | reverse complement strand
AAGTCATGTTCGGTCGCGAAGTACCCGCCCTCGAAGAAGACCTCGAGATAGCGCGTCGACGGCCGGTCATCAAGGCCGTGCCACACCGAGCTGAGCGTCGTGCAATGCCCGCCCTCGTGCTCGAACGTCACCAGCGCCACATCCTCGATGCCCGGGTGGCCTGGGGTCGCCTCCCGGGTCCGGCACCGCACGGCGCGAATCTCCCCGAACAACCACCGGAACACGTCCACATCGTGGATCGAGTGCTCGATGAGCGTGCCCCCGCCTGCCCGCTCGTAGCTCCCCCGCCAGGTGCTGTTGTAATGCCCCCGCACCGGGAAAAACTGGTCATCGCGCAGGTGCGCGGTCAGCAGCGGCCCCAGCCCGGGCTCGCGCATCAGATCCGCCAGCACCGTCAGCACCGGAGAGTAGCGCAGCACCAGCCCCACCTGGTGGAGAACGCCGGCCCGTTCCACCGCGGCCACCATCGCTTCCACCTCGCCCAGCGTCCGCGCCAGCGGCTTCTCACAGAACACGTGCAGGCCCCGTTCCGCAGCTGCCTCGACGAGTGCCGGGTGCTCCGCCGTCTCGGTGCAGATGTACACCGCGTTCAGCCCCGGGTAGGCCAGCAGCTCGTCCGGGTCATCGGTCACCAGCCGGGCGCCCGTAATCGCCGCGAACCCCTCGGCCCGCCTCCGGTCCCGGTCGCAAACGGCCACATACTCGGCCTGCACCACGCCGGAGCGGATCGCCCCGCGCAGGTTCCGCGAATGAAAGCGGCCGATGTGGCCGCAGCCGATCAGTCCGACGACAGGAAGGGGCACGTTGGGGACCGCCTCGCAAGTTTGCCGGCATTTTACGGCCTGCTTGCCGATCGCCGGGTGAACCGGGACACCCCGTGCGCGACACTCATCCTGCGGCCGCCGGCGGGGGGATCCACCTGGGGGCGCAAGTGACTCCCCGCCGGTGGCCGCTCCCATACCGCGTCGTGAATCGCGAACCAGCCGCCTCCGGGGCCCTCGGGGAAATCCCGGTTGCGCGTCCCCGCCCAGCATCCGAAACTCAAGCTGTTCCCCGGTAGCTCAACGGTAGAGCGCGCGGCTGTTAACCGCTAGGTTCGAGGTTCGAATCCTCGCCGGGGAGCCACCCCGTGGCCGGCCATCGCCCCTTCCCACGACGCCCGCTTTCGCCTCCCACCGCACCGTCCTCCCCACCCCGGCGCCCACGCGCGTGGCCTCACCGTCCTCCTGCCCGCGCGCTGCTCAGCCTCGCCCCCGGAAAGCAACCGAGCCCGGCGTGCAAATGCCGGGCTCGTCCTGCTGCTACCTGGTGCTGAGGCCCAGATTCGAACTGGGGACACCGGCATTTTCAGTGCCGTGCTCTACCAACTGAGCTACCTCAGCGCCGACTTCTCATGCTAGGTTCAGCCCCGCGCCGGGGTCAAGGCGCCAACCAGCCCGCCAGCGTCGTATCATCCCGGGCCATGAGCATCCGCCCCTTCCAAATCCACGTCCCCGATGAGGTGCTCGCCGACCTGCGCGAGCGCCTCGCCCGTACCCGCTGGCCCGAGCAGCTCCCCGGTGCCGGCTGGGACTATGGCGCGAACCTCGCCTACCTCCGCGAACTCTGCGACTACTGGGCCACCACCTACGACTGGCGCACCCACGAGCGCCACCTCAACCGCTACCCCGGCTTCCTGGCAGAAGTCGACGGCGTCGACCTCCACTTCTGGCACATCCGTAGCGGCAGTCCGAATGCCCTCCCCCTCCTCCTCATCCATGGCTGGCCGGGCTCCATCTTCGAGTTCTACTTCATCATCGACCGCCTCGTCCATCCCGCCGCCCACGGCCACACCGATGCCGACGCCTTCGACCTCGTCATCCCCGCCCTCCCTGGCTTCGGATTCGGTGGCCGCCCCCGCGAGCGCGGCTGGGGCATCAGCCGCATCGCTGCTGCCTTCCACACCCTCATGACGCGCGAGCTCGGCTACCCGCGCTACGGCGTCCAGGGCGGCGATTGGGGCGGCATCATCTCCGCCAAGATGGCCTCCGCCTACCCCGACCACGTCGTCGGCGCCCACCTCAATTTCGTCTTCGTGCCGCCCCCGGCCAACCCGACCGACGAAGACCGCCAGCACATCGCCGCCCGCGACGCCTTCCAGGCCAACGAAACCGGCTACTCGCTCACCCAGGGCACCAAGCCCGACTCCCTTACCCTCGCACAATCCGATTCCCCCGCAGGCCTCGCCGCCTGGATCATCGAGAAGTTCCACACCTGGGGCGACGTCGGTGACCACATCGAGAAGACATTCAGCAAGGACGTCCTGCTCACCAACCTCATGTTCTACTGGGCGCCGAACAGCACCGCCAGTGCCGCCCGCATCTACTACGAGGCACGCCGCGACCCGGCCGGCTTCGTCTACCCCCGCGTCGAGGTGGCCACCGGTGTCGCCGTCTTCCCGCGCGAGCCGTGGCGGGTGCCGCGCCACTGGGCCGAGCAGCGGTTCAACATCGTCCGCTGGACCGAGATGCCCCGCGGCGGCCACTTCGCTGCCCTCGAACAGCCCGGTCTCCTCGCCGACGACATCATCGCCTTCTACCGCGCCCTTCGCTGAGCCGGCCGTCCCCGCGCGCTACGGCAGGGTGTGCGTATACACCTCATTGAACACGATCCGCTCCCCCTCCAGCAGCACCAGGTCAAAGCCGCGCAGCCGCCGCGTCGTCCCGTCCGGCGGCGAGATCGTGCAGTACCAGCGCCCGCAGTAGCCGCCCGCGATCGGCCATACCTGGTCAGGCGTGTACGCCATCGGCGGCGTCGCGCCGAAGAGCCCCTCGAGGTACGCCTTCAGCGCTGCATGGCCGCGCACCCCGTTCGGCACCTGCGAGTCCCGGTACTCAACCTCCGGGTGGTAGAACTCCAGCAGGCGCGGCACATCCTTCTCCGTCCACGCCTCTAGCCAGTCCGCGTTGAATCGCTCGATGTCCATCGCGCCTCCGTTCACGAACCCGTGAGCGCGCGAAGTGTACACGCAGCCGCCCTTCGTTGGCTGCCGCTATCCCAGCTCCACCACCAGGGTCGCCCGCTCGTTGTCGATCGCGTGGATCGACACCCGCGCAACGCCCTCCAGCCGCGACAGCCGCTCCTGGAAGTCGAGCAGCTCCCCGAACCCGCTGCCCCGCACCTCCACCTGAACCCGCCGGGGTCGCGTCTCTTCCCGTGGCCCCCCCTCGGCCGGTTCCGGGTACGCCGCTCCTGCGCTCCCCCGCTGGCCCTTCAGCCCGCCGGCCAGCCCCTCCAGCCCCTGCACCACCTGCGCGATCCCGGCGGCTGCCGCCAGGTACTCCTGCCGAAGCTGCAGCAGCGGTGCACTCAGCGCCTCACCGAGCGCCGCGCGGACCGCGCCCTCCGGCCGCTCCCCGCCCCGCGTCGCCGCCGCCAGCCGTTCCTCCAGCTCGCCCACCCGGTCGAGCAGCCGCTCGTAGTCCTGCCGCAGCAATTCGTACCGCCGCCGCAGCTGGCGCACCGTCGCGTCGCCAGCAGCCGCTTCCTGGAGGCGCTCGAGGATCACATCCTCAGGCTCGCTGTCGTGCTCTCCCACGTCAACCTTCCCGGGAGGCCGGCGCCCGGGAGCCGCGGGAAGTGCTTCAGGCCTGGCGCGCCGGGAGCACCACCTGCTCCCTGCCGCCCTCCAGCCGGTAGCCGAACCCGCGGACTGTCACCAGGTACCGCGGGTGCTGCTCGTCCGGTTCGATCTTCCGCCGGATCCGGCGGGCGTAGACCTTGAACACGTCCTGTGCTTCCCGCGGAAGATAGCGGTAGTCGTCCGTAACGGCGTTCAGGATTTCGTGGGGCTTGAGTACCCGGCCGCTGTTCCGCGCCATGTACTCGACGATCCTGAACTCCGCCGCCGTGAGCGGCACCACCATCCCCCCGCGCTGCACCTCGCACCGATCAACATCGACCAGCAGGTCCCCAACCTGAAGGACTCCCGCCGTCGCCGAGTCCCCCTCATCATACGCACCCGCCCGCCGCAGCACCGCGCGGACCTGTGCCACCACCACCCGCGGGTCCGCACCCAGCTCGAGGCACGCATCCGCCCCCGCCACCAGGCACTCCGCCACCAGCTCGGGCAGCAACTCCTCAAACACCCCGATGACGGGCCGCCCGCACCGCGCCAGCCGTGCCACCTCCACCAGCGCCGCCACGCCATCCCCTCCCACACCCCGGCACACGAGGTCGAACTCCCCCGATTCCGCCATCCGCAGCGCCGCTTCACCCGGCTCCCGCTCCAGCACCGCAATCCCCCCGCTGTGCAGCGCCCGCACGAATGCCCGCGTCTCCATCTCCGCCGGCGCAATCAGCAGGCAGCACTGGAATCGAACGGTACCTGGCCCTTCGACCGTCACGGCCCTGTCCCTCTTCTGTCACCGGGCATGCGCCCGGCAGGGTGCGGAGTATTCTATACGTCCCTGTCAAGAGGTAAAGCCCCTATTTTCACGCCGGTGAACCCCGGCCCGTGGCAGCCCGCCACCCTTACTCGGTCCCAGGCCTCTCGGGAGGTTCCCCGATTGAACCCCCGGCATCGCCATGCCGAACATTCGAATATGGGACACCCACAGCGCATCCACACCTATGACGATGAACTCCACGAACGGCGCCGCCGCCTCGCCATCGTCCGCCCAATCGTGGACTTCGAGCAGGAGCGCCTGAAGCGCCTCCAGGAGCGCGCCCGCGACACCCGCGACCCCTGACCGCCGTCGCGTTTGCCGCCCCAGCGCAGCCGCTCCTATACTTCGGAGACTGCACCGCCGTTCGCCAGAACGCGCCGAAGCGTCCCCGGAGTCGCCACAGCATGCCTATCACCACCAAGCGCGAGTGGCTGCAGGGCCCCTACGCCAAAGCCGTCCAGCGCGCCCCCGAACGCCAGCCCTCCTTCGAAACCACCGGCCGCATGCCCCTCGACCCCATCTACACCTGGGATGACCTCCAGGGATGGGACCCCGTCGAACAGCTCGGCTTCCCCGGCGAATTTCCCTTCACTCGCGGCATCCAGCCCACCATGTACCGCGGCCGCTTCTGGACCATGCGCCAGTACGCCGGCTTCGGCACCGCCGAAGAATCCAACCAGCGCTACCGCTACCTCCTCTCCCAGGGCCAGACCGGCCTCTCCGTCGCCTTCGACCTCCCCACCCAGATCGGCTACGACTCCGACGACCCCATGGCCGCCGGCGAAGTCGGCAAAGTAGGCGTCGCCATCGACTCCATCGAGGACATGCTCACCCTCTTCGACGGGATCCCCCTCGATAGGGTCACCACCTCGATGACCATCAACGCCACCGCTTCCATCCTCCTCGCCCTCTACGTCGCCGTCGGCAAGCACCAGGGCGTCTCCCCCGATAAACTCGGCGGCACCGTCCAGAACGACATCCTCAAGGAATACATCGCCCGCGGCACCTACATTTACCCGCCGAAGCCCTCCATGCGGCTCATCACCGACATCTTTGCCTACTGCAAAGACCACGTGCCGCAGTGGAACACCATCTCCATCTCCGGCTACCACATGCGCGAGGCCGGCTGCACCGCCGTCCAGGAGATCGCCTTTACCCTCGCCAATGGTATCGCCTACGTCGAAGCCGCCATCGGCGCCGGCCTCGATGTCGACGAGTTCGCCGGCCGCCTCAGCTTCTTCTTCGCCTGCCACAACAACTTCCTCGAAGAAATCGCCAAGTTCCGAGCCGCCCGCCGCCTCTGGGCCCACATCATGCGCGACCGCTTCGAAGCCAGGAACCCGCGCTCCCAGATGCTCCGCTTCCACACCCAGACAGGCGGCGCCACCCTCACCGCCCAGCAGCCCGAAAACAACATCGTCCGCACCACCGTCCAGGCCCTCGCCGCCGTCCTCGGCGGCACCCAGTCCCTCCACACCAACTCCATGGACGAGGCGCTCGCCCTGCCCACCGAAAAGGCTGTCCAAATCGCCCTCCGCACCCAGCAGATCCTCGCCTACGAAAGCGGCGTCGGCGATGTCATCGACCCCCTCGGCGGCGCCTACTTCCTCGAAGACCTCACCAACCGCCTCGAAGCGGAAGCCCGCGAGTACATCGCCGCCATCGACAGCATGGGCGGCGCCCTCGCCGCCATCGAAAAAGGCTTCCAGCAGAAGGAGATCCAGGAAGCCGCCTACCGCTTCCAGATGGAAGTCGAAAAGAAGGAGCGCATCATCGTCGGCGTCAACGAATTCATCGTCGCCGAAGAGGAGCAGCCCGAAATCCTCCGCGTCGACCCGGCCATCGGCCAGCGCCAGGTCGAGAAGCTCCGCCGCCTCCGCGCCACCCGCGACAACGCCGCAGTCGAGCACATGCTCAATCGCATCGAGGAGGCAGCCCGCGGCACCGAAAACCTCCTCCCCATCATGATCGAGGCCGTCGAACAACGGGTTACCCTCGGCGAAATCAGCCACCGCCTCCGCAAGGTCTGGGGCGAACAGCGCGAGCCGGTCTTCATCTGATGAGCGACGACGACATCCGCACCCGGGCCGACGAGCGCAGGCGTCTCCTCGCCGAACTGGAACTCGAGCGCAACCAGCTCATCCGCAACATCGAAACCTGCCGCATCCGCGATATCGAGCGCCCCTTCATCGGGGAATGGTCCCTCAAGGACATCGTCGGTCACATCGCCTCCTGGGAGGCCGAAGTCGTCACCGCCATCCGCGAACTCCGCGCCGGCCGCCGGCCCGAGCTCTTCGATTTCGACCGCACCCGCCTCCACGAATGGAACCAGGAGCACGTCGAGCGCAAGCGCCGCCTCGATTTCTTCAGCGTCCTCGACCAGCTCCGCGACGGGCGCCACCGCCTCCTCGATGAACTCGCTCACCTCGCCGATGAGGACCTCGTCGATGAGGGCTCCCGTTACCGCCGCCTCATCCTCGCCATCATCGACCACGATCGCGAACACTGGCACGCCATCGCCGCACGGCTCGCCGGCATGGATGGCGCCCGCCGCACCGGCGGCCAGTCCATCATCGAGGTCGCCGTTCCCGAGTAGCCCGTTCTCCACACTCTCCGGGGGGTTCCGCACTGCATGCTCAAGAAGATTCACCACGTTGGCATCGTCGTCCACTCCGCCGATGAGGCCCTCAAGTTCTACCGCGACGCTCTCGGCCTGCCCGTCACCGCCGACCGCGTCGTCGAAGACCAGGGCGTCCGTGGCGTCCTCCTCCAGATCGGCGAGTCCGAAATCGAGCTCCTCGAACCCACCCGCGATGACACCGGCGTCGCCCGCTTCCTCGCCAACCGCGGCGAAGGCATGCACCACATCTGCTTCGAATCCGACGACGTCGGCAAGGAGCTCGAAGCCGCCCGCGAAAAAGGCATCGAACTCATCGACCAGGCGCCGCGCCTCGGCCTCGCCGGCATGATCGGGTTCCTCCACCCGAAGTCCAACCACGGCGTCCTCGTCGAATTCGCCACCCCCATCGAGGGGCAGCACGAGCACTGATGGCCGGCATCGGCGCCACCCATATCGACCACATCGTCATCTCGTCGAACAACGCCGCTGCGGTCGCCGAAACCTTCAGCCGCAACCTCAGCATCGACATTCGCCGCAGCATGACCCGCCCGGGCACCGGTGCGCAGCTCGCCTTCGCAAAACTCCGCGACGTCGTGCTCGAATTCGCCGGCCCGCCCACCCCAGCCGAGGGCGAAGAAGTGAAGGCACGCCTCTGGGGGCTCGTCCTCGCCGTCGAAGACATCGCCGCAGCCGTCCAGCGCCTCCGCTCGCTCGGCTACGAGGTTGGCGACCCCAAGCCAGCCGTCCAGCCCGGCGCCCTCATCGCCACCGTCAAATCCGGCACCAGCGGCGTCCCCTTCGCCATCATCCAGCACAACGCCAACCCCACCACCGGAGGAGCGCAATGAAGGCCAAGCGCATCGATCACGTCGGCATCGTCGTCCGCGACATCGCCGAGGCCACCGCAACCTACGCACACAACTTCGACCTCCAGGTCGATCCGGCCCGCGGCGGCGAACTCCCCGCCCTCGGCATTCGCAACGCCTTCATGCCCATCGGCGATGCCGCCCTCGAATTCATCCAGCCCACCACCGACGAGGGCCCCGTCGCCCAGTTCGCCCGCGAACGCGGCGAAGGCCAGTACCTCCTCTCCATCGAAGTCGACGACGTCGCCGCCGCCGTCCAGCACCTCCGCAGCCTGGGCTATCGCGTCGGCGACCCCGTCAACGGCGTCGCCTTCGTCTCCCCAAAGTCCAACCACGGCGTCAACCTCCAGCTCATCCAGCGTGGCTGAACCCCCGCGCCGGGTTCGCCCGGGCGACGGAATCGCGTAGAATCCTTCGCATCAGACCAACAACGGTGTCGGCTCGCCCGGCACCCTCCCGAGAGCCGATGACAGCACCCACCGCAACCGACAAGATCCGCGTCCTCATCGCCAAACCGGGGCTCGATGGCCACGACCGCGGCGCCAAGGTCGTCGCTCGCGCCCTCCGCGACGGCGGCTGCGAAGTCATCTACACCGGCATCCGCCAGACCCCCGAGATGATCGCCGAGGCCGCCCTCCAGGAAGACGTCGACGTAGTCGGGCTCTCCATCCTCTCCGGCGCCCACCTCGAGCTCTTCCCGCGCGTCGTCGAAGAGCTCAAGAAGCGCGGCCTCGATGATGTCCTCCTCTTCTGCGGCGGCATCATCCCCGAAGAAGACACCGAAGCCCTCCAAAAGCTCGGCTTCAAGGCCATCTTCCGCCCGGGCACCAACACGCAGGACATCGTGAAGTTCGTCTACGACAACGTGAAGAAGTAACGTGGACGAACTGGTCCAGCGCTTCCTCGCCGGCGACCGCCGCGCCCTCGCTCGCGTCATCACCCGCGTCGAAAACGGCACCCTCGAAGGCCGCGAATACCTGCGCGCCCTCTTCCCGCACTCTGGCCGCGCCCACATCGTCGGCATCACCGGCGGCGCCGGCTCCGGCAAGAGCACCCTCACCGGGGCACTCACAGCAGAGCTCCGCCGGCGCGACAGGATCGTCGCCATCATCGCGGTCGACCCTTCCAGCCCCTTCACCCACGGCGCCCTCCTCGGCGACCGCATCCGCATGCAGGACGTCACCATGGACCCCGGCGTCTACATGCGCTCGATGGCAGGCCGTGGCGGCCTCGGTGGCCTCGCCCCCTCCATCGCCGATGTCGTCGCCGTCGTCGATGCTTTCGGGTTCGACTACATCATCATCGAGACCATCGGCGCCGGCCAGGACGAAGTCGAAATCGCCGGCACCGCCATGACCACCGTCCTCGTCAACAACCCCGGCACCGGCGACGATATCCAGGCCCTCAAGGCCGGCATCATCGAAATCGCCGATATCCTCGTCGTCAACAAGGCCGACCACCCCGGCGCCGATGTCCTCGTCAGCCAGCTCCAGGCACTCCTCGCCCTCTCCCCCGCCGACCAGCGCCGTCCGCCCATCCTCAAGACCATCGCCACCCGCGGCGAGGGCCTCGGCCCCCTCGCCGACGCCATCGATGAGCACCGCGCCTACCTCGCCAGCTCCGGCCTCCTGGAATCCCACCGGGCCCGCGAAGCCCGCCACCAGCTGCTCGCCATCACCCAGCAGCTCATCCTCGAGGAGATCCGCCGGGCCGCACCCGAAGCCGTCATCGAAACCCTCACCGGCCGCGTCGCCAGCCGCGAACTCGATCCCCACACCGCCGCCGAAGAGCTCGCCGCCCGCGTCCTCGCCCGGGGCTGAGGCGCCAGGCGTGGTACCCTGCACCCGTGAGCGCGCAACGCATTCGGACCTGGTTCCGTAAGGGCGAACGAGTCCGCTACATCTCCCACCTCGATGTCCTGCGCTTCTGGGAGCGCGCCATCCGCCGCGCCGGCCTGCCGCTCTCCTACTCGCAGGGCTTCACCCCCCACCCCAAGCTCGCCTTCGCCTCCCCCCTTCCGCTTGGCTTCACCGCCGAGCGCGAAGTGATGGACGTCCTCCTCGATGAACGCGTCGATCCCGCCGAATTCCGGCGCCGCCTCGAAGCCCAGGCCACCGGCGACCTCGCCCTCGTCGCCGTGCGCGAAGTCGCCCTCAGCGCCCCTCAACCGCAGGCCGCCATGCGCTGGTCCGATTACCGCGTCACCATCCCAGCGCTCGATCCCGTCGTCGCCCGCGAACGCATCGAGGCCTTCCTCGCCCTCGAAACCCTCCCCTGGCGCGAGGAGCGCGGCGAACGCCAGCGTGAGTACGACCTCCGCACCGCCGTCGCCTGGCTCACCGCCCGCCCTATCGATGGCGGGACCGAACTCTCCATGCGCCTGCAAACCGATCAGCACATAACCGCGCGCCCGGAAGCTATACTGGCGGCGCTCGTTCCCGGCTTCGAGCCGCAGAGCTTCGTGCGGACCGACATCATCCTCGATGAACGTTCGCCGGCGAGGGAACTATGGCGTCGCTACGGCCAGTATCAGTAGGCGCTCTCACCGTCCGGCCGGCAACCTCCGCCGATGCCCAAGCCCTCTATCCCCTCTGGCAGCGCGCCCGCCAGTGGAACTCCGCCCGTGATGCACGCGTCCGCTACGCCCCGGTCGATGCCGCCCAGTTTGCCCTCGCCCTCCAGTCGCAGCTCGCCCGGCCCACGGCCACCGTCCTCGTTGGCCTCTACGGCCAGCAGCTCGCGGGCTTCATCACCGGCGCCATCGAATCCGCCGGCCCTGATCGCATCCCCGAGCGCCACGCCACGGTCGGCTACCTCTGGGTCGAACCCCCGTACCGTCGCCGCGGCCTTGCCCGCGCCCTCCTCGATGCCGTCCGTGCCTGGGCCATCGCGCAGGATGGCGTCAGCCACCTCGAGATGCCCGTCCTCGCCGCCGATGACGAAGCCGCACGCTTCTGGGCCGCCATGGGCTTCCGCCCCTTCATCACCCGCCTCTGGGCACCCCTCGAGCCGGCGCAGGGAGACACCCCATGAGCCTCCTCTACCTCGTGCGCCATGGCGAAACCAACCACAACAGCGAGGGCCGTGGCCTCGGCCGTGCCGATGTCCCGCTCTCGCCCCGCGGTCGCGAACAGGCGGCCCTCCTCGCCCGCCGATTCGAGCGCGTCCCCCTCGATGGCGTGCTCTCGAGCCCCCTCCAGCGCGCCGCAGCCGTCGCCCGGGCCATCGCCGAGCCGCACGCGCTGCCCGTCGACATTCGCCCCGAACTCACCGAGCTCGACGTTGGCGAGACCGAGGGCCTCAGCTACGCCGAAATTCGTGAGCGCTTCCCCGCCTTCTACGCCGCCTGGTCCGGCGACGACCCGGTGGCCGTCCCCATGCCCCGCGGCGAATCCATCGCCGACCTCGCCGCACGCCTTGCGCCACTCGCCGAGACACTCGTCGCCGGCCCGGAACGTGTCCTCGTCGTTGTTGCCCACAACTTCAGCCTCCGCATTCTCATCTGCCAGCTCATGGGCATCCCCCTCCAGTCATTCCGCAACTTCCGCCTCGATCTCGCCTCCGTCACGACAATCTCCATCCAGCACGGCCGCGCCGCAATCCAGGCCCTCAACGATACGTGCCACCTCGAATCCTTGAACCTTGCAGCTCCCGCGCGTAGCGTCTCCCCCTGAACCATGGCAGCTCCTTACCTCAGCCGCTCCCGGCTCGTCATCGCAATCAGCCTCGCTGCCTCAGCCTACTTCCTGTACACCGCTGCCCTCGGCGCCTACCGCACCCAGCAGCTGGGCGAAACCCAGGCCCGCGCCGAGCAGCAGCTCCGCGAGCTCCAGGAGCAAAAGGCCTACCTCGAGGCCATCCGCGCCTACGTCGCGTCCGATGCCTACGTCGAGCAGGAAGCGCGCCGCCGCTACGGCTACATCCGCGAAGGGGAAATCCCGTTTGTCGCCATCAGCCCACCAGCCGACCAGCAGGAGCAGCCCGCCGGCCCGTGGTGGCAGCGCCTCTTCCCCCGCTGAACACCCCGCCTTCCACGCAGCCCTGCGGGCCGTCGAACGCTTCGCCACCGCCGAGCGCCTCTTCCACCGGCGCAGCCGCCTCCTCGTCGCCGTCTCCGGTGGCCAGGACTCCCTCGCCGTCCTTCACCTTCTCCTTGCCCTCCGCGAACGGTTCGGCCTCACCCTCGTCGTTGCACACTTCGACCACCAGCTCCGCCACGACTCCGCCGCCGACCTCGCCTTCGTCCGAGAGCACGCCGCCAGCCTCGGCCTTGCGGTTATCACCGGCGAGGGCCCGGTTCGCGAGGTCGCAGCGCGCCAGCACCGCAGCATCGAAGAAACCGCCCGCGCGATGCGCTACCAGTTCCTCGCCTTCGCCGCCGAAAAAGAAACCTGCGACGCCATCGTCACCGGCCACACCGCCGATGACCACGCCGAGACCATCCTCCTCCACCTCCTGCGCGGCAGCGGCGTCCGGGGCATGCGGGGCATCCTCCCGGCGGCCCCGGTGCCGGGCGCCCCGGCACGGCTCCTCCTCCGGCCCATCCTTCCCCTCCGTCGTGCCCAGACAGCCGCCATCTGTGCCGAGCTTGGCCTCGCCCCGCGTGACGATGCCACCAACCGCGACCCTCAGCGCCCGCGCAATCGCGTCCGCGCCGAACTGCTTCCCCTGCTCGCAACGTTCAACCCCTCCGCCGTCGAAACGCTGAGCTCCCTCGCCGAACATGCACGCGAAGCGTTTGCCCTTCTCGAGCGTCGCTCGTTCGAGGTCCAACCCCGCGAACGGGGCCCCATCGGCGCCGTCTTCCCGCTCGAGCCGCTGCGCACCCTCCCCGGCGAGTCCCTGCTCCTCATCCTCGAACGCGAAGCCGCCTTCTACCACCTCGAACCATCGGTGAATCGCACCCGCATCCACAACCTCCGCGCGGCTCTCGCCCGTGGCAGCGGGAGCGTCGGCTTCGGCCAGCTCCGGGTCGATGTCTCCTGCGGTGCCGTCCGGGTTGGTCCGCCCCTCGAGCCCATCGCCCCGTTCGAAGCGACCCTCCTCGATGTCCCCGGCAGCCGACGGGTGGGTCCCTGGCGGGTAGACGTCCTCACGGCTCCCATCCCGGCGACCCCCGCCGCACCCGTCGCGCCGGTCCCCACCGATGGCCTCCGCGGTGCCCTCCGGGCCCGCCAGCTTCAGCCCGGAGACCGCCTCCGCTGGCGCGGCCTCGAGCGCAAGCTCTCCGACCTCTTCGTCAACGAGAAGGTGCCAGCCTGGGAACGTCCCGGGGCGATCGTCATCGCCGATGCGGCCGGCCCCGTCGCCGTCTTCACCGCCACCCGTACCTTCTCCGCCGACGGGACGCCCGGCCTCTGGGTCAGGCTGACGCCGCTGGGCGGGTAGCCGTCGGCCGTGTGAAGAGTGGCACCACCTCGCGGAGCATCCGCCGCGTCTGCTCCGCCAGGTCCGCGTCGTCCGCCGCGATGGGCCGCACCACAAACTTCGAGACCCCGGCCGCGATGAACTCGCGGATCCGCCCGGCGATTTCCTCCGCGCCGCCAACCGCTATCAGTGCTGCCGGGTCCGTGATGCCTGGCACCCTCCGCAGGGCTGCCAGGTGCCGCTCGACGGGCGCGTCGGTCAGCCGCCCGAACCGGTACGCGAAGCCCGCGCCGTAGTGGTCCGCATCGATCTCCCGCCCGTACTCGGCGGTGAGCTCGCGGATACGCGCCACCACGGGCGCCACCTCGGCCGGCGTTTGCAGCCCGGCCAGCCAGCCCGTCCCCAGCCGTGCCGTCCGCCGCATGGCCGCCTCCGAACTTCCGCCAATCCAGAGCGGCAGCGGTTGCTGGACCGGCCGCGGCGCGATGCACGCATCGACGAGCGTGTAGTACCGGCCGCGAAACGTCACCCGGTCCTCTGCCCAGAGCCGGGCCATCACTTCGAGCGCCTCGTCCGCCATCGCGCCGCGCCCACGCGGATCGCGCCCCAGCGCCCGCCACTCGGGCGCACGCTCATCGCCCACCCCGAAGACCGGCAGCAGCCGCCCGCCGGACAGGTAATCGAGCGTCGCGCACTCCTTTGCCAGCACGAGCGGGTCCCGCAGCGGTACCACCACCGCGTTCATCCCGGCCTTCAGCCGCTCGGTTCGTCCCAGCGCCATGCCAATCGCCGCCATCGGTTCCAGCGTCGGCACCGGCGAGACGAGCCGCTCGCTGAACCACACCGAATCCGCCCCCTCCTCCTCCAGCAGGTCGATCCAGCCCAGGAACCCCCGCACCGATGCGAACGGGAACCCGGCCACGCCAAACCCGATCCCGATGCCCATCACAATCCTCCCGGTCACTCGCGGGCGAATCGCCCGAAGAACGTTGCCAGCCGCTGGTGGAGCCCGGGCTCGGCGGCCAACAGGCCGCGCACCCACGGCTTGGCCTGGTTGAATCGCAACGGGTCACCCAACACGCCCGTCACGCGCAGCCCCGCCGCCCGGCACAGCGCCACGCCGGCGGCCACGTCCCACTCGGCCCGCCCGAAACCGGTGAGCGTCGCGTTCCCCTCGCCCTGCGCCAGCAGCGCCAACCGGTAGGCCACGCTCCCCACCGGCCGTACCAGCGCACCCTCCGGCAGTGGCGGCAGATCGTCCCACGCGTGTTCGCCCCGGCCAACCAGCACCTCGAACGGATGCCCCGTCGGTTCCGTGGGCGCTCGCTCGCAAGCATCCAGGCACGTCGCCGCGAACAGCTCACCCGTCGCCGGGTTGTGCACCACGCCCAGCACCGGCGCGCCCCCGACCACGAGCGCGATCGACACCGCGTATTCCGGCACGCCCTGCAGGAACTCCCGCGTGCCATCGATCGGGTCCACGATCCACGTCCGCTCGGCGCCAAGCCGAGCCGGCGAGTCTCGGTGCTCCTCGCTCAGCCAGCCATCGCCCGGGAATGCCCCCAGCAGCCGCCGCTCCAGGATCCGCGCAGCTTCCAGGTCAGCCTCGGAAACCAGCTCCCGGCCACCCTTCCGGCCGTACCGGACCCCGGCCCGGCGCAGCCGTTCGATGACCTCCCCGGCGGCAAGGGCAGCCTCCTGCGCGCACGCCAGCTCGCGTTCAAACACACAGCCTATTCTAGGCCGCAGTGCCCTCGGTCGCCGTTCAGGCGAACGCAGCGAACAGCTCCTCGAATGCCTTCACCTGGCCGCCCTTGGTCGATGACGGCACAACGATGGGCGTCTTCACCCCTGCTGCGTACCACGCCTCCAACCCCTCGAGCACCTGCTTCCGCGTCCCGAACAGCGTGCAGTCGGCAAGCCAGCGGTCGCTCATGAGTCCCGGCAGCGCCTCCCGGTCGCCGCGCGCCAGCGCCGCCTCGATTGCCTCCATCTCTTCCACGTACCCCGCCTCCTTCCAGTAATTCCGGTAGTTCGGCAGCATGACGTACCCGGTCAGCACCCGTTTCATCACGTTCGCGGCGGCAGCGGGGTCGTCATCGTCGATGCACATCGGGATCATGTCTCCGATGAAGAACTCGCCGTCCCGCTTCTCCGCCGGGATGTAGGAGAGCGACGTCGGCATGTGCGAACGCGCCGCGTTCGCCCACACTGCACCCTCCGCAATCTCGACGGCCAGCTCCACCATCTTCCGCCGCAGCGTCGCCAGCACGATCGGGGGCAACGGCCCCACCTGCTGCGCCGCCGCTCGCATCGCCTCGACGTACCGCCGCATGTCCGAAAGCGGCTTCCCCGCCTTCACCCCGATGCGCGCGTTCGAAGGCTCGTGGCTCACCCCAATCCCGAGGTAGAACCGCCCATCGCTGATCTCGTGGATGTACGCCGCCGACTGCGCCAGGTCGAACGGCACGCGGTAGTAGATCGGGATGATGGATGTCCCGAAGCGAATCTTCGTCGTCGCGTGCGCGATCGAAAGGCACAGCCCCATGCCATCGCCGAAACTCGCACAGTAGATCCCCGCGAACCCCGCATCCTCCAGCCGCTTGGCCGTCTCGACGGTCCACTTCCGCCGCCCGACTGCCGCCGCCAGCGCTACCGCAGGCTTCTGCACCATCTGGTCCTCCGCTGAGTTTTCTCGTGCCGGCGACTATACGGCCGCCATCGCTTAGCCGCCCGGGCCTCAGTCCGCCTGCCGATACCGCAGCATTCGCCCCGCCCGGGCGCCCGTCGGCTGCCCGTCGCGGTACGCCAGCTGCCCATTGACCACCACCGCGGCGATGCCGCGCGGCAGCCGGTGCGGCTCCTCGTACGTGGCCGGGTCCTCGACCGTCGCCGCGTCGAACAGGACGAGGTCCGCGAACCACCCCTCCCGCACCAGGCCCCGTTCCACGAGTCCAAACCGCTCGCAGGCGGCCCCGGTCATCCGCCGCACCGCCTCCTGCAGGGTAAGCACGCCCCGTTCGCGAACGTAGCGGGCCAGCACGCGCGGCATCGTCCCGAAAAGCCGCGGATGCGGCTTCCCCTTCAGCACCGGGATCCCGTCGGACCCGATCAGCATGCGCGGGTGCCGCAGGTTCGTCTCGATGTCTGCCTCGTCGATGATGAAATGGATGCAGATCACCTCTCGCCCCCGCGGCGCGGTAAGGATGCGCCGCACCGTCTCCTCCAGGCTCCAGCCCTCGCCAGCAGCGATCTCGGTGAGCATCCGTCCCTCGTACGCGCGCTCGCCGGGGCAGCTCGCCACCATCACGCAGGCGGCCCACTCCGTGTCGATCCGGTCGAGGTTCACGTACTGCCACATCGGCCCGCTCCCCGCTGTGTACGGGTACATGTCGAGCGTTATCTCCACGCCCTCCGCGATGGCGGCATCGACCCGCGCGAGCGAGTCTCGCACCCGCCCCCAGTTCCGCCGCCCGGCCGCCTTGTGGTGCGAAATGTGCAACCCGGTGCCCGCCGCTCGCGCCACGGCGATCGCCTCCTCCACCGCCTCCAGCAGCCGGTCACCCTCGTTCCGCATGTGCGTCGCGTACAGCCCCCCGAACGGCCGAACCTCAGCGGCGAGCGCAACCAGCTCGTCCGTGCTCGCGTACCGCCCCGGCTCATAGATCAGCCCGCTCGAGAGCCCGGCTGCTCCCTGCTCCATCGCCCGCGCCACGTGCCCGCGCATGGCGGCCAGCTCCTCCCCCGTGGGCGGCCTGCGCTCGAGACCCATCACGTGGGCCCGTACCCGGTTGTGCCCCACCAGCATCAGGTTGTTGATCGCCGGCCCCCGCTCCGCGCATGCGGCAAAGTAGCTCGCGAGGTCGGTCCAGTTCGCGCCGGGCCCCGAGATGTCGCCCGGCATGTACTCCCGCCCGGGCTCGTTTGGCACCGTGCTGAACCCGCAGTTGCCGCTGACATCGGTCGTCACGCCCTGCGCCAGCTTGAACGTCATGTCCGGGTACCGCAGGAAGGCGCCGTCGTCGTGCGAATGCGTGTCGACGAACCCCGGGCAGAGTGCCAGTCCCCGCGCATCAATCTCGAGCTCGCCGGACCCCGCGGTGCCAACGGTGCTGATCCGGTCGTCACGCACCGCGACGTCGGCCACGAACGCTGGGCCCCCGGTCCCGTCCACCACGGTCGCTTCGCGAAACACCAGCCTCTCCGGCATGCCCGGCATTCTCCTCTCAGCTACCCGCGCTGTCGAATCGCGCGGCCACCCCCGCGATCCTGTACCGTGGAACCATGCCCAATCGCCTCGCCGCCGAAACCAGCCCCTACCTGCTGCAGCACGCCGAGAACCCCGTCGACTGGTACCCCTGGGGGCCCGAAGCCTTCGAACGCGCCCGTGCCGAGGACAAGCCCATCCTCCTCTCCGTCGGCTACAGCTCCTGCCACTGGTGCCACGTCATGGCCCACGAATCCTTCGAGGATCCCGCCACGGCAGAGCTCATGAATCGCCTCTTCATCAACATAAAAGTTGATCGCGAGGAGCGCCCCGACGTCGACGCCGTCTACATGGCCGCCGTCCAGGCAATCTCTGGCCAGGGTGGCTGGCCCATGACGGTCTTCCTCACTCCCGACGGCCAGCCCTTCTACGCCGGTACCTATTTCCCTCCCGAGGACGCCCATGGCCGCCCGGGGTTCCGCCGCGTCCTCCAGTTTCTCGCCGACAAGTGGCAGACCGACCGCCAGCGTATCCTGGAGTCCGCCGCCGGCCTCACCGAGCACCTCCGCGCTGCCGCCTCCCGCCGCGCAGGCCCGGGCGATGGCATCGCCCCAGAAACCACCGCCCGCGCAGTCGAGGCCTTCGCCGAAGCCTTCGACACCACCTGGGGCGGCTTCGGCTCCGCACCCAAGTTCCCGTCCCCGTCCAACCTCGAATTCCTCCTCGCCTACGGCACCGCGCACCGCGACACCCGGGAGGGCGATGGCGCCCTGGCGATGGCCCTCCATTCCCTCCGGGCCATGGCCACCGGCGGCATGTACGACCAGGTCGGCGGCGGCTTCGCTCGCTACAGCGTTGACGATGCCTGGGTCGTCCCCCACTTCGAAAAGATGCTCTACGACAACGCCCAGCTCGCTCGCCTCTACCTGCACGCCTACCAGCTCACCGCTGACGGCGGCTTTGCGCGCATCGTCCACGAAACCCTCGAGTTCCTCCTCCGCGAGATGCACGACCCCGCCGGCGGCTTCTACGCCGCCCTCGACGCCGATAGCGAGGGCATCGAAGGCAAGTACTACCTCTGGACCCTCGCCGACCTCGAGCGCGTCCTCGGGCCCGACGCGCCGCTCGCCGCAGCGTGGTACGGTGTGACGCCCGCGGGTAACTTCCGCGACCCGCACCATCCCGAGCTCACCGGGCGCAACGTCCTTACCGCCCGCCCCGACGTCGAGGACCTCGAGCGCCGCTTCGGTCTCACCCAGGACGAGCTCCTCGACCGCCTCGAAAGCATCCAGGAGCGACTCTTCTACGCACGCCAGGAGCGGGTGCCCCCCGGCCTCGACGACAAGGTGCTGACGAGCTGGAACGGCCTTGCCCTCGCCGCCTTTGCCGAGGCCGGCCGCGTCCTCGATGAGCCGGCCTACCTCTCCGCCGCCACAGGCCTCGCCACCTTCCTCCGCGACCACGCCTGGCGTGATGGCACCCTCTTCCACACCTGGAAGGCCGGCGAAGCCCGCGTCCCCGGCCTGCTCGAGGATTACACCTACCTCGGCCTTGGCCTCGTCGAGCTCTACCGCTCGACCGGGGACATCGCCTGGCTCGAATGGGCGCGCGACCTCTGGCTCGCCACCCGGGAGCGGTTCCTCGATCCAGAGACCGGCACCTTCTTCGATACCGCCTCCGACGCTGAACAGCTCATCGTCCGCCAGCGCAGCTTTTTCGATGCCCCAACACCCTCGGGCAACGCCGCCGCTGCCCTCCTCGGCCTCTGGCTCGGCCGCTATCACAGCGTCCCCGCGTGGGAGCACACCATCGAGCAGGTCGTGGCCGCCGTCGCCGATCACCTCCTGCGGGCCGTCACCGGCTTCGGCGCTATCCTGCAGGCCATCGAGTTCGCCCTGGCGCCCCACCGCGAAATCGTCATCGTCGGCGATGCCCGCGCCCGCGCCCGCTTCGAGCAGGTGGTGAGTCGCCACTACCTTCCGTTCACGCTCCTCGCCCCCACCGCCGATGCACGCGGCCTCCCCCTCTTCGAGGGCCGCGAACCCGGGCCGGAGCCCGTCGCGTACGTCTGCGAAGCCATGACCTGCGCCGCACCCGCCCGCTCCCCGGCGGAGCTCGAAGCCCAGCTCGGGGCCTGAGCCGTTACAGTCGCTCCACCGCCGCGAGCGGTTGCTTGGCCGGGTCCACCAGGTAGCGCAGCTCCGGCATCGAGACGTCCGCGACCGCCCAGGAGGCGCTCACCGGCCAGTACGGCTCGGCCCCTGGCAATCCAAACGCCTCACCGACGAATGCCTTCAGCTCCGGCCGCCCGCGGTCCGCGCTGTGGAAGCGATACTCCGGGTCCACCTGCACCAGCCGCGGCACCACGCCGCCGTCCCGCTCGACCCGCGCCGTGTTCAGCACCGCCAGGTACTGGATGTCCGCACCGCTAATCGCCTCCGGGTCGACCAGGTGCGCATCCAGCACCACCTGCCCATCCAGCTCCACCGAAGCGAAGCACCGGTCGTACCGCCGTTTCAGCGTCACCGCAGCCGGCGCCACCGGGTACCCCCAGCGGCTCGCCAGCGCATCGCACGCGGCCCGGTTGTCGCAGTACGCCTGCACCGAAAGCGCCCGCGGCCGCGCACCCGAACGGCAGCCCACTTTCGCCTCCGCCAGCGTGAACGGCCCGACCGGGCTCTCCGGCGCCCGCATGACCGTCACGACAAGCGTCGGCGGGATGGTCGGGTGCAGCGCGGGGGGCAGCAGGTTCGTCATCCCGCCCTGCTCCAGTTCGAACATCACCTGCAGAATCTGGGCCCGCTCCAGCACCCATGGCGCCTCCGTCGAAGGTCGGAGCAGTGGGCCGTTCGCAAAATCCGTCGCCGGGCGCGTTCCTACGAGCGGCATCAGTCACCACCCCCAACCGCCGCCGCTGCGGGCTTCTCCGCGAACTTCGGCATCACCTCTTTGGCGAACAGGCGCAGGCTCGCGAGCACCTCCTCCTGCGGGATCGTCTCAATCGCGTTCAGCAGGAAGTTGATGCGGTCCACACCCACCGACTCCCACTTCTTGACGACCTCGATGATCCGGTCCGGGTTGCCGATGCACAGCCCCTCCGGGATCTGCCCCTGGGGTGCGCTCGTCGCCTCCCGTCGCAGCGCCGGCAGCAGCCCAAGGTTTGGGTACGAACGGGTCGGGTACGCCTGCCGCGCCGCCAGCAACTGCTCGGCAAGGTAGTTGAACGTCCCCGCCAGCCGCTGCCCCGTCCGCGCACCGTACTCGTTATCCTCGTGACAGAACAGGAAGTTCACCGTGTTCACCTGTTCATTCACGAACGCTCCGACCGGGTCGCAATACTTGATGCGTCGGCGGTATTCCGCAATCTTCTGCTCCTGCTCGGCAAACCCCCCGAACGTAAGCCCGAGGCTGCCCATCCCGCGGTCCGCGGCGTCGAGCTCCGTCCCCGGGCTCGTCACCGCCACCCACATCGGCGGATGCGGCTTCTGGAGCGGCTTCGGCAGCACCGCCCGCTGCGGCATGCTGAATGCCCGCCCCTGGTAGCCGAATCGCTCCTCCATCCACATCTTCGGGATGATGCGCGTCCACTCGTCCCACGTCTTCTTCGTCTCATCCGGGTCGGCCGACATCCCGCCCAATTCCGTCCACGTCGCCGAGCGCCCCGTCCCGAACTCCAGCCGGCCGCCCGATACGATGTCCATCGTCGCCGCCACCTCGGCCGCCTTGATCGGGTTGTTGAACTGCGGCACGCACACCACGATGCCCCGCCCGATGCGGATGTGCTTCGTCACCATCGCGCACGCCGTCAGGAACACCTCGGGCGCCGAGCAGTGCGAATACTCCTCCAGGAAGTGGTGCTCCACCGCCCACACCTGGTCGAAGCCCAGCTCATCCGCCAGCTTCACCTGCTCCAGGCAGTTCTGGTACACCTCGTACTCCGTCGTCGGACCCCACGGGCGCGGAACGGAGATCTCGTAGAAAATCCCGAACTTCATCGCGGCGGCTCCCTTCTCCTCCGTGCTGTCTGCAGCTCGCCCCGGGGAGCCTAGCACACGCCCCGGGCGCTTGCTCCTATCCGATGGGCATCGGTGCCGGCACGGCCGCTGGCCCGATCGTGATGCCCCCTTCCACCACGCAGGCCGAAATCGGCAGCAGCGACCGTAACTGCCGCCACGGGCTCGCACGCTCCACCCCGGCATCCGATGTAAACGTCGCGCCCTTGGCCAGCCATGCCGCCGTTGCCGCCACCTGCACCGTCGCCTCGGCGAGCGCCGGCCCGCCGTCACCCCGGCGCCCGTACACCACCCACCCATCCCAGCGCAGCATCGCCGGGTCGATGGCATACGGCGCCGGGAGTCGCGCCGTGCCCAGCTCGCCACCCTCGGCACGGATGCGCACGAGCAGGTCCCCCGCCTCGCGTTCAATCTCCACCACGCCCGCGCGCGTCGGCCCCTGCAGCGCCGGGAGAGCGTCGCTGCTCTCCGTCACCGCCTCCACCAGGACGTTCCTCGGCATCATCCGGAAGCGGCCGCCCACTGCCAGCGCCGCAAGACGCACCGGGCCTGCCCGTCCCTGCCCGTCCACCACGAGCAGCCGCCCGTAGCACGGGATCGGCCGCGTGACCTCCGCCGGCATCCAGCGCAGCGCGGCGTCCCGGTCCACCTCGAACGTCACCTGGATGATGGTGCCCTGCTCCACCTCGAGCGGCCCTGCCGCGAACCGCTCTGGCGCCAGCCCGTCGATGTCCCGCGAACCCTTGTCGGGCATATCACTCTCCTCCCTCGGCCGGGGCCACGCCGATCGCCACCGCGCCCGGCCCCACGACCGCCCCAATCGCGATCGCAAGCTCGGTGACCACCAGGCGTTCGACCCCGTATATCGCCCGTAACCGGTCGGCCGCCTCCTCCGCCAGCCCGGGCGCCCCGGCGTGCGCCACCACCGCGTACAGGAGCGCACCTCCCGCTCGCCGTCCCACCTGCGCCACCGCCAGGTCGAGCGCCGCCTCGTGCGTCGCCGCCCGGGCGATCCCGGTCACCCGCGTGCCGATGCGCAGCACCGGGACATCGCCATCGAGCGGGCCCAGCTTCTCCTCAACCATCGCCAGGCGGCCGCTCTGCTCCAGCCATCGCCCATCCTCGGGCACCACGAGCGCGTCGCAGCGCGGCTCCAGCGCTTCCAGCTTCTCCAGGAGCGGCCCCAGCGGGCCGTCTGTGCCACCGGCCGCCAGGGCGATCAGCAGCGCGCCGAGCCCGGCATGCCCAATGCCTGGGTTCGCGATCTTGATCCGTGCCCCTGGCTGCTCATCCTGCACAGTCAGCATCGCAGCCGATGCCGTTGTGAAGCTGGCGCTGACATCGAACGGCGTCACCAGGCAGAGCGTCTCCTCGCCTCCCATGGCAGCCGGCCGGAACAGCTCGACGAACGCAGCTTCCGGCGGCGCGAACCACCGGGGCTGCCACCCGTCCGAGCGCATCCGCTCGTACGCACGCCGCCAGGCGACGCTGTCATCCGCGACCCGCTCGTCGCCGACCGCGAAGCTGCCCCGCGCCACGCCGATGCCCAGCTCCTGCGCCGTCTCGGCCCCGAGGCACGTCGTCGTATCCGTTACCAGGCGAACGCTCGCCACAGGCATCCCCTCGGCTGGGCTGGCAGGATGCTAGCATAATCGTTAGCCTTCGGCTTACAACTTCGCCCGGCTGGTGCGCCATGAAATTCGGCATCTTCTACGAGCACTCCGTCCTCAAGCCCTGGGACCGGCAATCCGAATGGCGCGTCCTCCAGCAGGCGGTCGAGCAGGTTGTCCTCGCCGACGAGCTCGGCTTCGACCAGGTCTGGGAAGTGGAGCACCACTTCCTCGAGGAGTACTCCCACTCCTCCGCGCCCGAGGTCTTCCTCTCCTACGTGGCCGCCCGCACCAGAAACATCCGCCTTGGCCACGGCATCGCCCTCATGCTTCCGCCCATCAACCACCCCGCGCGCGTCGCCGAGCGCGCGGCCACGCTCGATATCCTCAGCAACGGCCGCCTCGAGTTCGGTACAGGCCGGTCCGCCACCTGGACCGAGCTCGCCGCGTTCGGCTGCGAACCCGACCTCACCAAGGAGATGTGGGACGAGTGCACCCGCGTCGTGGTCAAGATGTGGACCACCGACAACTTCTCCTGGAACGGCCGCCACTTCCGCATGCCCCAGCGCAACGTCCTCCCGAAGCCGCTGCAGGACCCCCACCCGCCCCTCTGGGTGGCGGTCCAATCACCTGAAACCGCCGTCCAGGCCGGCGAGCGCGGCATGGGCATGCTCGGCGTCACCCTCGGCGCCCCGCTCGACTACCAGCAGATGGTGAAGGATTACCGCCGCGCCATTCGCACCTGCGAACCGGTCGGTGAGTCCGTCAACGAGCAGGTCAACGGCGTCGCGTTCATGTATTGCGACGAGGACGACGCTCGCGCCAAAGCCATCGGCGGCATGGCAGCGCTCCAGTTCGGCCTCCGGGCTGCCCACCTCGTCGGCGTTGGCAGCATCTACCCCTCCCCCGCCTACCACGCCCACGCCAGCGCCGCGCCCCTGCGCAACCGCCCCGGCGATGTCGTCGGACCGGTGCGCGAAGGCACACCCATCGGCGACCCCCAGGCATGCATCCAGGCGCTCAAATGGTGGGAGGAGGTCGGCGTCGACCGCATGGTCTTCCTGATCAACACCGGCGAAACCATCCCGCAGGAGCAGGTGCTCAGCAGCCTTCGCCTCTTCGCCCGCGAGGTGATGCCAGAGTTCACCCGCGCCGAGCGAGCCGAGGCCAGGCGCCGCGCCGAAGCCGAAGCCCGCGAAGCCGCGCAGCGCGCCGCTGCCGGCCTTCCCATGCCGAGCTAGGCACCGCTCAGGCCCGGTCGCGAAACTCCGCCGCCAGCGCCGGGTTCGAAACCTCGAGCTTATCCATCGTCACCTGGCGCAGGTGCCGCAGCACCGCAAGCCGCCACGGGCCCGCATCCGCCTCTCCCGCACGGATCTGCTCGCACAGCCGCTCGTTCCGGCGGAGGAGCGCCTCCCGCGTGGCTGCCAGTCCCGGCGGCATCGGTTCCACGCCAAGCAGGTGGTCGAGGCCGTCCCACTCGCGGGCCAGGTGCTCCTCCTGCGTGCGCAGTTCGCGCCGCAACATCTCAATGACATTCATCGCGACCCGCGCGTGGAAACTGAGCCGCCCCTGCGTGTTCGGCATCACGTCGTCCCGCAGGTAGCCAGCCACCGCCTCGAGCAGCTCATCGATCGTCGGCCGATCTTGCATCAGTCCCACCTCCCCTCGAGCAGTTCCAGGATCACGATCTCCGTCTCCGCCGTGCGCCGCCCGATTGCCGCGAGCTCCACGCTCCTGTTCCGGCCGGAAAGGTACGTCCCCGCCTGGGTCATCGTGATGACGCCCCACTTCAGGTTGCCGAACAGCTCATACCACAGGAAGTGTTGCCGGTTCACCGGCCGGCCGCCGGCCGCCTCGTACGCCTCGATGAACGCCTCGCGCGAGCCCACGCCGGCGATCGGCTGCCGCCCGCCGAAGCGCCACGACTTCACCGCGAGCCAGCCCAGGTCCTCCATCGGGTCTCCCCAGTGTGCGAGCTCCCAGTCCAGGATGCCGCGCACCCCGGTCTCGTCGAAGATGAAGTTCCCAAGTCGAAAATCCCCATGCACCAGCACCTCCTCGCCCGGCGGCGGCAGGTGCTGCCGTAGCCAGCGAATCGCCAGCTCGAACACCGGGTGCGGGTCCAGCCCGGAGGTCCGGTAACTGGTCTCGTAGGAGTCGAGTTGCGCCTCTGCCGATGTCTTCCCCGCCGGCGGATGCTCGAGGCCGGCCAGCTCCGGGTGCTCCGCCTCGCGAATGCTGTGAATCTTCGCGAGGTCCCGCGCCAGCTGCATCGGCACCACCTCGCGCGCCTTCGCGTACTGCTCCCCCCGGATGAGCCGCGCCCCCAGCGTTTCCCCCGGCACGCGCCGCATCACGAAGAACTTCACCGGGAAGGTGTCGTCGCCGTCCCAGAGCGGCTCCGGCACCGTCACCCCGGCGTCCCATGCCGCCTTGAGCAGGTGGTACTCCAGCTCCCGCCCCGGGATGGTCGGCGCCCCCGGCACCGGGTCCGCACGCAGGATGCCCTCGATACGCCCGGCCGGCGTCTCCGCGTCGAATGCCCACGTCTCCCGCGAGGCGCCGCCCGACAGCCGCACCAGGTTCGAGACACTCACGGGTCCACCGGTCCGGGCGGCGATGAACCGCTCGAGGCCTTCGCGGGCCTCCTCCGCTCGCACGGCCTACTCGACCTGGTCGAGGTATTCGCTCAGGCCGTAGCCCTTGCGTTCACCATCGAGGAGGTACTCCGTCATCCCCTCGCCGATGTGGGTGAACTTCCCCGCCCGGCGATTCCGCAGGGGAATAAAGCCCCGCACCGTCCCGTCGATCCGATGAACCTCGCCATTCGCCAGGGTCACGGTCGCGCGCAATGCCCGGTGGTAGTTCGTGTTCTCCTCGTACTCCGTCTCGAGCTGGATGTCCTTCACGTTGATGAGCGTGTCAGGCCCCTTGTGGAACACCCCGCCGATCCGGTCGCCCACGATCGAGAGCACCATCCCCAGTTCGTCGCCAAAGTTCCCCGTAATCCACCGGTACGAAGGCGTCGATTGCCAGTAGCGCGGCCCCCATGAGTGGTCCCGCAGCCCGTGCCCGCGGATATTCACCACCGGCCCGTCGCCCACCTGCAGCGTGCCCGTCACGCGCATATGCTGCTCATAGTGTGCCCGGGCGAATTCGTTCTGCGAGCCCGCCCCGCCCGGCTCCGCCACGTGGCCGTAGATCGGCCCCACGCCCTCGTGCACCAGTTCCAAACGGATGCGCTCGTGGGGGTTCTCCTTGAATGCCACGCTCGGCTCCCGCATCTCCCGCGGGTCCTTCAGGTACACCACCGACCCCTCGTACGTCGTCCGCAGCCGCTCGCCTGGCTCCAGCACCTCCACCTGCAGACCGCCGGCGTTCCAGCCATCGTTGCTCGAAATCTGCGGCCGCTTGTAGTTGAACAGTGCCGAGCCATCCGGCTGGTACACGATCACCGTCACCTCGGCGTACCCCTCGTTCGCCCGGTTGCCAATGCGCAGGAAGCCCCCCATCTGCTTCTCCCGGTCGAAAAAGTTGAAGTACACCGACTCGTTGAAGTTTTCCTCCGGTCCGAGCGGGTGGGTGTAGTCGTCCTCGGGCTTCACGTTGCCAATGATGGTGACCATCGCTGTCTCCTCCTGCCGGTGCTGTCTCCCGGCGACCCCGGATCATACCGGAGCCGGGGCCCCGCCGCTTCCTAGCGGGTTACCGGCGAAAGCGTGCGCAGGTAGTTCACGAGATGCCAGATCTCCTCGTCCGTGAGCCCTTGCTCCTTCCAGGCCGGCATCGCAGTGCCGGGGATGCCATCGGCGATGAAGCGGTAAATCTGCCCGTCCGGGTGCTGCGGCACGTGCACGGTCAGGTCCAGCGGGTACGGGTCGAGGTCCAGCCCGGGCGGCGGTACGCCCGTTCGCCCATGGCAGGCGATGCAGTTCGCCTCGTACAGCGCCCGACCGCGCGCGATCGAATCAGCGTCGGGATACACAGGGTTCTGCGGCAACCCCACAGGTGGCTCGTGGGCGTGCACACCGAACAGCAGCAGCACGCCCAGCCCGAACCCGGCCATCGTCCCCGTGCTCGCCACCTGGCCGAGTCGCCTGCTCATCGCGCGAGCGGTCCCACGGGCGAACGCCAGCCCCAGCCCAACCAGGAGCAGCGTCAGTCCGCCAAATTGGTTCCACGTCAGCCCGGCCGTCGGAACATCGAATCGGCCTCCCCCGGGCCCACCGGTGGCCGCAAAGCCCCCCGCCGGCCGCACATCGAAAAAGGTCCGCGCATCGTCCGCGTCCGCCCTGCGGATTTCCACCTCCACCCGCCACCTACCCTCGAGGGGCATATACGGCCCCTGGCCAGTGAACACCCCCGGACCCTCCCGCGTGAGGACCAGCGTCGAAGGCCCGAGTGTGTCGTCCTCCTGGTACCGGAACACCAGCCGCACGAGCTCGGCATCCAGCGCGCCGCCGGCGCGGTCGCCGATCTCCACCCGGAAGGTGTTCAGTCCCGTCTGGTTCGGACCGATCGAGAGCGACACCTGCAGGTCCGCTGCTGGCGCCGTCATGGCGAACGGCAGCCGCTCCGGCTCGATCACGATTGACCTGCTCGTGGTCGTCTGGCTGAGCACCGCCGCGGCTGCCACCACGAGCAGGCCCACGCCCACCTCCAGCGCCGCCGTCCGCATGAACCGGTCCGGCTCGCCGCGCCGGGCATCGATGAGCCTCGCCTTCCCCCAGCGCGCGTTGTAGAACGCGACACCCAGCAGCGGCAGCACCAACGCTCCCTTCACCAGCAGCACCACGCCATAGCGGGTCGCCGTTAGCTTCTCCGCGCTGTCGACGTGGACCAGCGCTGCAAGCAGCCCGGACGCCAGCAGCACGTAAACCATCGCCGAGGCCAGCCGGGCGAACCGCCGCAGCAACGGTCGCCAGGGCGCGTTCCGCTGTCCGAACCGCGCCGCCGGCACCGCGCCCGCGACGGCACCAAGCCAGGTCACCGCGGCTGCACCGTGCATGAAGTCGATGGCCATCGCCCACGCGCTTCCCGGTGTCGCCGCCGCGTGGCTCGTCGCCGTAAGTGCCGCCAGCGACCCCATGGTTCCGCCGATTACCGCCGCGGCGGCAATCCTCGGCCGCCGCTGCCACCCGCCAAGCGCCATGACCATCATCGCCAGCAGCGCCGCCCGCGCGAGCCACGCCCGCCCGACGCGCGTGTCGGCCATGGCGTCACGCCACGAGAGCGCCTGGTACGTCTCGAGTAGCAGCACCAGGTTCAGCATCGTCCCGGCGGCTGCCGCGGCGATGCCCAACGTCGTCGCCCAGCGAAATGCCCGCGCCGCCTGCACCGGAGCCTCCGGCCACAGTACCGTGAGCCAGGCGCCGCCCGCCGCCAGGATGAGGCCGAGCAGCACAAGCCAGCGCGTGGCCACCCCATCCGCCCGTCCCAGCCGATCCGCCGCCGCTTCTCCGCCCTCTGCAGGCGGAATTGCCCCCGCCGGGACGCTGCCATCGGGGTTCAACACCGTGAACGGGAACGAGCCCGAAAGCGCGTGCCCATCGACCCCGGACACGTTTGCCCACACGACCGTGTAGATGCCCGGTGCAAGCAGCGGCAGCGTCACACGGAGCCGCGTCTCCGCCACGAACGGCGTCCCGGTAGCGACCCTGTTCCCCCGGCCGTCCAGCACCTCGATGCCACTCGCCCGCGCATCAATCGGCTCCGTGAACTCGAGGATGATCTCCCTGGGCGGTTGCCGCAGGAACGAATTCGCCGCCGGCTCCGATGTTCGGAGCGCCGCATGAGCCCCCGCGCCCCCTGGCTTCCCCAGCACGGCCACTGCCAGGGCCACGACCATCAGCAGCCCCGCGGTCGCGTGCTTCATCCCGCCTTCCTGCCGAGCACCACCCCAAGCCCAACCCCAATCACCAGCAGTCCCACCCCGAGGGCAGCCGCCAGCACCAAGGGATTCCCCTCGTTCGTCCCGACCTGCAGTGCCGGCGGTGCCGTGGGCGCCACGGGCGTCGTCCCGCCCAACAGGCTCTCCTTCAGGACTTCGCGGCCGGGATCGGGAGTCGCCCCCGGGTCCACCCGGAACCGCAGCGTCCCCTCGGCCGTATCGCCGTCGTCGGCGCTCAGCGTTCGCCAGCGCACCGTGTACTCGCCGGCCGGTAGCGTCCCGCCCTCCAGCCGCAAACGCAGCACGCGCCGGTTCGAAGCGTCCACCTCGGCAGGCTCCGTCGCGATCGCGTTCCCCCCGGCGTCGTACACCTCAATGGCGTTGACCCCGGCCTGCCGCACCATGTCCTGGCTCATCTCGAGCACGATCTCCGTCGGCCCCTGCGGGAGCACTGCGCCGTCGCCGGGCTTCGCACGCACCGGTTCCGCGTGCGCGGAGGCCACCGCCACGCCCGCGAGCGCCCCGGTCGCAGCAACAACGAACACGACGAACCAGCGCACATC
>FWWM01005077.1_pt1 | contig 29576 bp, 25 predicted proteins | sample 2228351 | NCBI WGS metagenome assembly FWWM01 (sample SAMEA103939774, study PRJEB20133) | metagenome | reverse complement strand
GACCGGCGATCAGGCTGTGACCGAGGAGGCCCGCTCCCTCCTGGGTGACGTGGAGGTGGTGGCGGTGAAGCAAGCCGTGGGCCGCCACGCTGCCCGGTGCTTGCCCCCTCAAATGGCCCACCGGCTCATCACCCAGGCCGCCGAGCGAGCCGTGCGCGCCCGGCGCGACCCTCTGATCATCCCCCCGCCGCTGGCGCTGACCGTGGATTTCGTCCGCAGCGCCCACGCGGACATGGCCGAGTTGCTGCCCGGCAGCCGGCGCATGGGCGCCCGCCGGGTGCAGTTCAGCGGGGCCGACTGGGTGACCACCTACAAGGCCTGGCGCGCCATGATCACCCTGGCGCTGAGCGTTGAACAGTGAACCATACACAAGCCCCCATCCCTCCGGTCCTGGGCATGACCATCGGCGTCATAGCCACCTCCACCTCCTCCATCTTCATCCGCTTGGCCAACGCTCCGGCTCTGGTCATCGCCGCCTACCGCCTGAGCCTGGCATCCCTGATCCTGGCCGTACCGGCTTGGCTCCAGGCCGGGCAGGAGCTGCGCACCCTGACCCGCAGGGACCTGCGCCTGGCCTGCTTCTCGGGCGTGTTCCTGGCTCTTCACTTCGCCACGTGGATCGCCTCGCTGGACTACACCACCGTGGCCAGCTCCGTGGTGCTGGTGGACACCAACCCCATCTTCGTGGCCCTCATGTCCCACCTGCTGCTGCGCGAGCGGGTGTCGCAGAGCACCGTGCTGGGGATCGCCGTGACCGTGGCCGGCGGGTTCATCATCGGCTACGGCGACCTGGCGCTGGGCGGGCAGCAGCTCCTGGGTGACCTGCTGGCGCTGACCGGCGCGGTGATGAGCGCCGCATACTTCCTCATTGGGCGCTCGCTGCGGCCGAAGCTCTCCCTTCTGGCCTACGTCTTCGTCACCTACACCACGGCGGCGGTGGTGCTCGTGGCCACGGGCCTGGTCGCCCGGCTGCCCTTCACCGGCTACTCGCCTCACACCTACCTGATGTTCCTGCTGCTGGCCATCGTGCCCCAGATCATCGGCCACTCGTCGTACAACTGGGCGCTGCGCTACCTCTCGGCCACCCTGGTGGCGGTGATGATCCTGGGTGAGCCCATCAGCGCCACCATCCTGGCCGCCGTCATCCTGAAGGAGATCCCCACCGCCGCCAAGATCATCGGCGGTCTGCTCATCCTGACCGGCATCTACATCACGTCCCGCGCCGAGCGCGCTGCTCAGGCGCAATCGGCAGGTGCATCGTGATTCGCTACATCCTGTTCGACCTGGATGATACGCTGTACCCGGCCGACTCCGGCATCATGGAGATGGTGCGAGAGCGCATCGGTCAGTTCATGATCGAGCGGGTGGGGCTGCCAGCCCAGGAGGTGCCCCGCATCCGGCAGGAGTACCTGTGTCGCTACGGCACCACCCTGCGCGGGTTGCAGACCCACCACCAAGTGGACCCTGAGGACTACCTGGCCTACGTCCACGATGTGCCCTTGGAGCAGTTCATCCGGCCCAACCCGGAGCTGGACCGGATGCTGGAGCGGATTCCCGTCGAGAAGGTCGTCTTCACCAACGCTTCGGAGGAGCACGCGCGGGAGGTGCTGCGGGTGCTGGGGATTGAGCGCCACTTCACGCGGATCTTCGACATTCGCCGGCTCAACTGGCTGTGCAAGCCGGACCCAGGCGCCTATCTCCAGGTGCTGGCCGGGCTGGAGGCGCGACCCGAGGAGTGCCTCCTGGTGGACGATTCCATCCCCAACGCGGCCTCAGCCAAAGCCTTGGGGATGCCGACCATCCTGGTGGGGTCGGGTCCCTGTGATGCCGCCGACAGGGTCATCGGTGACCTGCTGGAGCTGCCGGAGGTGATCGCGGAGATGCTGGGGGATGAGGACTAAGGGGACGCGCGGCTCGGCGGTCGCCTTGCTGGTGGCGCTGGGATATTTCGTGGCGCTGTTTGCGGCTACCCGGCTGCTGCTGAACGCGCCCGTCACACCTTATCCCTGGGGGATGTTGGTGAGCAGCCTGACCAGCGTCTTGGGCACCGGCGGCGTGATGCTGGTGGCCGGCGAGCTGGGGTGGGAGGAGATGCCGGCCTGGGGGTTGGCTGTGGGGCTGGTGGTGGCCGGGTTGGTGGACCTGTGGAGCCTGCGGGCCGGCCTGCCCCTGATCTCCAGCCTGGCGGTGCTGCTGGCTGCGGTGCTCATCGGGGCGCTGGTGGCCCGCTACATCTTCCTTGACCCCGACGTGCTGGCGGTGATCTGCGCCCTGTACATCATCGTGGACATCTACTCGGTCTACCTGGGGCCGACGGGGGCCATCGTCGCACGGGGAGGCCCGGTACTGGCGGCGCTGACGGTGCACTTCCCCATCGTGGGGAGCGGCCAGGTGGTGCCCCTCATCGGGATCACGGACTTCGCGGTGTGGACGGCATGCCTGGTGGCGGCGCGACGCTTCGGCTTTGACTATAGGCGCAGCTTCCTGGCGATGGCCGGCGCGCTGGCCCTCACGTCGGTGATGGGCGTCGCCATGGCGCGCCCGGTGCCGGCCTTGCCGCTGATGATGGCCGCTTACCTGGTGGTGAACCGCCGGGGGTTCCGCTTCCGGCAGCGTGAGCTGTGGGCGACCGGGCTGGGCGCGCTGGTGATCGTCCTGCTGGTCGGCATCCTGCTGCGCTGGCTGCTCACCCGGTAATCGTGAGGACGCAACGGGACCGCGCCCCAGGAGCCGTGGGCGTCCGGCTGGTGGCCCGATGAGCAGGGATCAGCGTTGCTGCGCCGTTCATCGCATCATGAGCCGGATCTCACGGGCCAGGGGATCAGGTCCGATGGCGGTTTCGTTGTACCGGTCCAGGTGCCAGCGCATGGGGTTTTCGATGATGTATCGGCGGATGACATCCAGGGCGCGTTGGGTGCGGATGATGTGTTCGTAATAGTTGCGTTGCCAGACGGGCGCACCGGGGGTATCCTGCAGGGCGTTGATGCGGCGGGTGACGGCGGATTTGAACGAACGGATGATGGTGGGAATGGAACCGGGCACGGGTTTACCAAATCGTTCGACGGTGGGGACACGGCGCCGCCGTGTTGTTGTTACCGACACATCGTCCACAATCCAAATGATGCCGTGGATGTGGTTGGGCATGACCACGAATTCGTCAGGGTACAACATCACATACGGTCGCACCTGCGCCGTTTTGAACCATTCTTCGCGCACGATTTGGCCGTAGGCGCTCAACCGCACCTCCCCCTCCACCACCTGACCGAACAGGGGCCTGTGTTCGTGGGCGCACACGGTGACGAAATAGGCCCCCGGCTGAGTGTAGTCATACCCCGGCAGACGGATTGACCGGCGGTGGTGTTTGTCCGGGTCATAGCGGTCGCGGGTCATGATAATCCCTCCATAACCCGATCGTATTCGGTAGGCGCGCAGGGGCATGGCGATGCCGTGTTGGGGCCGGCGTGCCGTGCCCCACGGCGATGCCGTGTTGTTGGGGCACGGCGGCGCCGTGTTGTTGGGGCCGGCGTGCCGTGTTGTTGGGGCACGGTGATGCCGTGCCCCACGGCGATGCCGTGTTGTTGGGGCACGGCGATGCCGCCATGTAGGGGCACGGCGGCGCCGTGCCCCTACATGGCGGCCCACGGCCCTGCATTCCTCGACGTAGTTGCGCACCATGGTTGCCATCCAATCCGCAAAGGCGTCGGGAAAACGCCGGAAGAAGGGCGCGAGAGGACGCACCACTTCCTCGCGGGCGGCCGGCGCCGTTTCCGCCTGGCTCCCGGCAATCCCCGCCCGCCGGCAGTACGCGCTCGCCTCACCCTTCCCCCATCACTCCTGTGTCAACCCTTCCCCCGGCTCGATCCCCGCGGCCCGGCACGCCGCCAGATACTCTTCCCGCAGCGCCTCCGCCAGCGGGGCGAAGGCCTGGGGATGGGCGCGGGAGAAGGGGAGGATGTGCCGCAGCCCTTCGGCGAAGGCCGCGGCGGCCTCGGCGGGGCGGCCCAGGCCCATGAGGACGCTCCCGTGCGCCCCGAGGCTGCGGGCCAGGTCGGGGAGGAAGGCCTGGGGGTGGGCCTGGGCCAGTTGCCGGTAGATGTTGGCCCCTTCTTGGGTGGCCGCCAGCGCCTCCTCCCGCCGCCCCAGGGCGGAGAGGTCACGGCCCAGGTTGTTGAGGCTCGTAGCAAGATAGGGCAGGAAGGCCTGGGGGTTGGCCTGGGCCAGCTTCCGGCGGATGTCCACTGCTTCCTGGGTGGCGGCCAGCGCCTCCTCCCGCCGTCCCAGGTTGGAGAGCATCGCGCCCAGGTTGTTGAGGCTCGTAGCAAGATAGGGCAGGAAGGCCTGGGGGTTGGCCTGGGCCAGCTCCCGCTGAATCGCCACCGCCTCCTCCGTCGCCGCCAGCGCCTCCTCCCGCCGGCCCAGGGCGGAGAGGGCATAGCCCAGCATTCCCTGAGCCCGCGCCCGTTCGGCATCGTCCGGGGCCAACTCAGCCATCCGCCGGTACAGCGGCTCCTGCACCGCCCGCAGGTTCAAGGTGCGGTCGGGGGCGGGCAGCGCCCGGTCCAGGGCTTGCAGGAAGCCCCAGGCCGGTTTCCTGGGGCCACGAGGGGCCACCTCCAGCAGGGGTTCCAGGTTGGGCAGGGTGGCCTCCAGTCGGGCGTGGGCCCCCGCGCCCTCGCCTCGCAACCGCTCCAGCCACCCCGTCCAGGCTGGCAGGGTAGCACCCAGACGCTCCTGGCGCTCCTCTTCGTCCAGGGGCCAGCGACGGGAGGCGTACTCGGCGGCGGTGGGATGCCAACGCCAGCCCTGCAGCCGGGGGTCGAAGTCGGCCACCGCCGCCGCCTCTCGCAGCGCCTTCAGCCCTTTGGTCCCGGCCAGGGCGTACAGGGGGGCTTCCGGCACCCAGCCGGCGGGGAACAGGGGCAACGTTTCCCAGGCGCGGCAGCCGGCCTCGTCAATGCGTTCGGCGCTCCAGGCGTATACCGCCTCCACCTGGGCGGCGAAATCCCCCTTGTGGCGGCGCACCTCCTCCAGCAGGGCCTGCCGGTCGCGGCGGCGGGCCTGGGCCACGATGTTGGTGATGAGTAGGGGGTGGCCGGCGGTGGCCCGGGCGATCTCCTCGGCGTCCCGGGGCGTCAGGGGCAATCCCTTGCTGCAGGCCAGGGCCAGGGCGTAGCGGATGGCGGCGGCGGGGCTCAACCCCTCCTGCAGGGGCAGGGAGGTGGCGTGGGCGATGTCCTCCAGCAGGGGCAGCGGGGGGCGCAGGGTGGCGATGGCCGCGCTGCGCCCGCCCAGGCGGGCCAGAAAGTCGGCCAGGCGCTGCAGTTCCGCCGGGGGCAGGATCTCCAGGTTGTCCAGCACCAACAGGGTGGCGGTGGTGTGGGCGTGGGTCAGCAGGGCCTGGGCCACCCCCTCCTCTCCCACCGTCAGCTCCAGGGCCTCGGCCAGGCGGTTCAGCAGGGCGGCGGCGGTGGCGTAGGCGGCTTCACGGGGGGCCTCGGCGTAGGCCACGCCACCGGAGAAGCGCCAGGCGTTACGATGGGCGGCCTCCAGGGCCAGCCGGCTCTTGCCGATGCCCTGGGGGCCCGAGATGAGGGCCAGGCAGGGCGGCTGGTCCAGGCGGCGGGCCAGGGCCACCAGTTCCTCCCCGCGGCCGAAAAAGCCCACCCCTTCGCCGGGGGGCAGATTCCCTTTGGGGCGGGCGTCGTCTATCAGCGGCTCGCCGCGGGTCAGGCCGGTGAAGCGCAGGTCGCGGTCCCCCAGCAGGATTACCCGGTGGGTGGTGATGTGCCGTTGGGCCCGCTTCACCGCCTCGGCCAGGGGGTAGCCGTCGGTCAGGTCGGTGTAGAGGGTGCGGGTGAAGGCGATGGCCTCCTCGTCCAGCACCGGTCGGGGGTGGCCCACCACGGCGCGGGCCAGGCCGGCGCGCACCAGAGCCTGGGCGGCGGAGTGGGCCTCGGCGGCCGTCTCGCAGGCGTTGAGGACCACCAGGTCCAGGGGCTGGGGCGGCTTGATCGCTTGCAGGAGTTAGGCGGCGGTCACGGGCTGGCTCTGCCCGTACTCGTCCTCCAGCAGCAGGCCCTGCGCCCACCCGTGGCCGTTGAAGTGGAGCACGTGGGGGAAAAGGCCCTGCTCCGCCGCGCGCGGCGAGAGCTCGCGCCGCAGCCGGTCCAGCGTGGGTGGAACCAGCCGTGCCAGCAGGATAGGCGCGTGGGTTCCCTCCACCGCCTGCTCCAGCCGACCCCACTCCGAGCGCAAGTCCAGAGGGGTGGGCATCTGGTCAGGGTGGTCGGGGTCGAAGACGGGCGCGGCCAGCATCGCCACCACGCGCAGCATGCGGGTGGGATCGCGTCTGGCGTCCCGGGCACGCTGCGCAGCTTGCTCGAGGATCTGCTTGGGGTGGTACGAGTTCGCTTCCGGCATTGTTATCACCTCGCAGATGGGAACCCGACGCTGAAAGCATCGGGCTGAAAGGGCCAAGCCCTATGGGCTGTTCTTGCTCCGGCCCCCCGGGGCTTCCTTCTCTCAGCCAGCCCGGGGATTCGACCCCGGGGCCCACGGGTATTCTACCACAAGAACGGCCCCCCGTCTAACTTGCTCCTTTGGAGGGCCTGGGCCCTATCCTGAGCGGGGCGAAGGTCTCAGCCGCCAGGTGCCAGGTGCAACGCACTTCCCAGGTGCGTTGCGCCTGGTTGCCGAAAGGCGAAAATGGTCTGCGTTCTCGCCGTGGCTCTGGGCTTTGTCCTGTACGCTGCCTTGAGCCCGGCCCAGGCCAGCGTACCTCCGATACGGGATGCACGACAGCCACCATTACGCCCTGGGCATGGAGACTCACTTCCTGGACCACTTCACCGCCGTTCCGTGGCGACACGTGCGCTTTCATGACCCAGGTCAGAAGGAGACACAGATTGACATTTCGTTCTGGATCGTGTAACATTTGACCACACCTGGGGGCCGAAGAGGACAAAGCCGAGCCTGACAAATTCCTGGGGACCTGTGGACCTGTTCGTCGTATTACGCCAGGCATCCGAAGCGATCTGTGAGAAGGTGCGCCCGACCCAAAGAAACTGGGCGGGTAGACGCATAGTGAAGGCGAACAGCCCATGAAATTGCTACCCGATTCCGTGTTGACCGGCCCTTTCTGGAACGAGCCCGTCCGTGTCCTGACGGTGCGTTCCCTCGGGGAGGGGCGGGTGCGCATCGAGACCGTGGGGCTGCACACCCAGCGGTACGCCGCCCAGGTGCTGGGACCCGACGAGCCTGGCCCAGGTCCAGGTGGGCGAAGGGCTGGTGCGCGACCTGGCCGGCCACCCCACCGCCGCCTTCCTAGCCGTAGAAGCGGCGCGCATCCGCTTCGCCTATCAGTTCGACCCCCATTTTGCCGTCAACGTCTCCCAGGTGGACCCCCTGCCCCACCAGATCGAAGCGGTCTACCACTACATCCTGCGCAACCCCCGGCTGCGTTTCCTCCTGGCCGACGACCCCGGCGCCGGCAAAACGATTATGGCCGGCCTGCTCCTGAAAGAAGTCAAATACCGCGGCCTGGTCGCCCGCACCCTCATCGTCGTCCCCGGCCACCTAAAGGAGCAATGGCAGCGGGAGATGCGGGAGAAATTCGGCGAATACTTCCCCATCGTGGACCGCGGCATGATCAACGCCTACTGGGGGCGCAACGTGTGGAACGAATTGCCCCAGGCCATTACCTCCATGGATTTCCTCAAGCAGGAGGACGTGCGGCCGGCACTGGCCGAAGTCCACTGGGACCTGATCATCGTGGACGAGGCCCACAAGATGGCCGCGTATCGGTACGGCGCCAAAACCGAGAAAACGGAGCGATACCAACTGGGCGAGCTCCTCTCCCGCCACACCTCTTACCTGCTGTTCCTCAGCGCCACTCCCCACCGGGGCGATCCCGAGAACTTTCGTCTCTTCCTGGACCTGCTGGAGCCGGGGATGTTTGCCGACACCGAACTGTTGGCCGAGTCCATCGAGAGGCGCGATAACCCCCTGTTCCTGCGCCGCCTGAAGGAGGACCTGACCGATTTTGAGCGGCGCCCCCTCTTCCCTCCCCGCCTGGTCCACACCATCAAGTACATCCTCAGCGATGACGAGAAACGGTTGTACAACGCCGTCACCCGCTATGTCCAGCAACACTTTAATTTGACAATGGCACATTAGGGTGGTGCATTGGCGTGAGATATCACTCTCTGACGTTTCAAGCGACTTTTGCGTGAGCGAGTGCGGTTGACCAGATGCTTGACGACCAGCGTTACTCCCTCCTCGGGCGTCGGCTGAGGCAAAGGCAAGGCCGCCCGCAGCAAGACCCGGATGTTGGCCATCGCGAGGGCTGGCAATACTTCCACTTCAAACTGTTGGGCCAAGGTAGGATCCCCCACGCATCGCTCGGCCCACTCCCAGCGGGTTTGGGCCAGGAACCAGACGGCCAGGATGACTAAAGCCAGATGATGTTCCCAACCGCGATACTTTCGAGCTTGCAACTCGTCCCAGCCCACTTCCGATTTGGCGTCCTGGTGGGCGCGCTCAACAAAGTAGCGTTGGCACTTGAGCCACGCCAGATACTCCAGGGGCGCATCGGCTGGGGCGTTGCTCAACGCATAGGTGGTGCGTTTCTTCCCCTCCCGCCGCATCACCAGCCATTCCTGGACTGGCTCCGACTCGCCCTCCCGCAGCGTCCAGACAGGCCGTGCAGCGAAGAGGTCGTTCAACTCCCCCCGTTCGATGGCGCGCACGCCCACCCGTTGCCAGCAGGTATCGGGGCACCGGGCGACTTGATGGGCTTTCAAGGGCTGGGCCTCGTTCAGCACCCGCCAGCGCGTGGGCTTGCGCCCGCGCCGTCCAAGGACAGGCTCCGGCACTCCCAGCACCGGCTTCTCCAGGTAGACCTGGGTCGTGGCGGGGACATCGGCGATGTAGAGGAGCCCTGCCCCGTTCAGTTTGTCTCGCAACCAGGTGCTCTGCCCGTACAAATCATCGCAGGCGACAAACTCAAAAGGCAAGCCCAAGGTCTGGACCCGCTGGATCATCTTCCAGCCCAGTTCAATCTTGGTCTCAAACCGGCGCTCAGCCGGGATGCCGACGCGTTTGCGTGCCTCAGCCATCTCGGGCGTGAACCAGTGTTCCTGCAGGTACAATTCTCCGTTCACCCAGGTCCACAGCGCGCGGGGGGCGTTGGTCACGTTCGCGTAGCCCAGGAAGGTGCCGACTCGACTCATCTCTACCTTGCCCAAGCGCCCATTGTATTGACGCCCGGCCCCGGCCATCTTGGCCCCAGCCTGGTCCGCACTCTCATCCAACAACAACCCGCTGCCCCGCTCCAGGCCCGGCGTAGCTTTGATCTCCCGCAGCACCTGATCCATGACGGCCCATCCCGACCACGGCGAGTTGGACATGAAGTGCTGCACGTTTTCCCCCGCCACGCCCGTGGCGCGCCCGATGTTGGTGTAATTGCGCTTGGTCTCCAGACGCAACAGGCCGCTCAGATAGTGGTAGGCATATGCGCTGGTGTCGCGGGTCCTGGTCTTGAAGCACGCCGCGTAGCGTTGCGAAAAGCTGTACAACCCCTCGGGCAACTCCTGGCTCATGTCGGACGACACCCCCCAACGTTGGGGCGCAAACACGGTGTCGCTCTGGGCGCCCTGGGAACCAATGGATGGCGGCTCCGGCTCCTCTTCGCTCTTCCTCATCGGCATGGCCTGAAGACGGGATGGCCCCTTCCTCCTTCGACGTCTTCTGCGCCGAGTGGGGGAACGCGAGCATGGCCAGAACCAGCGTTGGTTGGCCTGACAGACTACCCGATGGACCAGATTCTCCACCGACAGCCATCCCTGCCACCAGGACGTGCCCGGCGTTGGCAACGGGCCGGCGATGCTCATGGCCCATTGGCCCATCCACACGATCAGGAGTATAATGATCCACAGGCGGTTGCGCATGGCAGGCCTCCTTTCCTGGAAATGCTGCCTGCTAGCGTAACCGCTTTCGCCTAGATTGTCAAGGTTCTAACGTCGAACGAGCAAGAAATTGGCCGAGAAATGTGCCATTGTCAAATTACAGCTTCGATGCCACCATTAGACAACTGCGCTTCCAACATCGTACAGATATCTTCAATGTACTCTTGCTGCTCCCCTCTCGCGAGTTCTAGTCTTTGTCGGATGTTGTGCCATAGCCTACGGTTCAGAAACTTTAGGCTCAGATCGGCTAGCTCACGCCGCAGTTGCCACATACCCAGAAACTCGGTTAAAGGCAAGAAAATGGCTTCATTGTCCTCGGCCAACAAACGGGCATCTCGATGGTTCAGCGTCTCGATCGACCCCATCCTGACAATGTGCACGGCCAGGCAAAGTAATGCCAGTGTTATATCAGTATATGCGGTGACAAAAAGGGTGCGCAATCTCTCAACTCTGGCCGGTCTCCTCAAGTGGTGAGGGGTGGTGTACGTCACAGGCGAGTGACTAACTGCCTGCAAACGATAGGCCATCTCGAGAACCTCATGGTCTAGGTTGACAGGAGTTTCAGACAAGCTGATCTTATTGTCAATGAGATGCCAGACTACGGTTGCCAAGACAGCATTCGCCGGCATCTTCCAGCTGACAACTACTTCGAGGGTTTCCTGAAGTTGTCTATTCTTGAATTCCGGCACAAGATGCCAACGATGCTTCATGTACGAAGACAGCGCTGCTATCAGGCCTCTATTTGTCGAGTCCAGGTATTCAAGAGCCGAATCGTCACTGCCAAGGAGATTCAGCATGATGACCGCCTCCGGTTTGCGAAGCAGCACGCCAGCAGCCTCAAGCTCTTATCGTCAAAATTATACCGCAAAATGCGGAACAAGTCAATAAAGATTCCCTAAAAAGAACTTAACGGCTAGGCAAGAATGTAGTATAATTTGTGTTGATACTTCGAAGATACACTAACATCCACCAAGCAGGGTGGGCAGCAATTGTAAAGGGTAGAGCATTGCTCTCCGCTGGTTTCCAAAGCAAGGCCTAAGACCAAGCAGAACCGGCCAGGCTATGTGTTAGCAGGAGGCCAGCGGGTTGCGCCAAATAAGATGGCGGGGAGGATAAAAGTGAAGCTTCTGACCCTCCTATGGGTTCTGGCCATGGTCTTGTTAGTCTTTGCAGTTCTCAATCCATCCTTTGTCTGGGTGGCTGGACTAACCTTGGGGATTGCCCTTTCTTGTTTGCTAGTTCAGGCCATACTGTACAGACCTCCGGAAAACCACATTGGGGTGATCTACCAAGCCGGTAGGTTTTGGCGGTTCGTGGGGCCAAATGAATGGGCAATATTGATTCCTCGGATCCATGAAGCCATGACTCCTATCAGTCTGAATATTCAAAGGGTAGACCTAACATTTTCAGATCTGCTAACACGAGATCTTATGCCACTTACATGCGAGTTTGTCGCTTATTTTCTGCTCGATCTCAGGAAAGCTCGCACCGACTTTCTTATCCAGGCGCTCCACATACCGAAGGAGGGCTGGAACTCGATTATCGAGACGGTGCTTCGCGAGGTTGCTAACGAGGTGGTCGCATCCATTGATCTCCAACAACTCCTCACCCCTCAAGGGCGCAATTGGCTAAAGGCGAGGTTGAGCGAGCAACTAGCTGAACGTGTGGAGAGCTTGGGCTTGTTGGTGAACCCTCGCACTGGCGTGACTGTCCAAGCGCTTCGCCCAACTAAAGCTGTATCTCGCGCTGTGGTAGATCGCTTCGTGGCAACTCTGCTAGGGGACGCTGCCTTGGACCGGGTACGGCCGATTGTGGAACGACTTTGTGGGGACGGGTCTGGTGTGGCCTGGGAGGCGTTGCTACTTGAGTGGGCATCAGCGGTGGTGCAGCAAGGCGCTCCCCCTCAAGTCATGATTGCGTCTACTGACCGCCTAGGGACAGATAGACACGTACGAGACACGCTGCCCGTTCATCTTCAGGCGGTTTCGGATACAGAAGCGTCAGCCGCCACGCGTAAAAAGAAACGTGCGGACTTGTCTGACGATAGGGATAAGGAAGCTGCCTGAAACCTGGTGTCCTTCGGTGTGTTGTGGAGCTATGGGAGCCCCTCCTGCTTGGCGTCAGCTCCGCACTGCGAAGCTCTAGAGGGAAGGCCAAGCATGTGTGCCTGGCCTTCCCAATCTTCTTGTCTTGCAGCTGGCCTACTCACGTCTTGGGGCTGTTTATGAGTCCTGCTGCAGGCTCGGTGTGCTTCATGGTCAGCGCTAAAACCACCAGTTTACGGTTCTGAGTGCCCCCATTTCCCCTTTCCCCCATTCTGTGCTATAGTTCTACCCAACCCGGCTCATCCCATACCCAGGAGCAATCCGCATGAGCACTGCCCGCGTCCTGGTCATCGGTGCAGCCAACATAGACATCAAGGGCCAGGCGGCCCAACCGCTGGTCCCGGAAACCTCCAACCCCGGCGACGTCAAACTGGCCGTCGGCGGGGTGGCCCGCAACGTGGCCGAAAACCTCGCCCGGCTTGACGTGCGCGTCACCCTCCTCTCCGCCGTGGGCGAGGATGCCTTTGGGCAGGACATCCTGGAGCGGACCGCAGGCGCCGGCGTGGACGTCACCCACGTCCTGCGCAGCAGGGAGCATCACTCCGGCGCCTACCTGGCCCTCCTCGACCCAGAGGGCCGGCTCATCACCTCCATTGATGACATGGCCGTCATGGAACTGCTCACCCCACGCTATGTCTACGAGCGCCGGCGCCTGTTCAAGGAAGCCGACATGGTGGTGATGGACGGCAACGTGCCCCCGCGCACCATCGCCTCGGTCATCCGGGCTGCCAAGCGTGAGGGGGTGCCTGTCTGCGTAGACCCCACCTCTGTAGCTCTGGCGCCGCGCTTCACCCCCCACCTGCGCCACATAGCCATCATGACCCCCAACATCCCCGAAGCGGAGGTCTTGTGTCAGCGGGAGATCAAGGGCCGGCGCGATGCCATCAGCGCGGCCGAGTGCCTGGTGAGCCTGGGCGTGCAGACGGCCATCATCACCCTGGGTCCGGAAGGCCTGGCGTACGCCACGGCCCAGCAGCGCGGGTGGGTGCCGGCCATCCGCTGCGAGATCGTGGACCTGACCGGTGCCGGCGACGCCCTCACCGCCGGCGTGGTCTTCGGCCTCCTCAACCAGCTGCACCTTGACGAAGCCGTCCGCCTAGGCGTCTCTGCTGCCGCTCTCACTTTGCAGACCCGAGAATCAGTAAGGCCGGATCTCAGCCTGGAGCTCCTGTACGAGCAGCTAGTGATCTGATCACGGAAACCACGGCGCCAGCACCACCTGCATGATGTTGTACCCGGCATGGACCAGGATGGCCAGGGTGGTGCTGCCCCGGTCGCGGACCAACCCCAGGACCAACCCCACCACGAAGATCTCCGCCAGCGCCGGCGACACGGTGTACTGGGTGTGCGCCACGGTGAAGAGCAGCGTGGTCATGAGCAATCCGAAGCGCGGCTGCAACGCCCCGCGGAAGAGCACTTCCTCCCCAAGCCCCGCCGCCAGCCCCAGGGTCAATGCTCCCACCGGCGATTGCAGGCTACCAAACAGGATGTCCGAGATGCGTCCGACCTCCTCATAGCTCTCAGGCCACCACTGGCTCCACGCCCACGCCACCAGCCAAGCGAAGGCCAGCAGAGCCACCACCAGCCCCATCCCGAGCCCTACGTCGCCCGGGGACAGCCGGCGCAGCTTGAGGCGCTCAAGCGTGGCGCGCAGGTCCCGCCGGACGAACAACCCCACGCCCGTGATGCCGAGGACCGCGAAGCCCAGCTCCTGCATCCACACGTCCAGCGGCGTGATGCTGATGGCCGCCGGCTGCTCTGTCACCAACGGGATGAGCCACAAGTTGATCAAGCTGGTGCCCACCAGCAGGCTCGCCAAGGACAGCGCGGTGGCGTGGACGCACGAGCCGGGGTCAACCTTAAGCCCCAGCCGGGCAATCAGCCGGCGCATCGGCGGCAGGAGCAGCAGCGATGCCACGCCCGCCGTGACCACCAACACCAACCCCATAGCCCCCCAGTCCACCACCCCCATCTCCGGCGCTGCTTCCGCCCAGAACTGCGGGCCGATGATGCCCACCACGACCAGCAGCAAGCCCATCAGACCCAGAAGGCTGTTGAGGGCCAACAACGCGCCATAGGTCAGGTAGCGCGCAATCTGATGTCGCTCGCCGAAATTCGCCAGCACCACCAGCACCACCAGGGGCAAGAAAACGAGAATGAACACTCCGGCCATCACGCCCTCCATTCCAGGTGCAACGCACTTTCTTCCGCTGCACGCATGCCTTGAGGAGCAAGGCTGATGTCAAAAACCTGTCATTGCCGACCGGCGGGACAAGTGCGTTGCACTTACTATGCGACATATGAACCCTTTGAGATACTCCCCTTCGGGGAAAGTGAGCAGCACCGGATGGTCCGGCCCCTGGGCCAGTCTCTCCAGCACCTGGGCATCCCGCCCGGCATCCAACGCCGCGCCGAAGACCACCTTCTGGAACAGATCGGCGCTCACCGCCCCTGAGCACGAGAAGGTGCACAACACCCCGCCCGGCCGCAGAAGGCGCATCGCCAGCAGGTTGATGTCCTTGTATCCCCGGCAGGCGGCCCGCACCTGAGCCTGGCTGTAGGCGAACTTGGGCGGGTCCAGGATGACCGCGTCGAAGCTGCGGCCCGCGTCCCTGAAGTTCCGCAGCACCTGAAAGACGTCGCCGGCCACGTCTTCGACCCGCGAGCCGTCCAGCCTGTTCAGCGCCAGGTTTCGTCGCCCCAGCTCCAGCGCCTCGGCCGAGACCTCCACGTTGGTCACACGCGAGGCGCCGGCGGCCAGGGCGTACACGGCGAAGGCCCCAGTGTAGGAGAAGGCGTTGAGGACATCTCGCCCGGCGCAGTAACGCGCCACCCGGCGGCGGTTCTCCCGTTGATCCAGGTAGAAGCCCGTCTTCTGCCCGGCCCACGGGTCCACCCAGAAGCGGTACCCGCTCTCCCGCACCGTCACCAGCGGCGGCGGTGCGTGGCCGGCCAGCGGACCCGTGACCGGCCGCAAGCCCTCCCTCTCCCGCACGTCCGCATCGCTGCGCTCCAAGATGCCCCGGGGCTGGACCAACTCCTCCAGCAGGCCCACCAACTCCACCTTGCGCCGGTCCACACCCAGGGTCAGGAACTGAACAACCAGATAGTCGCCGTAGCGGTCCACCACCAATCCCGGCAGCCCGTCCGACTCGGCGTGAACCAGTCGGTAGGCATCCGTGTCCTCCAGACCCGGCAGCCGGCGCCGCGCCTCGATAGCCGCCTCCAGCCGGCGTCGCCAGAACCCCCGGTCTACCACCTCTTCCGGGTCCCAGGTGAGCAGGCGCACCACGATCTGGGAACGGCGATTGAGGTAGCCCCGGGCCAGGAACTCGCCATCGTGAGCCATCACGTCTACCACGTCGCCGTCGGCCGGGTCGCCCTCGATGCGACGCACGGCCCCTGAGAACACCCACGGATGTCGGCGGCGGACGGGCTTGTCGCGCCCCGGCTTGAGGATCACGCGTGCCATCTGTCCGGCCACCTCTAACCCTCGCGGCGGAAGGTCAGGCTCAGGACCTGCCGGGTGGCCTCGGTCACCCGGACGCGCTCGTCGGGGCGCCACCCGGCCACCCACACGATCAGCGTCGGCGAGGCGATGATGGGGAGGCGGTCACGGACGTTGCGAGGGATCTTGGCGTTGATCATGAACTCGTTGAGGCGCTTGTACCGCCCGCCCATGCCCAGGGGCTGGAAGCGGTCACCCGGCCGCCGGCGCCGGGCCACCAGGTCCGCCCCCGCCCGCTCGAAGTCCAGCAGCGCCTCCCACCGGTCACGGCCAAGTTCCTCGGCCGACGGGGTCGCTCCCCTGGGCAGCACCTCGACCACCAGGCGCCAGGGGGAGCCCGGCAGGGGCGTCACACCTGGGACGGTCAGGGGAACCTGGTCCACGGTTAGGAGGGGCAGGTCGGGCTCGATGGGGGCCTCGCCCACGGTGAAGTGGTCGTAGCTCTTGAAGAGCATGAGCCCTTGCGGTAGGGTGGCAGCGCTGCCGGCAGGCTTCTCGTTGACCACTTCCAGGGCGTTCTCAATGTGCACCCAGTTGATGTTGCGCAGCCGGCGACGCAGCCGGCGGATGGCCTCACGCAGCAGGTGGCGTTGCAGGCTCAGGGGCAGCTGGGACCAGCGCTCCAGGTCGAAGACGAAGGCGCCATCGGCCTCGCGTACCGTCTCCGCCCAGGCCTGTTGCCCGATCTCGCGCAGCAACTCGTAGTCGGCGGCGATGACCTCAGCGGTGCGGCGCAGGACTTCCCGGATGCCGGGGTTGTAGGTCTCCAGCAAGGGGATCAACTCGTGACGCAGGCGGTTGCGGTAGTAGGTCTGGTCCAGGTTGGAACGGTCGAAGCGTGGCTTCAGCCCGTGCTCCCGGCAGTAGGCCTCGATGGCACTGCGAGGCACCTCCAGCAGCGGTCGCAGCAGGAGCAAGCCCTGGGAGACCTGACCGGTTTCCGAAAGCTCCGTCAGGTCTTCGATGATCTGGCTGGGCCAAGGGCTCACGGGCAGCATCCCCCGCAGCCCGGCCAGCCCTGACCCGCGCAGCCAGTGCATCACCACCGTCTCCACCTGGTCATCGGCGTTGTGGCCGACGGCCGCCTTGGTCGCGCCGGTCTCCTGGCACACGCGGGCCAGGAACCCGTAGCGGCACTGCCGGGCGGCCTCCTCGATGGCCAGGCGATGCCGGCGGGCGTGGGCCCGCACATCACAGGCCTCGATGGTAGCCGGCAGGCCCCACTCCCCGGCGATGCGCGCCACGAACTCCGCATCGGCGGCACTCTCCGAGCCACGGAGTCGGTGGTCCAGGTGGGCTACATGGAGGTGCAGGTCGTGGTCGGGGGCCAGCTGGAGCAGCACGTGCAGCAGACACAAGGAATCCGGCCCGCCGGACACCCCTACCACCAGCCTCTCGCCGGGGGCAAGCATCCGGTGTTTGTCAATGGTTCGCCTGACCAACTGCAAGACGTCCATGACGGGATGACCCAAACCTTCTGGGATGATCGCCGACGGCAGACCGCCAGCAAGGAGGGATTCGGCAGTCAGCGGGCCTCCGCCGAGGCGTTCGCCGTCTGCGGTTGTGATTATACCACACTTCGCACATTTGACGAAACGGCCAAACCCGATTACAATAAGGTACACTCGTGCCGGGAAATGTTAGCTATGGCAATGTTCGCGAACTTGTCGGAAAAGCTGCAAGGAGTGTTCCACAAGCTGGGGCGCAAGGGCGTGCTCACCGAAGAGGATGTGGACGCTGCCTTGCGCGAGGTCCGGCTGGCCTTGCTGGAAGCCGACGTCAACTACAAGGTCGTTAAAGATTTCATCAACCGCGTCCGCGAGCGGGCGGTGGGGGCCGAGGTGACGCGCAGCCTGACGCCGGCGCAGCAGGTGATCAAGATCGTCAACGAGGAACTGATCCACCTGCTAGGGGCGCCGGTCAAGCTGGATCTGTCGGGGCCTCCGCCTCACGTGATCATGCTGGTGGGCTTGCAGGGCTCTGGCAAGACCACCACGGCGGCCAAGCTGGCCCTGCAGCTTCGCAAGGCGGGTCAGCGTCCGCTGCTGGTGGCGGCGGACACCCGGCGACCGGCGGCCATCACCCAGCTTGAGGTGTTGGGCAAGCAGCTCGACATCCCGGTTCACAGTGAGCCGCAGACGGTATCGCCGCCCAAGATCTGCGCCAACGCGGTGCGGCGGGCCAAGGAATCCGCCTACAGCGTGGTGGTCCTAGACACGGCCGGCCGGCTGCACATTGACGACGAGTTGATGCGGGAGCTCGAGCAGGTCAAGGCGTCGACACGGCCAGCGGAGGTGCTGCTGGTGGCCGACGCCATGACTGGGCAGGACGCGGTGCGGGTGGCGTCAGAGTTCCACAAGCGCGTGGGGCTGACCGGCCTGATCCTCACCAAGGTGGACGGTGACGCCCGAGGCGGTGCGGCCCTGTCCATGCGCGCGGTGACCGGCGTGCCCATCAAGTACCTGGGCGTGGGTGAGAAGACGGACGCTCTGGAGCCCTTCCACCCCGACCGGCTGGCGTCGCGCATCCTGGGCATGGGTGACGTCCTCACCCTGATCGAGAAGGCTCAGGAGACCTTCGACCGCGACGAAGCCCTGCGCATGGAGAAGAAGCTGCGCACGGCGACCTTTGACCTGGAGGATTTCCTGCGCCAGTTGCAGCAGGTCAAGAAGATGGGGCCGTTGAGCCAGATCCTGGAGATGCTGCCGGGGATGGGCAGCCTGGCTAAGGAGATCCCCCAGGAGGTGACCGACCAGCAACTGAAGCGCATCGAGGCCATCATCAACTCGATGACGCCCGAGGAGCGACGGCATCCGGAGATCATGAACGCCAGTCGCAAGCGGCGCGTGGCCCGGGGTAGCGGGACCACAGTGCAGGAGGTCAATCAGCTCCTGAGCCAGTTCCGCCAGGCACAGCGGATGATGAAGCAGCTTTCGCGCGGACGTCGGCCCCGCGCGTTCCCGATGCTGTGAAGTACCTGGGATAACAGGTGGAGAAACTTTTGCGCGAGGCCAAGCAACTGGCAGCTGCCATGCTGGAGAACGTCTCGGACAGAGAGGTGCAGCGGCTTAGGGTCTATGCGAGGGAAGCTGCACGGTGGTTCCTGGGCGTGAGAAGGACATTCGCAAAATAACTAACCTGAGTGGCGAAGACGAGATAAGCCTGAATAGGAGAGGCAATATCCCGTCCAACGTCGAGCACGATGCCGTGAGCTCTGGGGGCGCGGAGGTGATAGACGTGTTCTCGCCACCGCGGGAGGAGTATCGCTGAGCACCAGGGCTCACGAATTGCCCGGCTCGACGTCCGCCTACGGCAACAGCATCAACTTACGAAGGGAGAGAAAAGTCAAGTGGTAAAGATTCGCTTGCGCCGGGTCGGCGCTACGAAACAGCCCAGCTATCGCGTGGTGGTCGCGGATTCGCGCGCCCCACGCAATGGCCGATTCATCGAGATCATCGGCCACTACAACCCGCGCACCGAGCCGCCTACCGTGCGCATTGACCGCCAGCGCGCTCTCTACTGGCTGCTGCAGGGCGCCCAACCGACAGATGCTGTGGCCCGCATGCTGGAGAGGGAGGGACTGTTCGAGGCCCTGAAGCAGGTGCGGGCCGGCGTGAGCCTGGCAGAAGCCCTGGCAGCTACGGCTCCGGCGCCGGTCGAGGCGCCCCCTGTGGAGGAAGCGCCGCGAGCCGTCGAGGAAGCTCCGCCGGAGGCCGAAGCTGAACCCGAGGCTGGAAGAGATTAAAGAGAAACTACGCGACCTGGGACTCATCCAGGACCAGTAACCTGAAACCGGGAAGATGAACGTGGACGACACCGTGGAAGTCACAATGAAAGACCTCGTCGAGTACATGGCCAAGGCGTTGGTGGAGGACCCATCCCAGGTTCGAGTGCGTGAAGTGGTGGGTGAAACGTCTGTCATCTACGAGTTGAGGGTCGCACCTGAGGATATGGGCCGCATCATCGGCAAGCAGGGCCGTGTGGCCAACGCCATGCGCATCTTGCTGCGAGCGGCCGCGACGCGTCAGGGCAAGCGCGCCATCCTGGAGATCGTATGACTTGATGACGCCCTTGTACGCTTGCCTTCCGCATTAGTGAGGTGTGTGTTTGTTGCTCCGTGCAGACGCGTCAGGTGACGCGCCTGCACGCAGCGATGGGTAGGATGGTGGAAAAGGGACAAGGCGGCGTGAGGGCGCATCCAAGGCGATCACACGGCAAGACAAGACGTGCCCCACCAAAGTACCTGAGCATTGGTCGTATCGTCGCCCCATGGGGGCGACGTGGCGAAGTCAGCGTAGAAATCGAGACGGACTTTCCAGAGCGGTTCACCCAGATGGACACCGTCCTGCTGGGTGATCCGCCCCGGTTTGTGCGTCTTGAGCATGCCCGCCCTCACAAGGGGCACATGGTCGTGAAAATCGCCGGCTACGACGATCGCCAGGCGGCCGAGTCCTTGCGTGGCCTCCGCTTCTACATCCCCGCGTCGGAAGCCATGCCCCTGGACGAGGACGAGTACTACGTGTGGCAGATCGAGGGCCTGGAGGTGTGGACTACCGACGACCAGTACCTGGGCGTGGTGACCGAGGTGATTTTTACGGGTAGCAATGAGGTGTACGTCGCCCAGGATGAGAGCGGCCGGGAAGTGCTCATCCCTGCCATCGAGGACGTGGTGCAGGAAGTTGACCTGGAGGGCGGCCGACTCATCGTGCAGCTATTGGAAGGGCTCATTTGAGCTGCGACACGCGGTGTCGTATCATTCGCAGCCCATCCACAACCCTCTGGCTAGCCAGAGGGTTGTTGTGTGGGGGTGGGTTTGGCGGATGCAGTTGGTAGGATAACCGCGAGCAGTTGTCTTACGGGGGAGGTGAGGGCATGAGTGACCTCCGCTACTGGATTGGCTTCAACATCGTGCCGGCCATTGGCCCGGCGCGCACCAGGGCTCTCCTCGATCGCTTTGGTGACCTGGAGGCCGCTTGGTGGGCAAGTGCGGACGAGCTGCAGGCCGCCGGCCTTGACCGCCGGTCGCTGCAGAACCTGCTGGAGCACCGCAACAAGCTCGACCTGGACGCGGAACTGGAGAAGGTGCAGGCAGCCGGCATCCGTGTCCTGACCTGGGAGGATCCGGACTACCCGTCGCTCCTGCGCCACATTCACAACCCGCCGGCGCTGCTCTACGTCCTGGGCGAACTGAGGCCTGAAGATGAGTGGGCGGTGGCTGTGGTGGGGACGCGCCGGGCGTCGGTGTACGGGCGGGAGGCGACCCGCCGGCTGGCCGGCGACCTGGCGGCCAGCGGCATCACCATCGTCAGTGGCCTGGCCCGGGGCATTGACACCCAGGCCCACAAGGCCGCCATTGAAGCCGGCGGTCGCACCATCGCGGTGCTGGGGCATGGCCTGGACCGGGTGTATCCAGCCGAGAACCGCAAGCTGGCCCAGAGCATCATCAGGCACGGCGCCCTGGTCACCGAGTACGCCTTGGGCGTACCACCCGAAGGGGGCAACTTCCCGGTGCGCAACCGCATCATCAGCGGCCTCAGCCTGGGGACGCTGGTTGTGGAGGCGGGAGAAGGTAGCGGGGCCCTCATCACCGCCGACTTTGCCGTGGAGCAGGGGCGCGAGGTGTTCGCGGTGCCGGGCAACATCTTCCATCGTGGCGCAACCGGCACCAACCGGCTCATCCAGCAGGGGGCCAAGGCCGTCACCTGCGTGGAGGACATCTTGGAAGAGCTCAACCTGACCATGGTCGCCCAACACCGCGAGGTGCAGGCCATTGTCCCGGAGAACGAGACCGAGGCGCTGCTCCTCGAATATCTTTCAGGGGAGCCCATCCACGTGGATGAGCTGAAACGCGAAAGCGGCTTGCCCATCACCACCGTGTCCAGCACCCTGGCACTCATGGAGTTGAAGGGTATGGTGCGCCAGGTGGGCGGCATGAACTACGTACTTGCCCGGGAGCCGCGAGCAGACTACGTGGTTGAGTAAAATGGACAACCTGTACGCACTCATCGCCGCCGGAGGCAGCGGCACCCGGCTCTGGCCCCGTAGCCGCAGGGACAGCCCCAAGCAGTTCCTGGACATTGTCTCCGAGCGCACCATGCTCCAGGAGACCTACGACCGCACGGTGCCGCTGATCCCGCCAGAGCGCATCCTGGTCATCACCAACGACGCCTACGTGGGCACGGTGCGCGAGCAGTTGCCGGAGATTCCGGGTGAGAACATCATTGGCGAGCCGGCCGGCCACGGCACGGCCCCGGCCGTAGGGCTGGGTGCCATCATCCTGCGTCGCCGCGACCCCGAGGCCATTATGGCTATGCTCACCGCGGATCACCTCATTCGTAAGCCAGAGGAGTTCCGCAGCGTCCTTCAGGCGGCCGCAGAGGTGGCCCAGCGCGGGCATCTGGTCACCCTAGGCATCACGCCGTATCAGCCTGAGACCGGCTATGGCTACATCCATCGGGGCGAGCCACTTCCCAAAGCCAACGATCACCCGGTCTACCGGGTCCTGGAGTTCACCGAGAAGCCCGACCGGGCGACGGCCGAGCAGTTTGTGGCCAGCGGCGAGTACTACTGGAACAGCGGGATGTTTGTCTGGCGCGTGGACGTCATCCTGCGGGAGATCCGGCGGTTCATGCCCAGACTTGCCGAGCAGTTGGAGGAGATTGCCGAGGCTTTGAGCACGCCCCGGGCGCGTGTGGTGCTGGAGCGCGTGTGGGACCGGGTGGCCGACCAGACGATTGACTACGGGGTGATGGAGCAGGCGGATGATGTGGCCGTCATCCCGGCCGACATCGGCTGGAGCGATGTGGGGAGCTGGGCCACGTTGTTCGAGCTCCTGCCAGCCGACGAGGAACACAACGTGGTCATCGGCGAACACGTGGGCGTGGAGACGCGCAACTCGCTGATCTACAGCCCCCGCCGGCTCATCGCCACCGTGGGCATCGAGGACCTGGTGATCGTGGACACCGACGACGCGCTGCTGGTGTGTCCGCGGGATCGCGCCCAGGAAGTCAAAGCCCTGGTTGACCAATTGAGGCGCAGCAATCGCCATAAATATCTTTAAGTGCCGGGGGAAGCACCACCATCTCACTGGTGGGACCTTGATGAGCTGGTGGGAGTAGCTGCTTGAGGTTACGTATCGAGTTCAGAACCCATCTCACGTGACATGAGGGATTGGGAATGACGACAGATCACATCGAAGCCCATTGCATGAAATGTAAGACCAAGCGGGTGATGCAGAACCCAGAGCCCACTTTCACTCCCCGGGGGCAGCCGGCCACCCGGGGAACCTGCCCGGAATGCGGCGCCACCCTGTTCCGCATGGGTGAGACTCCGGCCCACGCAGGCTTGCCCCGGCCGGAGGTGAAGCCGGCTGAGCCCAAGGGCAAAGCGACCGACAAGAAGCCCGGTCGTCGCTCCAACACCAAGCGGGACGGCCGGCTGGTCATCGTCGAGTCACCGGCCAAGGCCCGCACCGTGGGGCGCTTCCTGGGCAAGGGCTACCGGGTGCGCGCCTCCGTCGGCCACGTGCGCGACCTGCTCAAGTCGCAGCTCAGCGTGGACGTGGAGAATGACTTCGCGCCGCGCTACCAGGTGCCGAAAGAGAAGCGCCAGGTGGTCAAAGAGCTGCGCGAGGAGGTGAAGAAAGCCCGCGAGGTCTACCTGGCGACGGACCCCGATCGCGAGGGCGAGGCCATCGCCTGGCACCTGATAGCGGCGACCGGCATCGAAGACGAGCAGATCCGCCGGGTGGTGTTTCACGAGATCACCAAGCAGGCCATCGAGGAGGCCTTCGCTCATCCCCGTGGGATCAACATGCAGCTCGTGAACGCCCAGCAGGCGCGGCGTATCCTGGACCGCCTGGTGGGGTACAAAATCAGCCCCATCCTGTGGGACAAGGTGCGCAGCCGGCTGTCGGCCGGGCGGGTGCAGTCCGTGGCCCTGCGGCTCATCGTGGAGCGCGAGCGCGAGATCCAGGCCTTCGTCCCCGAGGAGTACTGGTCCATCGAGGCGGAACTGGCCAAGACGGACAGCCGTGGCCAGGAGGAGCGGCCAAGCTTCATCGCCAAGCTGGTGCAGATTCGCGGCCAGAGTGTTGACCTCAAGAGTGAGGCTGACACGCAGAAGGTTGTAGACGAGTTAGAGAAAGCCATCTACGTCGTTCGCAATGTCACCCAGCAGGAGCGCCGGCGTAAACCCGCAGCACCGTTCATCACCAGCACCTTGCAGCGGGAAGCCTCCAACAAGCTGGGGTTCACCACCCAGCGCACCATGGCTGTGGCCCAGCAACTCTACGAGGGCATCGAGATCGGCGACGAAGGCACCGTTGGCCTCATCACCTACATGCGCACAGACTCCACTAATGTGGCCGAGGTGGCCCAGCAGGAGGCACAACGTTACATTGACCAGCGCTACGGCTCCGAGTATCGGCCGGCGAAGCCGCCCATCTACAAGACCAAGGTCAAGAGCGCTCAGGAGGCTCACGAGGCCATCCGGCCCACCTCCGTCTTCCGCGAGCCGGCCAAGGTGCGCAGGTATTTGACTCGCGACCAGTATCGGCTCTACAACCTCATCTGGCAGCGTTTCGTGGCCAGCCAGATGGCGCCGGCGGTCTACGACGTGACCACGGTGGAGGTCCAGGCGGAGCCGGACGGCGCCGCGCCCGGCGGCCTGCCGGCCAAGGCCACCTACCTCTTCCGGGCCACCGGCTCCATCATCAAGTTCCCCGGCTTCCTCGCTGTCTACCAAGAGACCCGCGAGGAGGACGAGGAGCCGGCCGAGGAAGGCATGGGCACGGTACTCCCACCCCTCACCGTGGACGAGGTGCTGGACTTGTTGCGGCTCATCCCGGAGCAGCACTTCACCCAGCCCCCACCGCGCTACAGCGAGGCCACCCTGGTGCGGGAGCTAGAGAAGCACGGCATCGGCCGGCCCAGCACCTACGCCCCCATCATCTCCACCATCCAGAAGCGGGGCTATGTGGAGCGGGTGGATCGCCGCCTGCATCCCACCGAGCTGGGGTTCATCGTGAACGACCTACTGGTGGAGCACTTCCCGGACATCATGGACGTGGGCTTCACCGCCCAGATGGAGGAGCAACTGGACCAGATCGCCCGGGGAGAGCGGGACTGGGTGCCCGTGCTGCGTGAGTTCTACGGCCCCTTCGAGGAGACCGTGCGCCGGGCCGAGGGGCACATGCAGAAGGTTGACCTGGAGCCCGAGTACGCCGGCGAGCTGTGCGAGAAGTGCGGTAGCCCCATGGTGGTCAAGTTCGGGCGCTACGGCAAGTTCATCGCCTGCAGCAACTTCCCCCAGTGCCGCAACACCAAGCCCTACCAGATCAGGATCGGGGTCAAGTGCCCCGAGTGCAGCGCTGAGATGGTGGAGAAGCGCACGCGGCGGGGTCGGGTGTTCTACGGCTGCTCGGCGTACCCGGAGTGTGAGTTCGCCACGTGGAACCGGCCGCTGCCGCAGCCCTGCCCCTTCTGCGGCGGCCTGCTGACCCAGGCCGGCAAGGACCGGGCCAAGTGCGTGGCTTGCAGCGAGTTCACGGACTTGCCCGAAAAGGAGCCGGAGGCGGTTGCGGCGCCGGTTGTGCCAGCGTAACGGGGTCGCGGGTGAACATGGTGACCGCTGGTGGAATCCCGCGGGGTCTCTGGCCGCATTTCCAGGACGCTGAAGCGTTGCCCATGCCCAAGATGATTGACCCTACGCCTTGGCCGACTATCGCGTCTGTGCGACGCACAGGGAAACGGTTTTTGGAACGTCAGGCGATTGAGGCTGGATGCCGGCGGCTGGAAGGCCTGTGGCCTTGATATGGACCCAAGAGAGTACTTGAACAGATACGTCCGCTACCTGGTCGCCGAGCGGAATGCCTCCCCCTACACCGTGCGCAACTACCGGTCAGAAGTCGGGCAGTTTCTGCAGTTCCTGCACGACCAGGACGTGACCGGGTGGGAGGACGTGGATAGGGGGGTGCTACATCGCTACCTGCAGTGGTTGAGCGAGCAGGGCCTGGCGCGCAGGAGCATCGCCCGGCGTGTCTCTGAGGTGCGGGCCTTCGGCTCCTGGCTGGTCCGCGCCGGCCACTGCGAATCCAACCCCTTCCAAACCCTCAGGCCACCCAAAACGACCAGGAGCCTGCCGCAAGTTCTCGAGCCCCACGAGGTGGCGGCGTTGCTGAGCGCGCCCGATCTGAGCACGCCGCAGGGCCAGCGCGACCAGGCCATCATGGAGCTGCTCTACGCCTCGGGCGTGCGGGTCAGCGAGCTGGTGGGGTTGGACCTTGGTGCGGTCAACCTGAGTACCGGTGAGGTGCGGGTGGTGGGCAAGGGCGACAAGGAGCGCCTCACGCTGCTGGGGGTGCCAGCCATCCGGGCCCTGGAGCGCTACCTGGCCGATGGGCGGCCGCGTCTCCTGGGGAAACGGCCTACGCGAGCCCTGTTCCTCAACCGCTTCGGCAACCGGCTCTCGGTTCGCAGCGTGCAGCTCATCCTCGACCGCTACGCAAAACAGGCTGGACTGACCAAACGCGTCACTCCCCACGTGCTGCGCCACAGCTTCGCCACCCACATGCTGGACGGTGGCGCCGACCTGCGCGTGGTCCAGGAATTGCTAGGGCACGCCCAACTCTCCACCACGCAAATCTACACCCACGTCAGCAAACAGCGGCTGCGCGAGGTGTACGAGCGTGCTCATCCAAGGGCTAAGACGTAAAACGTAAACGCCTTGCAAATCTTTTACGTCTTACTCAATCCGACAGCCTCATACAAGGCCGCGAAATCGAACGCCTCCTCGAACAAGCGCTTGAAGCGATAAAGCTTCTTCTCCTGATGGAAGCGGGCCCGGCCGAAGAACTTCCCGGCCAGCTCAACCGTCGTCAGCGTGTCCTGCTTGACCAGGATCATCGGCACGCCCAGCTCCTCCGCCCGGCCGATGATGATGGGGTTAGGCCGGAAGTTCCCCGTCAGGATCAGGCAGGTGGTGGAGGTCTCCAGCGCAGCCAACTGGATGTCCGGCCGGTCTCCACCGGTGATCACAGCTTTGTTGGCCTTCAGGCGGAATTGCTTGAGGGCGTTGTCCACTCCCATCGCTCCCACCATCAAGTGTTCCACCAGCTCGTCAGCGCGCTCTGGGCTGTTGAGGATCTCGCCGCCCAGCCCTTCGGCCAGCTCGCCCACGGTCACGGACTGGAGCACCCGGTCGCGAGGCAGCACGCCCAGGACCCGCACCTGGTGGTCCTGCAGGTAAGGCACCAGGGTGTCCTGCACGAAGGACTGGCGCTGACGTGGCACGATGTTGATGATGGCGCCGATGAGCCGCTCGCTGAAGATGTGGCGGGCCAGGAGCAGGTCGTCGGCCACCCGGTCGTCCGAGTAGCGGCAGACCACCAGGACGCGAGCGTCGAATCGCTGGGCGGCCTCCCTGGGCGAGAAGCCTACCACCCCGCCCTCGCTGAAGTGGCCGCCGCCGTCCAGCAGCATCACGTCTTTGCCTTCGGACACGTACTTGAATGCTTGCTCCACGCGGTAGGCCAGGTGCTGCGCATCACCTGCCAGGATGGCCTCCACGGTGCCGAAGGTAAGCATCACCGGCGCCAGCACTTCCGGCGGACCAGGCAGGTCCCACAGAGTCTTGATAAAGGCCGCATCCTCGTCCACCATTCGATCACCCAGCTTGCGGGCGGCCGTACTCACGGGCTTCATGTATCCAACCTTGAACCCATCGGCGCGCAGGTGTTCGCCCAGGCCCACGCACACAGCACTTTTGCCGGCGAAGGTCTCCGTCGAAGTCACATACAGCGTCAAGGTTTCGCTCACAGCATCATCCTCCTGTGCCCTTCAGGGCCAAGCGTACGTCAATCGCCACCGCTCCCCTCTCATGAACCACCAGGGGGTTCACGTCCAACTCCACGATCCCCGGGAAGTCGGTGACCAGTTGCGAAACTCGCAAGATGGCGTCCACGACAGCCTCCAGGTCTGAGGGCCGCTCACCGCGCACACCTCGCAACAGTTGATACGAGCGGAGCTCTTCCAGCATTTCCCGGGCGTCGCGGGCGTCAAGCGGCGCCAGCCGGAAGGCCACATCTTTCAGCACCTCCACGTAGATTCCCCCCAGGCCGCAAGCCACCAGCGGCCCAAACTGGGGATCGCGGCTCATCCCCACGATGAGTTCCCGCCCGGGCTGCACCATCTCCTGGACCAGGACGCCCCAGATCTCCGCCTCGGGCATGTAGCGGGCAGCCCGCAGGGTCATCAGGTCGAAGGCGTCCCGCACTTCCGTGGCGTCCATTAGGTTCAGCTTCACGCCGCCTATGTCGGACTTGTGCAGGATGTCCGGGGAGGCGATCTTCATGGCTACGGGGTAGCCAATGGCCTGGGCGTGAGCTACGGCCTCCTCAGCGCTGCGCGCCAGCGCCGAGCGGGGCATCGTCAGACCGTAGGCCAGAGCCACCTCACGAGCCTCGGCCTCGCCTAACGCCACCCGGCCTTCCGCCTTCGCCCGATCCAGCACCTGCGCCACCCGCTCCCGGTCTACCTCGAAGCGCGTCACCTCCAGCGGCGGCCGATTCACCCGCTGGCGGTACGACACCATGGCCTTCATGGCTGCCACGGCCCGCTCCGGGAAACCGTAGTTCGGCACCCCCCACTTCCACAGCTCCTCCACACCAGCCCGCATGCGCGCCTCGCCCATGAAGCAGCCGAACACGGGCTTGTCATGCCGCCTGGCCACCTCGCTCACCACCCTGCCCATCTCCACGACGGGCGTCAGCACCTGCGGCGCCAGGATGGCGATAACCCCGTCCACGTTGGGGTCCTGCAGCACCGTCTCCAGGGCGAAGCCGTACTCCTCCGGCCCGGCGTCCCCCAGCACATCCACCGGGTTGAGGACGGCGGCCGCCTCGGCCAGACGGGAGCGCAGCCGGGCGGTGGTCTCGCTGGTCAGCGACGCCAGGTGCAGACCCGCCCGCTCGATGGCGTCCGTCGCCAGGATGCCCGGGCCGCCGGCGTTGGTCACGATGGCCAGCCGGTCGCCCTTGATCAACGGCTGGCTGGCGAAGGCCGTGGCCCAGTCGAACAGGTCCAGGATGGACTGCGCGCGCAGGATGCCGGCCTGGTGGAAGGCGGCTTGATAGGCGCGCTCGGAGCCGGCCAGGCTACTCGTGTGGGAAGACACGGCCCGCGACCCGGCCTGGGTGGTGCCGGACTTGATGGCGATGACCGGCCGCTTGCGGGTCACCTGCCGGGCCGTCTCCAGAAACTCCCGCCCGTCGTTGATGCCCTCGATGTAGGCGATGATGACCTTGGTGTGGGGATCGTCGCCCCACGCCCGCAGCAGGTCCGTCTCCTCCACATCCGCTTTGTTACCCAGGCTGACGAAGCGGGAGAAGCCGATGCCCTCGGCCACGGACCAGTCGAGGACGGCGGTGCACAGGGCGCCGGATTGGGACATGAAGGCAATATCGCCGCGCCTGGGCATCCCGGGGGCAAAGGAGGCGTTGATGGGCGTGATGGTGTCAATCACCCCCAGGCAGTTGGGACCGATGACGCGGATGCCGTACTGCCGCGCGATCTCACTCAGCCGGCGCTCGCGATGCACGCCCTCCAGCCCCGCCTCCCGGAACCCCGCCGAGATGATAATCACCCCCTTGACCCCCTTCTTCCCGCACTCCTCCATCACGTCCAGCACGAAGCGGTCAGGGACCACGATGACGGCCAGGTCAATGGGGTCCGGCACGTCCAGCACGCTGGCGTAGGCCGGCAAGTCCAGGATCTCGTCGGCTTTGGGGTTGACGGGGTAGATGGCCCCCTGAAAGCCGGACTCGAGGATGTTTTTCAGGATCCCGTACCCCAGCTTGGTGGGGTTCCGCGATGCCCCGATGACGGCGACAGACTTTGGCTCAAAGAAAGCTTCCAGCATAGCCTCTCCTGGGAGGGGGGTTCTCTCGGAAAGACCTCTAAACCCGGATGACGGAGTACGGGGTACAGAAGTACGTATTGC
>FWWM01005076.1_pt1 | contig 29580 bp, 29 predicted proteins | sample 2228351 | NCBI WGS metagenome assembly FWWM01 (sample SAMEA103939774, study PRJEB20133) | metagenome | reverse complement strand
ATATGCTTATGCTATTGGATATAGCTATTATAGGAGGGGTGAACTTGAGGTCTAATTTCTCACCCGGCGTATGAGAATATAATAATCCCTTTGAACCTATTGGGTGAGAAATTAAGTATAGGAACTTTTTCAAATATTTTGAAAAAAAATTGAAGCAAAGCCCCCATAAGGGGGCTATAGCCTTTTATGAGGTTATGGGTTTAAAGACCAGATTGCCTTCTTCCGATAGGTCCACCAACACCCTTTGGCCATCCTTTATCTCGCCCTTTATGATGAGGTTTGCCAGTGGAGTTTCAAGGTGTTTTTGGAGTGTTCTCTTCAAAGGCCTTGCGCCGTAGGCTGGGTCATAGCCAAGCTTTACAAGGTGTTCCTTTGCCTTATCTGTTAGCTCTATGCTTATGTTCCTCTCCGCCAGCCTCTTGTTTATTCCTGCCACCAAAAGGTCTATGATCTGGAAGAGTTCCTTCATGGTAAGAGGCTTAAAGACTATGATTTCATCTATACGGTTCAAAAACTCAGGCCTAAAGTGGTAGCGAAGCTCTTCAAGAACCTTCTCCTTTGCCTTCTCAAACTCTTTTTGAACTCTTTCCTCATCTCCATCCACTGGTATACTAAGCAAGTATTGTGAGCCTATGTTGGAGGTCATGATGATAACCGTGTTCCTAAAGTCCACCGTCCTTCCGTGAGAGTCTGTTAGCCTTCCGTCGTCAAGCACTTGCAAGAAGAGGTCAAAGACCCTTGGGTGGGCCTTTTCCACCTCATCAAGGAGTATAACAGAGTAGGGCTTTCTCCTTACGGCTTCTGTTAGCTTTCCACCCTCTTCGTAGCCCACATAACCGGGTGGTGCGCCTATGAGCTTTGCCACGCTATGTTCTTCCTTAAACTCGGACATATCAAGCCTTATTAGGGCATCCTCATCTCCAAAGAGTAGCTCGGCCAAAGCCTTTGAAAGCTCCGTTTTACCCACGCCTGTGGGACCAAGGAATAGGAAGCTTGCGATGGGTCTTTTTGGGTCCTTTAGGCCAGCCCTTGCCCTCCTTATGGCCTCGGAGACTGCCACCACCGCATGCTCTTGGTCTATTACCCTCTTATGGAGTTCTTCTTCCAGCTTTAACAGTTTTTCCACTTCTTCTTCCCTTAGCTTGGACACTGGTATGCCAGTCCATTCGGAGACCACTTGGGCCACGTCATCCCATGTTACCACCAACTCCTGGGCCTTTTTGGACTCAAGCTCCTTTAATTCCTTTTCCAGCTTTACCTTTTCAATCTTTAGGTTTGCCTCCTTTTCATAGTCTCCCTTTTCGGAAGCCTTAATTATCTCCTGGTCAAGCTCCTCCATCCTCCTTTTTATTTCTGCTATCCTAGCATCCACACCACCAGCCTTAGAAAGTAAGGCTTGCTTTTCCTTTTCCAACTGAACCTTCTTTATCTTTAGCTGTGCCTCCTTCTCGTAGTTGCCTTCAAGGTAAGCCTTCTGGATCTCTTCCTCAAGGCTCTTTAGCTTCCTTTCTATCTCTTGAACCTCTGGAGGGACGGCCACCGCTGAGAGCTTTCTCCTTGCGGAAGCTTGGTCAAGGGCGTCTATGGCCTTGTCTGGAAGTTTTCTAAAGGTCACGTACCTTTTTGTGAGCTTTACAGCAGCCTCTAAGGCCTCATCGGATATCTTTACCTTGTGGTGTTTTTCAAGCTTTGGCCTTAGGCCCTTTAGTATCTCAAGGGTTTCTTCCTCTGTAGGCTCTTCCACATATATGGGCTGGAACCTCCTTTCAAGGGCTGGGTCCTTCTCTATATACTTTCTGTATTCGTCCACCGTGGTAGCACCTATGACCCTTATCTCACCCCTTGCTAAGGGTGGCTTTAGCATGTTGCCCGCATCCACTGCACCTTCCGCCTTTCCTGCACCCACTACTGTGTGTATCTCATCTATAAAGAGTATTACATTGCCTCTTTGCTTTGCCTCTTCCAAAAGGCTCTTGAACCTTTCTTCAAACTCTCCCCTATACTTGGACCCAGCTATTATGGAACCTATATCTATGGCTATGATGGATTTGTCCTGAAGCTCTACCGGCACCTCCTTGTTTACTATCCTTTGGGCAAGCCCTTCCACTATGGCAGTTTTCCCTACTCCCGGGTCTCCAACAAGAACTGGGTTGTTCTTTGTCCTTCTCAAAAGCACTTCAATGACTTGGTTTATCTCCCTTTCCCTGCCTATTACAGGGTCAAGCTTGCCCTCCCTTGCCATCTGGGTGAGGTCCACCCCAAACCTCTCAAGGGCAGACTTTTCTTCTTCTCTTAGTTCTTGTGCTACGTCCTTCATCTTTTCACCTCCTGCTATATCTTCTAAAATCTTACCAGCTATGGTATCTTTTGCCTCTAAAAGGCTTGCTACTATATGATAAGGTTCAACTTGAGATAGCCCTTCGGCTACCGCCTTGTCTTGTGCCTTTTCAAAGACCTTTATAAGGTTCTCCGAATAGTCAAAGGCTGGCTCCTTGCCAAAGACTATCTTCCCAACCGCATCCTTTACCCTTTCGGGCGACAGGCCTATTTCTTTTGCCTGCTCTACAAGGCTTGAAGCCTCAAGGGCCTTCTTTATAAGCCCGTCTATGCTTAATTTATTTTCAAGGAATGCCCTCACATCCTCCTGTTTAAAAACTGTGGAAAGGCTCCTTTCTACACTCTCCAACTGGCTTCTTATCTGGCTTTCCAACCTTTCAAGCCTTGTAAGCTCTATCTGGAGTTCTTGTAGGCTCCAATAGTCTCCATAGCGCTTTGCCCTTTCTATCTCCTCTTTTATTTCTCTTTTAGCCCTTTTTACTTTATCATATTCAATCTGTAGCTGTCCTATGTCCGACTTTACTTGCATTATCTTGCTTCTTAGGTCTATAAGGTGCTTGGCCTCTTGTTCCACAGCTTTGTTTATCTGAGAAGATAGCTTATCAAGGTATTCGGAAACCTTTCCATAAAGGCTCTTTGCGTCTATTCCTCTCTTTTCCAGATATTTTGCCAAGGCGGACTTTTCATCGGAAAGAAGGGCCAAAAGTAGGTGGTCTGTATCCACCTTACTATCTCCCCTCTTTTTTGCCAGTTCTTTTGCCTTGTTTAAATATTCAAGGGCTTTTGCAGACAGTAGGTTCTCGCTAATCATCTTCCACCTCCAAAATTTTATAGTAGTTTTTATAATATGCTTTAGTGTATTTTTGTCAAGTTTTGCCTTGAGAAAGCTTTTTTCTTCCCTATACCTTCCTTAATGGTATAAAATTAAGGTATGGTAGCCTATAGGGTTTATGTCAGCGGTATAGTGCAGGGGGTAGGCTACAGGGCCTTTACAAAAAGGCTTGCTCATAGCTATGGCCTTGCAGGTTGGGTAAAAAACTTGCCCGATGGTAGGGTGGAGGTCTTTGTGCAGGGGGATGAAGAGGTAGTGTGGGCTTTCTTAAAAGAACTTTTTAAGGGTCCTCCCGCGGGAAGGGTAGACCGCATGGAGGTCCTAAAGGAGGTGCCAAGAGATGAAGAAAGGGATTTTACTATTAGGTATTAGCCTTAGCTTTGCCCTTGCCTTTGAGTGTAAAGATTATACGGTAAGGAAGGGTGATAGCTTAGAAAAGATAGCCAAAAGGGAAGGCGTAAGCCTTGAAAGCCTAAAAAAAGCTAACAAAAACATAGATGAAAGACAGCTTAAAGTGGGTCAAAAGCTATGCATACCTGTCAAAAGCGCAAAAAAGGCCACATCAGAAAAATATGCCATATATGAGGTTAAAAAGGGTGATACTCTTCAAAAGATAGCGGAAAGCTTTGGGGTTGATGTGGAAGATTTAAAGGAATTTAACGGTTTAAAGGATGAAAAGATTGTAGAAGGACAAAAGATAAAGATACCAGCGCCAAAGGCTATATCAAAAAAGAAGGGAGAAGATAAAGACTATGAACTCTACACGATTAAACGTGGTGGTAGGCTAAAGGATGTGGCAAAGGCCACTGGAGTGCCTTTAAAGGAGCTTGAAAAACTAAATCCTGACCTAAAAGGCAAGTTTTTGTCTGCTGGCACAAAGGTGAAGATACCAAAAGACGCCACTCAAGCGAAGAAAGAGGAAGGCAAAAGAGAAGAAGATTACCAGTTTTACACGGTTAAAAGAGGAGCAAGGCTAAAAGATGTGGCAAAAACCACGGGAATATCTTTAAAAGAACTTGAAAGGCTTAACCCAGAATTGAAAGATAGATGGCTTAAAGCTGGAACTAAAGTAAAAATACCAAAAAGTTCCATGGAAGCGAAATCCGGTGAAGGAACAAAGGAAGAAGGCTATGCTTATTATAGAGTCAAAAGAAAGGTTAAGCTTGAACATGTGGCAAAAGCCACCGGCACATCTTTAAAAGAGCTTGAAAGACTAAATCCAGACCTTAAAGACAAATGGCTCTCCCCAGGGACCAAGGTGAAAATACCCGTCAAAGAGGCAAAAAGGACAAAGGAGGAGGGCAATTATGACTTTTACACCGTTAAACGTAGCGGAAGGCTAAGGGATGTGGCAAGGGCCACGGGAGTGCCTTTAAAGGAACTTGAAAAGCTTAACCCAGAATTAAAAGGCAAATTGTTAAAGGCTGGAACGAAGGTAAAAATACCAAAGCAAGAGGTGGCTTCTAAGCCTGTTCAAGAGGAGATGCCCAAAAAGGATGAAAGAAATAAGGAGGACAAGTATATTGTCAAGGACTTAGAGAAGGAGAATAATAAAACAAGCGCAAGCTTACCAAGGAACCTCAATATACTACCGCCGGTAGAAGGTAAGATATCAAAAGTGCCAAAGGGTGTGGAAATACATGCACCATGTTCTGCACCAGTAAAAGCAGTAGAGGATGGTAGAGTGATATACAGCGGTGGAGACCTACAGGCTTATGGGAACATGGTTATAATTGAGCATGATAATTTTATATCCTTGTACGCTTACAATGAGACAAACCTTGTCAAAAGGGGAGAAAGGGTAAGCAAAGGGCAAACCATAGCAAAGGTGGGCAAAAAGAACAACTCCGATGAGTGTATGCTAAGGTTTGAAATAAGAAACAAGGAAGGTATTCCTTTGGACCCAACGGAGTATATTAAGGATATTCAGTAAAAAGCCTATCGCCCATATCTCCTACGCCCGGCACTATGTAGCCCTTTTGGTTTAGCCCTCTATCTACGCTTACAACAAACAGGTTCACATCTGGATGTAAAGAAAGCACCTTTTCTATCCCCTCTGGAGAAGCCACCAAGTTCAAAGAGAATATCCTTTCAGGCCTTTCTGCTTTTATCTCCTCCAAAGCCATACTCAAAGTGCCGCCCGTTGCCAGCATGGGGTCAAGCACTATAATCCATTTGTCCTTTATGTCTGGAATCCTTTTGTAATACAGTGTGGGCCTTAGGCTTTCTTCATTCCTCCTTATGGCCAAAAAGCCTGCCTTTGCCCTTGGAAAGGCTCTTAAAGCTCCGTTTAGCATGGGCATGCCAGCCCTAAGTATGCACAGAAGCACAATTTTTTCTTCTTCAACAAACTCAAAAATACTCTCTTCCAAAGGAGTTTCTATTCTTTCGTTCCTAATGGGTGCCTCTTCCATCAAGTAGGGCATACACATTAAAGTTAGCTCTTCCACAAGGCTTCTTAGCCTTTCTGGTGGATTTCTTTTGTCTCTTATTGTATTTAGCTTGTGTTTCAAGAGTGGATTATCAAGCACTTTCAACGGCATCTTTAAACTCTCCTATGCGCACAATGGTGCCTTGCTGGCCCTTTATAACCCTCTTTATGGTTCTTACTTCATATATCTGGCTATCGTTTTTGATAACTCCCCCCTTCTCCAAAATGTCCCAAAGACTTTTTAGCATGTTATCTATATCCCTTCTCCTGTGGTTAGGAAGCACAAGCTCTACATAAACGGAAAGTTTACTTTCAAGCGGCTCACCCTTATACTGCTCTTTTATCTCCCATAAGGCCCTAACCTCCCAGTTCTTTACCCTCGGCGGCTTAAAGACCTTGCCACCTTTTCTCCTTATGTATCTGTTGCTCTTTGGAACAGGAAGCAAAGAGAGCCTAAGCTCTATCATCTTCTCATCAAAAGCACACACATAACTAAAACCAAGAGAAGGCTAAGAAGGTTTACTCCCATGGAAATACCATGCCATTTCATAAAGGCGTTATAATCCACAGGCTTTAGGGCGTGTGCTGTGGGAAGTATATAAAAGACATGTATGGCATTGAGAAAAAGGGTTAAGAGGGCCATAAGAGCTATAAGCCTTCCAAGCTTAAAGCCTAAGATAAGGGTTATGAAGGAAACCACCAGACCAATGCTGAAATAAACTGGAAAGACCCTTTCTACCACCGCACCAGCTTGCTCCTTTTGGAGGACTCTAAAGAGGGTGGGAGCTACAAAGAAGCTAAAGAAGGAGCCAAGCCCAAGGTAGGCTGAGTTTATAAACAGGAGAAATTTACTCATCTCTGACCACCGGAAGGTTGTAGGACCTTAACACTTGAAGTAGTTTTTTTTCATTTTCTGGCTTCATGGGACACATGGGCAGTCTAAACTCCTTTTCGCACATACCAAGGGCCCAGCAGGCTGTTTTTACAGGGATAGGGTTGGTTTCTATGAAAAGTATCTTAAAAAGGTCAAAAAGGTGGTAGTGCATTTCCCTCGCCTTTTGAAAATCACCCTTTAGGGCATAATCTACCATGGCCTTTACTTCCCTCGGCATTATGTTGTTTGCTACAGATATAACCCCCTTGGCACCCAAAGCCATCATAGGCAAGGTTAGAGAATCATCTCCAGAGAGTATGGTGAAGTTTTCTCCCAAAAGCCTCCTTAGTTCTGATATTCTATCCATGTTTGGCGTAGATTCCTTAGAGCCTATTATATTTGGGCAATCTTTTACAAGCCTGTATATGGTTTCCGGTGCTATCTCCACACCCGTCCTTGAAGGTATGTTATAAAGGATTATGGGAATATCCACCTCATCGGCCACCGTTTTGAAGTGCTGATAGAGGCCTTCCTGAGTTGGCTTATTGTAGTAAGGCACCACCAAAAGACAAGCATCCACACCCACCTTTTTGGCATGGGTGGTTAATTCTATGGCTTCGTGGGTGGCGTTGGCTCCTGTTCCAGCTATTATCTTTATCCTACCCTTGGCGTAGTTTACCGCATGCTCTATAACCTTTTCATGTTCTTCAAAGGTCAAGGTGGGCGATTCGCCAGTTGTTCCACACACAAGTATGGCGTCCGTATGGTTGTTGATATGAAAATCTATAAGGTTCTCAAGGGCTTTGAAATCCACTTCTCCATCTTTGAAAGGCGTGATGAGAGCTACTATTGACCCATAAAACATGGAATAGATTATAACACCAAAAAGCATGTAGGGTAAGAAATCCCCCTTGGGAAATTGGACCTTTAATTTCTTTATTATGTAAAAGAAAATAATTAGCAGTTGCATTTTTTTAGCATTATGTTTATAATTATATCCATATATATATTAGCAAAACCTAATAGGAGGTGATATCATGAGGAAAGGAAGGTGGTTGGTAAGTGGTCTGGTTTTGGGTGCAGGGGCCTTTGCGGTAGTAGCCTATGCAGGAAAGGCTTCCAAGGACATAATAACTCCACAGGAGGCAAGGAAATATTTCTCACCCATCACCCAAAAGGTGGTAGACAACCCACAAAATCCTGTAACACAACAAAAGGTAGAGCTTGGTAGGATGCTTTATCACGACCCTAGGCTTTCCAAAAGCGGCCTTATAAGCTGTAATACGTGCCACAACCTTGCCAGCGGAGGAGTAGACAACCTTCCAACAAGCATAGGACACAAATGGCAAATGGGACCTGTTAATGCTCCCACAGTTTATAATGCAGCCTTCCACATAGCCCAGTTCTGGGATGGAAGGGCAAAGGACTTGGAGGAGCAAGCCAAAGGGCCCATACTTAACCCCAAGGAAATGGCCATGCCAAGCGAAGAGGAGGCAGTAAAAAGGATAGCTTCCATCCCACAATACAGAGAACTGTTTGCAAAGGCTTTCCCTGGTGAAAAGGAACCTATAACCTACGATAATATTGCCAAAGCCATAGCAGCCTTTGAAAGGACACTTCTAACACCTTCTCGCTTTGACAAGTTCCTAATGGGTGATACAAAGGCTCTAACAGCAGAAGAAAAGAAAGGACTAAAGCTTTTCATTGAAAAGGGTTGTGCAAGCTGTCATAATGGTGTGGCTTTGGGTGGAACTATGTTCCAAAAGATGGGTATTGTAAAGCCATACAACTCCACAAGCCCGGCAAAGGGAAGGTATGATGTGACCAAGAAGCCAGAGGATATGTATGTCTTCAAGGTTCCATCTCTTAGGAATGTGGAAAGGACTGCACCATACTTCCACGACGGTCAAGTTTGGAGCTTGGAAGAGGCTGTAAGGATAATGGCGGATATCCAGCTTGGAGTTCAGCTAAAGGATGATGAGGTAAGGGCTATAGTAGCCTTCCTTAAGTCTTTGAACGGTGAGATTCCAAAGCATGCTTTGACACTGCCAGTCCTTCCACCATCCACCGAAAAAACACCAAAACCTTCCTTTGACTAATACCCCACGGGGGCTTTGCCCCCCATTTAAAACTCAGAAAAACTTGAAACTTTCAACACTTTGACCTAAATTTAAGCACTCCATACTTGTGCTATGAAGGTAGGTGTTATAAGCTTAGGGTGTGCTAAGAATTTGGTGGATACGGAAGTGCTTTTGGGTAAGCTACGGGCTGGGGGTGCCAAGCTTGTAAGCGACCCTAAAAAAGCGGATGTAATAATCATAAACACATGCGGTTTTATAGACCCAGCCAAGCAAGAGGCCATAGAAACCATCCTTGAGTTCTCAGATAAGAAGAAGGTCATCGTAATGGGTTGTTTGGTGCAAAGGTATAAGGAGGAGCTTCAAAAGGAAATACCAGAGGTTATGGCCTACTTTGGCACAGAAAGTTGGGACCAGATAGTGGAGTTTTTGGGCCTAAGGCCTACCAAAGAAGTCAAAAGGGTTATCACCACTCCAAAATCCTACGCCTACTTAAAGATAGCTGAAGGTTGCAACCGCCTTTGTTCCTTTTGCGCCATTCCAAACATAAGAGGAAAACATCGTTCAAGGCCTTTGGAAGACATTATAAGGGAGGCAAAGGATCTTGCAGAGGAGGGCATAAGGGAGCTATGCGTAGTCTCTCAAGACACCACCTATTACGGGAGGGACCTCTACGGCAAAGGATATCTTTTAAGGCTTCTTGAGGAGCTTGAGAAGATAGAGGGTATAAGATGGATAAGGCTCTTGTACCTTTATCCCACGGAGATAGAAAATGACCTCATTGATTACATGGCAAGCTCTCAAAAGCTCATTCCTTACTTTGATATGCCTTTACAACACATATCAAGCCAAGTCTTAAGGAGTATGAGAAGGGGCTACGATGAAGCCTTTGTAAGAAAGCTTATAGAGAAGATAAAAAATAAGCTACCCAATGCAGTCCTTAGAACCACCTTTATAGTGGGCTATCCTACGGAAAGTTTGGAAGACTTTGAAAGGCTTTTATCTTTTGTATGGGAGGGCCACTTTCACTGGGTAGGTGTCTTCACCTACTACCAAGAGGAGGGCACCCACGCCTTTGGCCTTGGAGACCCAATACCAATGCAGGAAAAGGAAAGAAGGAAGGAAGAATTGTTAAAGGTCCAGGAGGAGATAAGCAAGAGAAAGAACGAGGAGTTTGTAGGGAAGGAGTTTGAGCTTTTGGTGGATGGCTTTGATGAAGAGTTTGGCTTTGTGCCAGTGGGAAGGATTTACGCACAGGCTCCAGAAGTGGATGGAATAACTTACATAGAAACGGAGAGAGAGTTAAAGCCGGGCGACCTTATAAAAGTTAGGATAACCCAAGTGGGAGGGTATGATCTGGGAGCTGTGGAAGAAGTAAAATAATGCTACAAACTCCTAAGGGCTTGATAAACAAAAGCCCAAGTGCTATAATTATCTCTTAGTCCCCGTAGCTCAGAAGGACAGAGCGCGAGATTCCTAATCTCGAGGTCGGAGGTTCGAATCCTCCCGGGGACGCTTTAAAACTATGGAAATAGAAGTTCTCTTAGGAAGCTTACTTGATGTAAAGGCGGATGCCATTGTAAACCCTGCCAATTCCTATGGCTATATGGGTGGTGGTGTGGCAGGGGTTATAAAGAGGGCTGGAGGGGAGGAGATAGAAAGGGAAGCCATAAAAAAGGCACCCATACCCGTAGGTTCTGCCATAATTACCACGGCGGGAAGGCTTCCCTTTAAGGGTGTGATACACGCACCCACCATGGAAGAGCCTGCCATGGAAACCACAGAGGAAAAGGTAAGGAAAGCGGTAAGGGCTTCCCTTGAGCTGGCTGATAAGCTTGGCTTTGAAAGTATTGCCATGCCCGGCATGGGCACTGGTGTGGGTAGGCTTCCAAAGGATATAGCTGCAAGGGCTATGATAGAGGAGATAAGGGCTTTTAAGCCATTAAGCCTAAGAAAGGTAATTCTTGTAGACTTAGATAGCCAGATGGTGGAGGAGTGGAGGAAAAACCTCTGAATGAGGCTTATCCTTTCTGGGGGGTGGCTAAAAGAAAGGGGCATTTTTGAAGCAAATGTAAAAAAAGTCCATTTCCTTAACTCCTTAAAAGATTTAAAAGATGTAAAACTTGGCTTTATTGTCCTCTCTTACCATCTTTCTTCACAGACTTTAAACCTTCATTTAAAGGATTCTTCTTACCCCAAAGTCATAATTTTGGAGCTTGAAGGCTTTTCACCCTTTAACAGAAAAAGGAAGGATACAAACCTTAAGCTTTTAGCCTCATCCCTTGATGAAAAGGCTTATGTGGAAAGGGTAAAAAAGGTAAAGGAGTTTATCTCTGAAGGCGTCGTATACCAGCTTAACCTTACCTGTAGGTTTGACTTCCATCTGGATGGTAAGCCTCTTGACCTTTTTTTGAAGTATTACAAGGCACAACCAGTGCCTTATGCCTTTTTTCTTGACCTTGAGGACTTTTACCTTATAAGCGGTTCTATGGAGCTTTTTTTGGAAAAGAGGGGGAATAAGTTGGTTAGCAAGCCTATAAAAGGCACGGCAAAAAGAAAGAAGGACTTGGAAAAAAGCCAAAAGGACAAAGCAGAAAACCTCATGATAACAGACATGGTTAGGAACGACCTTTCAAGGGTTGCCATGCCAGGTAGTGTAAGGGTGGAAGAGCTTTTTAAGATTGAAAGGTTTAAAACACTCTTTCAGATGCACTCCTCGGTTGTGGCACAAACGAGGGAAAGCCTTCAAAACATACTAAAAGAGACCTTTCCACCAGCCTCTGTGGTAGGCGCTCCCAAGAGGAAGGCGGTGGAGATCATAGACCTTTTGGAGCCTCACAACAGAGAATACTACTGCGGGTGTGCGGGCCTTGTAAGTGAAGAGGACTTTACCTTGAGCGTGCTTATAAGGACTGCCATGGGCCATGGTAATAGGCTTTCTTACTATGCGGGTGCGGGCATAGTTTGGGATTCTGTACCAGAAAAGGAGTGGCAAGAGGTTCTTCTAAAGACAAAGGCCTTTTATAGCTTAAAATAAAATCATTGTGAAGGTCATACCACCACAGGAGAGGTTTTTCAACTTTGAAGATTCAGAAAGGCTAAAGGACTTTTTCCTAAAAGCCTGTGAGGTTTTTAAGGACTACAGGTTTATCATGCTTCCCTCCCTTGAGATATACAGCCATGAGCTTTATGGAGAGAGTCCTTTTATAGTTGGTAGCCTTCAGGATGGAAGCCTTTTGTGTCTTAGAAGGGATTGGACTGTGAGCCTTGCGCGCTTTTTGAGCCTTCAAAAGGATTTGCCCCTACCCCTAAAGGTCTTCTATTGGGGAAACGTTTTCTCACCAGGGGGAAGCTTGGAAAGTTATCAGGTGGGCGTGGAACTCCTTGGAGACCCATCCGTAGAGGCGGAGGTGGAGGTCCTTCAGTCCATAGGCGACTACCTAAGGGCTTGTGGTATGGAGAATCTTACCCTTAGCCTTGGACATGTGGCCATAGTGGAAGAACTTCTAAATAAGTATGGAGAGTCTTACAGGCAAGCCATACTGGAGAAGAACTTCTCCCTTCTTTCCTCCGTTGGGCCTTTAAGGGACCTTTTGCTTGCCAATGGAGGCTTTGAGGTGCTTGATTCTTTTGAGAAGAAATATCCAGAGTTTTCTACCCATTGCCATAGGCTAAGGGAAGTGGCCCAAAGGCTAAAAGGCTTTAACATCCTCTTTGACCTTTCCGAAATTAGACCAAAGGCCTACTATACGGGCCTTGTCTTTGAATTTTTCCATCCAAGGGTGGGACAGCCTTTGGCTGGGGGAGGAAGGTATGACGGCCTTTATAAAAACCTTGGTAGGGATATATGCGCCTTCGGCGGTGCTATTTACCTTGACCTTTTGTTAGAGGTTTAGCTTAAAATATTCATACATGCCCTACTATATATTCGTCACCGGTGGTGTGCTTTCTTCTTTGGGAAAGGGTGTGGCCTCAGCCTCCATAGCCTCCCTCCTTGAAGAGCAAGGTCTTAAGGTAAACATACAAAAACTGGACCCATACCTAAACGTAGACCCCGGCACCATGAGCCCTTACCAGCATGGAGAGGTCTATGTTACAGAAGATGGAGCGGAAACAGACCTTGACCTTGGACACTACGAGAGGTTTACAAAGAGGTCCATGACTAAGAAAAACAACGTAACGGCTGGTAGGGTATATTACAACGTGATACAAAGGGAAAGGGAGGGTGGCTATCTTGGTGCCACGGTGCAGGTCATTCCCCATATAACCGATGAGATAAAAAGGCTAATAAGGGAGGTGGAGGAGGACTGTCATGTGGTCATAGTGGAGGTGGGTGGGACGGTGGGAGATATAGAAGGCTTGCCCTTTTTGGAGGCCGTGCGCCAGCTTTCCATGGAGGTGGGAAGGGAAAAGGTGCTTTTTGTTCATATTACCTATGTGCCTTTTATAAAGACTGCGGGAGAGCTAAAGACCAAGCCCACCCAACACTCGGTCAAGGAACTAAGGGCCATAGGCATACAGCCTGACATAATCCTCTGTAGGTCGGAGATGGAAATTCCAGAAGGTATAAAGGAAAAGATAGCCCTTTTTACCAACGTTCAAAAATCTGCGGTCATATCTGCACCAGATTTGGAGTTTATATACGAGGTGCCTCTTGTCTTCAAAAAACAGGGCCTTGACAGGCTTATAGCCCAACGATTTAGCTTTGAATATAAGGAGGTAAAGAGTAAATGGGAGGATATAGTTCAGACCCTTAGGTCCGCAGAAAGGGAGGTAAAGATAGCCCTTGTAGGCAAGTATGTGTCTTTGAAGGATTCTTACAAAAGCGTAGTTGAGGCACTTATACATGGTGGCATAGCCAACAGGGCAAGGGTAAAGGTTATTTGGGTCAATTCGGAGGATTATGATGAAAAGGTCTTGGAAGAAGCCCATGGCATACTGGTGCCCGGTGGCTTTGGAGAGAGGGGCATAGGTGGAAAGCTAAAGGCTCTTAGCTATGGAAGGGAGTCAAAAAAGCCCACCTTTGGCATATGCTTGGGCATGCAACTTATGTGTGTAGAATTTGCCAGAAATGTGCTTGGGCTAAAGGAGGCCAATTCTACCGAGTTTGACCCCTTCACGCCCCATCCAGTAATAGACCTGATGGAAGAACAAAAGAACATAAAGGAGCTTGGTGGCACCATGAGGCTTGGCTCTTACCCTTGTAAGCTCGTAGAAGGCACAAAGGTAAGGGAGATTTACAAGCAAGAGCTAATATATGAGAGGCACAGGCACAGGTATGAGTTTAACAATAAATACAGAGAGCCTTTCCAAGAGGCTGGTATGGTCTTTTCTGGCCTTTCGCCCGACGAAAGGCTTGTGGAGATAGTGGAATTAAAGGAACATCCTTGGTATATAGGCTGTCAGTTTCACCCAGAGTTCAAAAGCAAGCCCTTCCAACCCCATCCCCTTTTTGTCTCCTTTATCTCCGCCTGCTTACAAGGTCAATGACCGCCACGTCCGGTGGTGAGAAAAGCCTCATGGGAGGACCTCCTGTGCCTACGCCCTTGCTTATATAGATGTAAGAGCTTCCAAGCTTATGAAGGCCCCTATCGCCTATAAACAGCCTTGTTAGAATAAACCTGCCTATAGGGTAATAGACTCCACCATGGGTATGTCCAGAGAGCATAAGGTCAAAAAGTTTTTCTGCTCCAGTCTCCAGCCTTGGCTTGTGCTTCAAATAAATAACAAAGCTTTCTCTTTTTGTCTTTTGAAGAAGTTCCTTGTCCGAAAGTGTGCCATTACAAGCCTTAAAAAACCTACATTCATCGTCATCTATTCCCACTATGCTTATGTTGTAGTCCTTAAGATAGACTACCCCGCCCCTCAAAAGTCTAAAGCCAGCCCTTTCCGTAAAAGCTATGGCTTGGTCTATACCTCTGTAATACTCATGGTTTCCCAAAACGGCATACTTTCCAAGGGGTGGGTCCATCTTAGAGAGGGCATCCGCAAGGTAAGCCTTGTTTTGCATATTTCCATCTACAAGGTCTCCCGTGGACAAAACCATGTGAGGCTTTTCCCTCTTATAAACTTCCAGCACAAGCCCTACCTTATCCATACCCATAAGGGGTCCAAGATGAAGGTCCGATATGTGAAGTATTTTTATGTGGCTCACATCCTTTGGAAGCTTGTCTGTTTCTATAACAAACCTTTCCACCTTTAAATTAAGGGTTTCATAATAGCTGTAAGCAGAGAGGCTAAGGGAAAGGAATAAGATAAGGGCTAAGGAAGTCTTTGCCGAAGGTGTGGGAAGGGGGTTTATATTGAAAAATCTTTTTGAGATAAAAACAAAAGCCCTATAAAGGTCAAAGAAAAGGCCAGAAAGGGAAAAGTAGAGAAGAAAGCCCATCCAAAGAAGGCCTATTAAGGCTGTAAAGTATGCCACGCTTTGGTCCAGCCTTGCATCCGCATACCTCCAGATAAAGGGAGAGAAAAATCCCAAGATGAATAAAAATGCCACAACAAGCCTTAAACCCTTTCCCTTGATGGCAGGCTTTACGATTCTTGTGTAAGTATAAAGGTGCATAAGGGCAAAGATGGACAGAAAGAGAGGGATAAACCACCTCATAAGCTTATCTTGTAGCCAAAGCCTCTTACCGTTTGTATAGCCTGTCCCTCCTCACCCAGTTTTTCCCTTAGCTTTTTTATATGCACATCCACCGTCCTATCGTATACATCCCTTTTTAGCACTCTTTCTATAAGGTATTCCCTGCTAACCGGCTTGCCGTAGTTCTCAAGAAGGGCTTGTAGAATTAGGAATTCTGTGGGTGTAAGGTCCAATATTTGGCTACCTCTCCTCACTTCTTTTTTCTCAAGGTCCACCTCAAGGCTTCCAAGCCTAAAAAGTGTTTGCCTTTTCTCCTTTCCAACCCTTCTCAAAACGGCCTTAACCCTTGCTATTAGCTCCTTGACAGAAAAGGGCTTGGTTATATAATCATCCGCACCAAGGGAAAAGCCTTTAAGCTTGTCCTGTTCCATGTCCCTTGCAGTTATAAATATGATGGGTATGTCCTTTAGTTCTGGGTTATTCCTTATATGCTGGGCTATCTTAAAGCCATCATAGTCTGGAAGCATAACATCAAGAAGCACCAGGTCTGGTGGCTGGGACCTTAGAAGTTCTACGGCTAAGGTGCCTCTATGAGATAAAATAGTCTCGTAGCCTTCCTTTCTTAGATTATAAGCTATAAGCTCTGCCAGGTCCTTATCATCCTCCACTATAAGCACCCTTAGGCTCATATCTTTGTAGGCTTTATCCTTATAGCCACTTCGTCCGGGTTTATCACATCACCAACGGATATAAGTATCTCCTCCACCACGCCGTTAACGGGGCTATGTACCTCATTCTCCATCTTCATAGCCTCCACCACGAAAAGCACATCACCCTCTTTTACCTCCTGTCCCACATTTACCTTTATATTCACCACCTTTCCAGATATGGGCGATGCCACATCTCCAACTCCTACAGGCTTTGGCCTTTTCGGCTTTACTTCTGTGCCTAAGCTTATCTCTCCATAAGGTGTAGGTACATGCTCAACTTCTCTGAGTGGCTTTAGCATAACCTCTTCCAGCTTTCCATCAAGCCTTATAAAGAAGGTTTTACCCTCTGGAGTTGGCTCACCCCTTCCTGCAATCTGCACATGGTACTGCTCTCCGTGGACGGTGATTATAAACTCCACTGGTATGTTTTCTTTTTTCTCTTCAATTAGCTCTTCTGGGGGTAGTTTTTCTCCCCTCTCTCTAAATTCAAAGAACTCTTTGGCAACCAATGGAAAGAGGGCGTAGGAAAGTATGTCTTCTTCGCTCTTTGCTCCTGCCTTTATGGCCTCTTCTCTAATGCTTGGTAGCTCTGGTTTTAGAAGGTCTGCAGGCCTTATATGGTATATGGGTTCTTCGTCTCCAAGTATCTTCTTTATTATCTCCTCCGGTATGGGTGCGGGGGGTTTTCCGTATAGGCCCTTTACATAGTCCTTTGTTTCCTTTGTCACCACCTTATACCTTTCTCCATGGACTACATTAAGGAAAGCTTGAGAGCCTACTATTTGACTGGTGGGTGTTACCAAGGGTGGATAGCCAAGGTCCTGCCTTACCCTTACCACCTCCTCAAGCACCTCAGGAAGCTTGTCTTCCATACCCTGTTCCTTTAGCTGGCTTATAAAGTTGGATATCATGCCACCGGGTACTTGGTGCAAAAGCACTCCCACATCTGGGTATGGTGGTAGCACATCATACTTTTTGTACTTTTTCCTTACATTTACAAAAAGGTCTCCAGCCTTTTGGTAAAGCTTTTCATCTACCCTTATTTCATAGCCAAACTCCCTAAGGGTGTATATCATGGTTTCACCCGGGGGGTGGGAAGTCTGACAAGACAGGCTATAGAAGACCGTATCTATCATATCTGCGCCAGCCTCTATGCCTTTTAGCTGGGCCATCTGGGCAAGGCCTGCGGTGGTTTGGGTATGAAGATGGACAGGATAGTTGGGAAATTCAGATTTAAGGGCCTTTACCAAGTCATAGCATACCTTTGGGGACAAAAGGCCAGCTTGGTCCTTTATGGATATGATATCTATGCCCATATCCACCAATTCTTTTGCTACGCTTACGTAATACTCTATGGTATGCACCGGGCTTATGGCATAAGAAAGCACACCCTTGACTATGGCTCCAAGCCTTTTGGCCGTTTCTATGGACTTTCTCATATTCCTTGTATCATTGAGAGCATCAAAGATCCTAAAGACTTCAATCCCGTTATCATAGGCCCTTTTTACAAACTCCTCCACCACATCATCGGGGTAGTGCCTGTAGCCTACCACATTCTGTCCTCTTAGGAGCATTTCAAGCTTGGTGTTTGGTGCATGCTTTTTAAAGAGCCTAAGCCTTTCCCACGGGTCTTCCTTTAAATACCTTAGGCATACATCAAAGGTGGCACCACCCCAAACCTCCAAAGACCAAAAGCCACATTTATCAAGCACCTCTATTATGGGAAGCATATCCTCCGTTCGGACCCTCGTGGCCAACAAAGACTGTATGCCGTCCCTTAGAGATACATCGGTTATAAGAATTTCCCTCATGAGTGAAAATTATAACATCCTAAAATGGTCAAAGCCCGTAGGTTCAAGGGGCCTATCATCCAAATACACACCCTCTCCCTCTTCCACAAAGCCTATATGGGTCATGCTTAAAAAGGGATTGAGCCTTTCCATTGGGTGGGTAAAGAGAAGCTCGTAGTCTTCTCCACCAGATAGGGCATACTCAAGAGGGTCCTTGCCGTGCTTTTTGCAAAAGCTTATAAGCTCCTTAGATAAGGGTATCTTTTCGGAGAATAACCTTACCTTTACAGAGCTTGCCTTTGCAAGCTTTAGAGCATCGGAAGATAGTCCATCGCTTATGTCCATACTGGCTGTGGCATACTTGGATATGTGTTTTACAAAGTCAATCCTTGCGGTGGGCCTTAGATGTTTTTCTATAAGCCTTAGTTCAAAGTCTTCATAGCTTTTTTTATCCATAAGCAAAAGCTCAAGGCCTGCCTTTGAATCTCCAAGGGTTCCGGAGACAAACACACCATCGCCTACCTTTGATCCCTTCCTTCCCACAAACCTATCCGCCTTTCCTATCATAAAAACGTCAATGCATAGCTTTTCACCCTTGCTCACATTTCCCCCTACCACCTCACAGCCATAAAACTCACAGGCCCTTTTTATACCAAAATAGACTTCCTCTATGTATTTTACCTCCATATCTGGAAGCACCAAGGAAACAAGGGCATAAAAAGGCATCCCACCGTTTGCCACCACATCGCTCACATTGACTGATATGGCCTTCCAGCCTATGGCGGATGGTGGATAATTTAGCTTAAAATGTCTGTCTTGCAAAAGCACATCACAAGTGAGGAGTAGCAAGGAACCTCCCAACTGCACCGGCGCCGTATCATCCCCTATGATTCCACTTCTTAATACATCCTTTAACCTTTCTATAAGGCCAAACTCTCCAATTTCTGATATTTTCATTCTGTAAAGATCTGCCCTTCTATGGGCTGGACCAATACGCCCTTTTCTTCAATAAACTTTACAGCCCTTTCAATCTCTTCTGCATCACCGTCCATTTCAACGGTCAATATGCCCGTATCCTTTGTAACCTTTGCCGTTCTTATATTTACCACCACATCAAAGTTTTTACACACCATACAAAGCACAGGCTCTTTCACCTTTTCTTCTGGGTATATAAGCTGGAGCCTTATAACATTCATACCAAAGATTATATCAGAGTTTAAGCATGTATTCAGCCTTTTCAAAGGCTTCTGTTGCTATTGATATTAATGTATTTCTATCTATACCGGTTAGCTTTTCTAAGTTTATAACTATATCATTCTTTGTTGGGTCTTGAGCCTTCAAAACCTCAGGGAACTTCTCCTCAATGAAAATAGCATGGTTCAATATGTTTCTTAAATGTATGTTCTTTCCTGTATATCCATCTATTATTTCTTGCTTTATCTTGATTTCTTTAAGAAAAGTTATCTTATCCATGTTTAATATCTCGCCTATTAGCGAAAATAGTCCAATTAAATATGCTTCAGATTCGTATTCCGGCTTTATTATCTCCGCAATTCTTTGAGCTATTATAGCTCTTACAAGGGACTTTTTCCATAGCTCTGGGTTTTCTATAGACATATAATCGTTCATAGCTAAAACCAAAAGGAAGTTTTTAAGATTCTTTAACCCCAACATGGCGCAAGCCTGTTCTATGCTTTTTATTTCTTTTATGGGTGAATAATAGGCAGAGTTAACAAGGCGAAGAATCTTAGCCGTCATACCAACATCCGTTGCTATAATGTCCGCTATTTCTTTTGGACTTTCTGCGGTGTGAAGTAAAGCTATGAGTTTAAGTAATGTAGTCTTTAAATAGGGCGCTGTTTTGAACTCTTTTAATATGAATGGACTTTCTAAATACATGCCTTGGAAAAAATCTCCAACAGTTAAAGCTTTTTTATATTCCTCCTCATTTTCTATTCTTGAGATGAGGATTTTTTTGCCGTTGCCTTTCGCTATTTCAATTGTTTTTGGGTCAAGATGCTTTATATTTGTAGATATAATATGTACCTTATCAAGTAATTTTGCCATTTTTTCATTTCCTAAATACTTCTCATCTAAACAAAATAGGACATCTTGCTCTATGTATTTATCCATAACATTAAGCACTTGCCTATATACTATTTCTCCAACGGGTATTTGAGGTTCTATAACATCTATAATAAGCTTTTTGGGGTCAAGTGATTCTATAGCCTTGTTAATTAAAGAATCCAAAGAAACATTTATCATTACTCTTTTGCCTTCACCAATCCTATCTATACCTTGCTCTAAAATAATCTCTATTATTATGTAAGTAGCCCTGCTATAAGGAACTTCCTTAGGGTATTCATAAAAATTGTCCTTTTTCCTCAAAAAGACTTCAAAGGCAAACCTCCTACCTTCCCTATCAAATATGGGTTGCTTTGCTATAAGGAAGCTCATTAAGAACCTCTTTCAGCTCAGGGTATAGAGGAAACTGTTGGCAAAGCTCTATTACTTCTTTGCGAACATCCTCTATAACCTTCTCATCCTTTATATTATCAATGACCTTAGCTATTAGTCTTGCTATGCGTCTCATCTCATCCTCTTTCATTCCTCTTGTGGTCATGGCGGGCGTGCCTATTCTAATACCGCTTGTCTTTGTGGGTGGTAGGGGGTCAAAAGGCACTGCATTCTTGTTAACCGTTATGTTTGCCTTTCCCAGTGCTTCTTCTGCTTCTTTGCCGGTTATACCCTTGTTCCTCAGGTCAAGGAGGACTATGTGGCTGTCCGTTCCGCCCGTAATCACCTTAAAGCCAAGTTTTAGAAACTCCTCCGCCATAGCCTGTGCGTTTATAATTACCTGCCTTGCGTAGCTTTTAAACTCCTCCGTCATAGCTTCTTTGAAGGCCACAGCCTTTGCCGCTATTACATGCATTAGGGGACCACCCTGTATCCCGGGAAATACGCTCTTGTCTATATCTTTGGCAAACTCTGCCCTACACAGTATAAAGCCACCCCTTGGACCTCTCAAGGTTTTGTGAGTGGTTGATGTTACAAAGTGGGCATATGGAACCGGATTTGGATAAACTCCGCCGGCAATTAGGCCAGCATAATGGGCCATATCCACCATAAGGTAGGCTCCCACATCCTCAGCTATCTGCGCAAACCTCTCCCAGTCTATTACCCTTGGGTAGGCAGAAGCACCCGCCACTATCATCTTTGGCTTGTGTTCCTTTGCAAGCTTCCAAACCTGGTCGTAATCTATAAGCTCTGTTTCTGGGTTTAGTCCATAGTAATAAACTTGATAGACCTTTCCGGAAAAGTTTACCTTTGCACCGTGGCTTAGATGTCCCCCGTGGGCAAGGTCCATTCCAAGGATGACATCACCGGGCTTTAAAAAGGCCATATAAACCGCCATGTTGGCTTGAGAGCCAGAATGGGGCTGAACGTTGGCATGCTCCGCGCCGTATATCTTTTTAACCCTTTCTATGGCAAGGCTTTCTGCAATATCTACAAACTCACATCCTCCATAATACCTTTTGCCGGGAAGTCCTTCGGCATACTTGTTGGTAAGCACAGAACCTTGAGCCTCCATAACCGCAAGGGATGTAAAGTTTTCCGACGCTATAAGCTCAAGGTGGTAGAACTGCCTGTTATACTCCTGCACTACAGCCTGGTATATCTCTGGGTCTGTTTCTCTTAAGTGCCTCATGCCTAATATTTTACTCCCATTCTATAGTGGCTGGTGGTTTTGAAGATATGTCATACACCACCCTGTTTATACCTTCTACCTCGTTTATTATCCTCCTCATCACATGGTCAAGGAACTCGTAGGGAAGCCTTGACCAATCCGCTGTCATTCCATCTGTACTGTCTACAGCTCTTAGGCCTACAACCCTTTCGTAGGTCCTCACATCTCCCATAACACCCACGCTTTTTACTGGCAAAAGTACGGCAAAGGCCTGCCAGACCTTATCATAAAGCCCCCACCTTTTTAGCTCTTCTATAAATATGCTGTCCGCTTCTCTGAGTATTTCAAGGTCTTCCCTTTTTACCTCTCCCAATATCCTTATGGCAAGGCCAGGTCCAGGGAAGGGATGTCTTTTTAGTATGCCCTCTGGCACTCCAAGAATTTTGCCTACTTGCCTCACTTCATCCTTGAAAAGCTCTCTCAAGGGTTCAAGAAGCTTTAAGTTCATCCTCTCTGGCAAACCACCTACGTTGTGATGGGTCTTTATCACCTTTGCACCAGGAATGCCCGCGCTTTCAACCACATCGGGGTAAAGGGTACCTTGAAGAAGATAATGGGCATCCACCTTTTTGGCTTCCTTCTCAAAGACCTCAATAAAGGTATGCCCTATTATTCTTCTCTTTTCTTCGGGGTCCTCTACGCCCTTTAACCTTTCTAAAAACAGGTCCTCCGCATCCACCCTTTTAAAGGGCAAGCCCATATCTCTAAAGTAGCCCTCTACCTCTTCTACCTCACCCTTTCTCAAAAGCCCATGATTTACAAATATACAGTGTAGCTGTTCTCCAATGGCCTTATATGTTAACAAGGCGGATACAGTAGAATCCACGCCACCAGAAAGGGCGCATATAACCCTTTTGGGTCCCACCTCTTGTCTTATTTCCTCCACCTTTTCCTTTACAAAATCTCCCATCCTCCAGTTTTCTTCGGCATGGCTTACCTCAAAAAGGAAGTTTCTTATTATCTCCTTACCATATTGGGTATGGGCCACTTCTGGGTGGAACTGCACTCCGTAGATAGGCTTTTCTCTGTGTCTTATAACAGCGTAGGGAGAGTTTTCTGTATTGGCAAGGCTTTCAAAGCCTTCTGGCAATTTTACTGCCTTGTCCGCATGGCTCATCCATACATCAAATTCAAGTGGCAATCCTTTGAAAATTGGGTCTTCTTTGAGGACCTTTAGCCTTGCCCTGCCATACTCCTGCCTTTGGGACCTCTCCACAGTTCCACCAAGCTGATGCACTATAGCCTGAAGGCCATAGCATATGCCAAGTATGGGAAGTCCCAAAGTGTATATACTTGGGTCTGGTAAAGGGGCATCCTCTTCATACACAGAGGCGGGTCCACCGGAGAAGATAAGGCAATATGGGTCTTTTTCCCTTATCTCTTCTGGGGTTATATAATAAGGCACTATTTCACTGTATACACCAAGCTCTCTTACCCTTCTTGCTATAAGCTGTACATACTGAGAGCCAAAGTTTAAGATTAAAGCAGGCCTCTTAACCACTTTTAATAATTATACTATACGTCGGGTGAGAAATTCATCCTTTGTAGTGGCAGGTTTTAAACCTGCCAGATTATAAAACATCGGGCGGGCCAAAGACCCGCCCCTACATTGTTTGTCTCATTTATTTTTAACAAAAGGTATGATGGCATCCAGTTGTTTAATTAATTTCTCATTCCACGTTCGCCCGGCGTTATAATTCAAAATTATGGAAAGTAAAATGGAGGGCTTACTACACTTTGCTGTGTCTTTGGTTCTAAATCTAATTTTATTTACACTTCTTTCCATATACCTTTTTATAAAAGTGGATACGCCACCAAAACCACCATTACAGGTATATTTGGAGGATATACCAAGGATAGAGGAAGTAAGGCTGGTACGTGAAAGGCCATCGGTTGGCCAAAGACCTAAGGAAGGTGAAGGAACTTTAAAGAAAGGAAGGGAGAAGATAAGCGCATCACCTATGCAGGTTGATAGAGATAGGGGAGATGTGCAGGTGCCAAAGGGTATACCAAAGGAAGAACCCTCCTTGCTTCAGGATATAGAACAGAGGATAAAAGGAAAGCAAAAGGAAGTGAAAGAAGAAGGCATAAGGACCTCCGAGCTTGGTGATATAGTGGCTGTTGTCTCTCCAAGCGGTATAGGTCTTTCTGGAAGTGGAAGGTCTGCGGTCTATATTCCACCGTTGCCCAAAGTGGTTTCAGATGAGCCTTTGAGCGTGCTTAAAATAAGGATATGGGTGGAGCCTTCTGGGATGGTATCAAAGGCTCAGATAGTTCAGAGGAGTGGATCTCCTCGGGTAGACCAGATGATGCTTAACTTTGTAAAAGGTATTAAATTTGAGCCTATAAAGGATAATATTGTTCAAACGGGTATAATAACCTTTAGGTTTAAAGGAGGTTAGGCATGGTATGTATTGCACACCTTGAACTATGTCCTTATTGTAAAAGGATAGCTCTAATGGTCTGCGAGTATGATGAGCCATACCCAAGGGTGGAAGCAGAATGCCAATGCTGTGGCTATAAGGCTTATGATGTGCCAATGAGGCTAACTTCAGAAGACTTTAAAAACATACTGGATAAGCTGGGAAGAAAGCTTATAGGAGAGGTATGCATAGATGATAGGTGTGGTTCTTCAAAGGTCATAAGGCTTATAAAGGAAGGAAGCTATGCAGAGTATAGGTGTCTTGAATGTGGTTCAGAGTGGAACAGCGATGAGGTGCAAAGAGCCATAGACCGTATTAAATCCATACAAAGGTCTTTAAAGAACGGCAACAGGCTTATGGATCTTTTAAAAGCTGGTGAGGGAGAGTGTCCTCTCTGTGGATGGGATATAGGCCATGCTCATGTGGGTTATGCTGTTTCCATAGAATGCTTTGTCTGTGGCTACCATACGGATACAAAAGAGATAATACCGGATGTGGACCCAGCCACCTTAGATTGTCCTCAGTACGAAAAATCGGAGGAAACAGGTTGAACCTTCCTCATAAAGAGTTCCTAAGATACGAAAATTGGAAAGAACAGTTTTTAAAGGACTATAACAAAATAAGCTCGGAGGAGATAAGGAGGCTTGCAGAAGACTTAAAGGATAAGTATACAGACCTTGATGAGAGGCTTTTGAAGGCCCTTCTTTCCATGTATGTGGGAGGCTACGAGAAAAGGGTAGAAGACCCAGAGGTGAGGTATTGGACCAACTGGGCAGGCATAAAAACTTACAAAACCTTTAACGGCTTTCCACAACTTTCGGACATAGAACTCTCCTTTGCCTTCTATGCCATAGGTAAGGTTTTTGTGCCTTTGCTTTTGCACGAAAGGGGTGTAAAGTCGGAAAGTTTTAAAAAGCTTCCTCCAGAGGAACAGGAGAAGGCCGTTATGGAGGAGTTAGAAGTAATATGGGAAAACCATCTTATAAGGGTCCTTCAAATCCTTCCCTACCTTGGTCTTAGTTCAAACAGCAAATAAAAGCCTTCCCTTTGGGCCATAGCCTTTACCCTCCAACCATGCAGTTCGGCTATGTGTTTTACTATGGCAAGGCCCAAGCCCATGCCCTTTGGGTTCTCCGAATGGTAAGGCAAAAAGATTATCTCCTCTTTGCCCTCCTCTATTCCCGGCCCATCATCCCTGTAGACCATGCTATCCTCCCTTAGTTCAACCCACACCCTTCTTGCCCCCCATTCAAGGCTGTTGTTAAAAAGGTTAAAAAACATATCCCTTAAAAGCCTCTCATCCCCCATAACCCTTAGATTTCCTTCCACTTCTATCCTTATACCTTCGTATATGCTTGCCACCTGCCTTATAAGGTCTCCAAGCTCAAGCTCTTTGAAGTTTGGCTCTACCTCCACCGAAAGGCTTCTAAACTGGTCTATGGTTCTCTTTATCCTTTCAAGCTCCTCAAGTATGATGCTGGCCATCTGGGCGACCTTTTCCATATCACACTGCCCCCTCTCCAAGGACCTTATTAGCCTTTCCAGGTTTAGGCTTATGGGTGTGAGCGGGTTTTTTATCTCATGGGCTATCCTCTTTACGGCCATCTGCCATGTTTTGAACCTTTCTGCCAATATAAGGGCCTCAAGGTCCTCATACACTATCACCCTGCCTATATCCAACTCTATGGTGCTTTCCCTTACACTTGCCTTCTTTGAAAGCTCCTCATAGGCCCTATTTTGGAACCTTTCCCCATCCCTCGAAAGGAAAACTATGCCCACGGGCAGAGCATTAAAAAGCTGAACAAGCATCTCTTTTTCTTTATTGAGTCTTTGATAGAGTTTCTTTAGCTCTTCCTTCATGGTTAAAAAGCCTATGCCAAGCTCTTGGACCTCATCGCCAGTCTGTGGAACTTCCACGTTAATGTCAAAGTTTCCCTTGGCTATCTCCCTTGCCTTTTGAGTTAGCTTTTCAAGGGGTAGGCTAATATGCCTTGCTATAAGATTCCCAAACCATACGGCGGACAAAAAGGACAGAAAGCCAGCAAGCACAAGAAAATACACATAAATGCCACCTATAATATCCCTTGCTTTGACCATATTTCTAAGCTCTGTGGATATTCTCTTTATGTCCTCTATTAGACCCACAGCCCTATACTCCCTTGACAGCACAAGGCGGTAGCCATCCACACACATGCTTATGCTATCTTCTCCTATGGCTTCTTTACAGTTTGGGTCCTCAATTACATCTTTTACACCTTTTAGCTTTTTAAAGCTTTCCGCCAAGCCACTATTTTTTAACAAAACAAACATATCTCTATAGGCTTGTGCTCTCTTTAACTCCTCCTCTTGAATTAAGATGCTAAGGTTTTCGGATTTTTTTGCTACCTCCTTTAGCTGTCCGCTTACAAAGGACTTTGTAGATTGGAGTAAGATTATGGCTGTGGCCAAGTTAAGGAAGATAAGAGGTGTGATGATATAAAGCATGAGGCTTGTGGAAAGTTTTTTTCTTAAAGGTTCTCTTTTTCCAGCAAGGTAAGCCTTTATAAACTTTCTAAAGAATATTATAAAGACAATAAACAAAACAAGAAGGTCAAGGTTTATCACAAGAAGGACAAGGGGGTAGCTTATGTTCCAGATTTTTCTAAGGTTGTCAAGGAAGGCTATGTTTATTAAAAGAAAGGCTAAAAGGAATAGGGCAAAGGCTACATAAAGCCTCAATGCATTTCCTTATCCTTAATATGTTGGTGCTTGACCACTTCGCCTTCGGACCAGTAGATGGTCATCTCCGCTATGTTCTCCGCATGATCCGCCATCCTTTCAAAGTGCCTTGCCACAAAGGAAAGGTGTATGGACCTCTTTATGTTCCTTGGGTCCTCAAGCATGTAGGTTATAAGCTCTCTTTGAACCTGGTGGTATAGCTCATCCACCATATCGTCCCTTTCTATAACCTTCTTTGCAAGCTCCACATCCCTTTGGAAAAAGGAAAGGACCGCATCCTCTATCATGCTCTTTACATTGGATGCCATAAGGGTAAGGTTTACGTAGGGCTTTAGGGGTGGCTCTTGCGCAAGGAGTATGGACCTTTCGGCTATATTTTCGGCCTCATCCCCTATCCTCTCAAGGTCCGAGACTATCTTATACATACCCATTATTAGCCTAAGGTCTACAGCCTCTGGCTGGTAGAGGGCTATCATCCTTATACACCTTCTTTCTATCTCCACCTCCAGCTGGTCTATTTGGTCATCACCCTTGATTATCTCCTCCGCAAGCCCCACATCTTGTTTGTTAAGAGACTCTATAGCCTTATCCACCGCTTCCTTTACAAGCCCAGCCATCTTAAGAACCAAGCCTTTTGTTTCTTCCAGCTCTTGAAAAAGCTTCATACTATTCCTCCTGAATATAGTATTTTAAGTGGAGTTTGTTAAAATTTGGTTAATGATTTCTACCACCCTTCCTTCCTTTATCCTTACTATCCTGTCTGCAAGCCTTAGAGCCTCTTCCTTGTGATGGGTCACCATAAGGGTTGGAATGTTATAGCTCCTTTGAAAGCTCTTTAGCTCCTCCTGAAGCTCGCTCCTTAGCTCCTCATCAAGGGCAGATAGAGGCTCATCCAAAAGAAGCACCTTAGGCTCCCTTGCAAGGGCTCTTATAAGGGCCACCCTTTGCCTTTGCCCTCCAGATATTTGATTAGGCCTTTTGTCCTTTAGGCCCTCAAGCCTTACCTTTCTCAAAAGCTCAAGGGTCTTCTCCTTATCCTTTCTTTTCATCCCATACATCACATTTTCCAAAAGGCTCATGTTTGGAAATAGGGCATAATCCTGGAATACAAAGCCCACATGCCTCTTCTGTGGTGGAAGGTTTATTCCCCTCTTTGAATCAAACCAAACCTCTCCATTCACTTCAATGTATCCTTCTTCAGGCCTTTCCAAGCCAGCTACACATCTCAAAAGAGTTGTTTTTCCACTGCCCGATGGCCCCCAAAGCACCAAAAACTCACCATTCCTTAGCTCAATATCCACGTCAAGCCAAAAGTCTCCTTCAGCTCCGTGAAGCCTCTTTTTGACCTTTATGATTATCAAAGGACCCACCTCCTGTTTATCATGTAAAGGGCCAATAGGCTAAGGAAGGACAAGGAAAGAAGTAAAAGAGAATATAGGTGGGCTGTGACGTAGTCTATGGATTCTACCGCATTGTATATGACTATGGAGGCCACCCTCGTTTTGCCCTCTATGTTTCCACCTACCATAAGCACCACGCCAAACTCTCCCAAGGTGTGGGCAAAGGAAAGCACAAAGCCCACAAGTATGGAAGCCTTCATGTTGGGCAGGATAACTCTAAAAAGGGTTTCAAGCTTGGATTTTCCCAAGGTCCAACTTGCCTCTATCAGACTTTTGGGAACGCTCCTGTAGCCAGAGATCAAGGGATGGGTCATCATGGGAAGGCTGTATATAACGGAGGCTATAACGAGGCCTTCAAAGGTAAAGACAAGCTGGTAGCCCAAAAGCCTCTCCCAAAGGGCGCCCAAGGGGCCATTTTTTGAAAAGAGGATCAAAAGGTAAAAGCCAAGCACGGTGGGTGGCAAAACAAGGGGCAAGGTGGTAATAACCTCCAGCACAAGGGCAAGGGGGCTTTTGGAGTAGGCCATGTAGTAGGCAAGAGGAATGCCTATGATGAGAAGGATAAGGGAAGTTATAAAGGAAAGCTTTACCGTCAGCCAGAAGGGACCAAGGTCCATCATCTCTCTCCCGGAAGCAAAAAGCCATACTTTACAAAGACCTTCCTCGCTTCCGTAGAGGCTACAAACTCATAAAACCTTCGCGCACCTACAACCTTTTGACCTTCCTTTGTGATCACATAACCTTGAAGTATCCTTTCATGTTTGTCCTCTGGTACCAGCCAGTATACTCCTACTCTTTCAAGCTCTGGGGCCTTTGCCAAGGAAAGGGCTATAAAGCCAAGGTCTGCCGCACCAGAACTAATATAGCTGGCAGTCTGGGCTATGTTTTCGCCTATTACAAGCTTATCCTTAACCTTTTGAAAAACACCGTAGGCCTCAAGGGCCTCCTTTGAAGCCTTCCCGTAGGGTGCATGATCCCAGTTGGCTATGGCTATCCTTTTTACCCTTGGGTCAAGGAGAACTTCTGGGAACTTGGAAGGGTCAAGGCCCGAATCCTTCCTTGTCCAAAGCACTATCCTTCCTATGGCGTAAGGCTTTGGCTTTGTGATGGCATAGCCTTCTCTGTATAGCTCTTCCACATACTTCATATCTGCAGAGAAGAATATGTGGTAGGGCGCTCCAGCCTTTATCTGGGCAAAGCCTTTACCAGAAGAGCCAAAGATAAGCTCTATTTTGTCTTCTGGATATTTTTTCATGTAAAGGTCTGCCAGCTCTCTTAGAGCAAACTGAAGGTCGGCGGCGGCGTAAACCCTTATGACCTCTGCCTTGACAAGGCCAAAGAAAACAAAAAGAAAAAGTGTAAGCAACCTCATGTTAGGGCTTCCTCCACACCAACTTCTGGCCTATAGCCTGGCACTTGGGAGATAAGGTTTCTGTATGTTTTTGACTTCAATAGATTCAAAAGCCTAAGAAAGCTTTTATCCTCTTCTAAATCTTCCCTGTAGCAAAGGCAATAGTCTTCCGTCTTTACACTGAAAAACTCCAGTCCATAACTGTATGCGTAGGCTTTTGTGGCCACACCCGCCTCCGCCAAGCCTTCCTTTATGGCAAAGGCCACTTTCTCATGGTCCGCATGAACCACCTTGTATTTTTT